>Ga0209519_10000083_pt1 | contig 40368 bp, 42 predicted proteins | sample Rifsed13ft1_FD_184005 | JGI IMG/M metagenome (GOLD analysis project Ga0209519, IMG submission 184005) | Soil microbial communities from Rifle, Colorado, USA - sediment 13ft 1 (version 2) | ecosystem: Environmental > Terrestrial > Deep subsurface > Rock core/Sediment | place: Rifle, Colorado...
AAGGTGTCTTCTAATTCATTAATTGCTTTTTTAGTTAATTCTAGATTTTCTCCTTTTGATAATAATTCCTCAATGTTGCTAATTGATTTTTGAACAAATTCGTCTATTCTTTCATCTTGATTTTCTGCAGCCGCTGCATTGATTTCATCATAAAGATCAGATTTGATTTCATTTGCTAGTGCAAGTTTTGCCTGAGCATTTGGAATGTCTCCATTTGCCAAAACCTCCTTTGCAAGATTAATTGTTTTATCATATTCAGAAGGATCTATGTTTAGGTTGTTTGATGAAATCAAATCTTTTAGGTTCTCTACCTCTATTTCTACATCTGTAATCTCTTCTTGCATTTCAAAAATATTGGATGCAACTAATTGCTTCATTATTCCTGGCGGAATTCCTCCTACGCCCAGTCCTTGTCCTTTTTCTAATCCTTGCTCTGATGCACTTCCAACTGCTTTTCCAAATCCGCCTGGCAGCTGGTCTAAAACACGCGATTCTTCCAATGACCCTATAATTGAGGCGGAATCCTCATACAATGCCATTGCTATTAGTGCATGTTCTCTGGCAGCCTCCGTATCCCCCTCTTCTAATGCAGCAATTGCTTTTTCATATTCTACTTGTCCCATATCATAAAATGTCTGAGCTGTAGGTGGGATTTCACTGGTAGACTCAAGTGATTCTAAAAGATTCTCACGAGTAAGATCAAGAATCGTTTTGATTGGAGATTCTGATTCTGCAGATTGTGCAAAAGCTGAGGACACGCTAACTGATAACGCTAACACTACTACGCCGAATAGGCTTGTTTTCAACGCCTTTATTGCGTTAATATTTAATTTAAGACTCCAGTTCGATCTCTTCTTGTGTCTGGTTCGAACTACTCTCTTAACCTCATAACATATCATTACTGGTAATGCAAAATACATTCCAACATTCATCAAAATCACCCCTATTCCATATCCTAGAATCTCTTGCTCTGAATCAGCTGCTGACATTATAGACAGTGATGATATCATTGGAGTGATTCCAATTTTTACCATTTCCTTGAATGCTGGATTCTCTCTTTCCAGATCAGCAATTGTTGGCGAGAATGAATAATACAATTGGTTAAATCCTGTCATAAATGAGGCACCCGATGCAGTACTCATCACTTTGTTATCTCGAATCTCTCTGAGGAATTGCACCTGCGGTGTCATCTCAGAGCCATATGCTGCAGTAGCAATAAGGCATCCACCCCCATCATCAGATACAGGTGTAGAATCAAAAATTTTTACCAACCCCTTTTCATGAGGTTCTATTCTTATCCATGAGTGAGTGCTATTTTGATGAAATTCTCTAAAATCCACAGGTTCATTATTGAGAGTTATATCATCCGGATTTGCAAGCACTAAAGTTGGGATAATTATCAAGACTGTTGCTTTATCTTTTATGATAAATTGAATTTCTTTGTCATTTACCGCAAATTCTTCTATTTTGGCAGCAGTTATTGCTTCTATTTTTTGCTCATTGCCAACTGGTATGATAAATTCCTGTGACGTGACTGGCCTTATTGTATAACTGACGGAAATATCTCCAGACGGTAAAATGTAATTTCTTTCATTTACCTCAATAGGTATAGTGTTTATCGAGACTATCTTTGATAATGGGGGTAAAATTACTCTGGACTCTTGTTCACTGTTATATTTGAGCCTAAAAATGCCTGATTCGTAACTTATTACATCTGCATTATACTTTAGGTCAACTGTCGATGCTCCCAAAGTTGCAATTTTGACTGAATCCTCATTCTGAGTTGTTCCTAAAAAAATGTCTTTCTCATCTGTAACTAGCATATTTGAAATTTGGTTTGAGATTAAATGCGCATCAATGGTTGAAACATATGTTTTGGGGAAAAGCACTTGCGATACTTTTGCTTTGCCGTCTGACGTGATTGTGATTGTAAGGTAATTCTCTCCTATCTGAGCAATCACAGAAACAAATGCTATTGTTATTATGAGTACTAAAATTACACTGATTTTCATGTTCTTTATTTTCTAGGTGCTGGAGGACCGCCCTTACCGGAAATGTCTATCCATGTTCCATTCACATATTTTTGCAACGTGTTTGTGTTGCTATTGTAAAATAATTCTCCTTCAATCGAGTCAGATGGCGGTCTGCTAAAATATGGGTCATCCGATGTTGATTCAGATATTATTTCAAAATTTCCAGAATCTGTAATGTTGATGACCTTATTTAGAAGTTCGATATTTTCATCGTAGTTACCTAGATCAAGTGTGAGTGAAATACATTGAAATTTTGTTACCTCTCTGATCTCTACAGATCCGTCGTCTTTAAGGAACAAAATTGTCCCCTTTGAATCAATGACATGAACAAAATACTCTGTAACCGAACATTGTTTGTAGACTAGAGTTTCAATTATCTCTCCGTCTCCTGAAAAGATATCAATTGATACATCCAAGAGGTTGCTCTTGCTGAGACGATTCTTATCTTCTAATGATATCTTTACTAAATTATAAAATGATTTTTTATCTTTGCTTGGAACTGACTCTAGCAAGAAATTAGAACCCCCAGCTACAAAGCCTATCCTTGAAAATGAATCATATGTTCTTTCTGTGTTTGTGCCTACAGGTGTGACTCTTACTTGAATGGACTTGGCTGCATCTGCTGAATTTAATGTCACTCCACCAAAAGCTTGGAGGTCTGGATGTGAGTAAAGAATAGAAATTGTAAAAATCACAGCAACCCCAATCATGATACTCATGACTGCCAATAGTCTATTTTGCATGTATTTTGATTAATGGTGTTTGATTTATAAGCGATCAGATGTATTTTTGGCACTAGTATTGAAAATATCTTGAAAATAGTCATGGTTCGCATGGTTCGAACCAAATTTTATGCCTAAGAGAAGCCCTTGGTTATATCGAAAGTAACCTATATGGTTTTGAAGAAAAGTGAACACATCCCAAGAAATCACACTGTTTGACAATGATTCAGACACCGAATTATACAAACACAAGATTACACTTGAGAGAATAAAAAATGAACTAATTGGTTTTGGTTTAACCTCCAACCAAAGCAAGGTGTTTATCTATCTGGGCAAGTATGGCTCGAAGACAGCTGCCGAGATAGCAAAAGCACTTCAATTGCCTAGAACTGAGACGTACCATCTCGTAAATTCATTGCAAAACCTTGGTTTAGTAACTGCTGAACTGGCCCATCCTACAAAATATTCTGCAATGGAGATGAAACAGGCTATTGAAACCCTTGTAAAACAAGAGCAGCAAAGAGTCAACTCTTTGGCAGGCAAAGAGGAATCCCTTTCAGAACTGTGGAAACAGGTTCCATTCTTTGTAGTGGAGACTGACGAGTCAAAATCTGAAAAAATGCAGCTGCTACATGGCATGGGTCCAATAGCTAACAAAATAAAAGAAATGACTGAAAGCAGCACGGAGTATTTCAAAATCTATGGAAGCATCCCAGATGTACTGCGCTTTTATCATTCTGATGTGTTTGACTGGATTGAGGCATCTCCGTCTGAACTTCAAATGGTTATCTCGCCATTAAGCAAGACTCCTGAATTTATCTCGGAATTAGACCAGGAAAAAATTCGTGTAATTGCATCTACTTCAGACAACAAATGCTTTGTGATTAATGATGCAAAAGAGGTTCTGATCTTTATGAGAAATGCAACTCATCCAACACGACAAATTTTTGCATGGTGGTCTGATTCTGAAACGCTTGTAGACATGATGATTTCTCTATTTGATCTATCTTGGGAAAAGGGGGAGACACTATATTGAATAGTACTGTCTTGGCACTTTGTAGTTTGGAGCAGGAAGTTGCACATATTGCAAAGAATTCCTATGATCAAGGACGTGAACATCTCAATGATCTTGAAATTGAACACTTGATAAAAATGACAGAACATGTTGTCATGAAGATAAAAAAACAAGTAATGGAGAATGTACAATGACTTACAATTATCTAGATCCTGAAATGAACGACCTGTTACAAATGACAGATGTGTTTCTAATGAAGATAAAACAACAAACACAGGAGACCGTACAATGAATATCTGCGAAGAGCGACACTCTCCAATGTACAAGGTAATCTACAGGGGAGCCAAGGGCAGTCATTACAATCCTGTATGGATGGTGTGTCCAAACTGTCTAGAATGTAAACCTTGGTTTGGCGATAAAGAACAGATTTTATCGGTGATGACGGTATGAGTTTCTTTAGACAGTTATACTTGATAATCACTGGTCAAATAGAAGAATTATCAGTGGAGTGGGAACATCTTGAGAATCCAAAAAAGATCGGAATTGTTGAATCTTGTGATGTATTGAATTTAAAAAAATTCGCAACTCTTTGTAATTGTGAAGATGATTGTTCTGCTGATCCATCAAACAGATTTGTTCATGTTGATGACAAATGTATTCACATGGATGTGACCAGCCATAGAATAATGGGCAAAAAACGGGCGTTGCATTACAAACAAGTCAAAAAATTATCTGTGGAGATGACTAAATGAAAACTTGCTTGGTTTGTGTTAGGAAATTTCAAGTAGGAAAAAAAGGCTGTTGCTCAAATGCTTGCTATCTTCAGGACTTGCAAAACAGGTTAGATGAGTGCTTTAGACGAGATACTAGCCATACTCAACTTTTGATACACTGATACCCAATAATTTTTACTTCCCTCATGGATTAATGTTGAAAGGAAATGTTATGAAAAATACCAAGATCCACATGTTTGCCACAGTAACTATGGCCCCAATTTTAAAAAATTCCTTAAACGTAAAGGTAACGCCATGTTTTCTTTCTGCAGCTTCTAAAATTATCACATTGCTTGCAGCCCCCAAAATAGTCAAGTTTCCTGCAATCGTACTTCCTGCTGCAAGTGCAATCCATGATATTGTATCCATTGATGAAAAACCATAATTTTGTAAAATTGGGATCGATATTGCAACAAAAGGCACGTTACTGACCACCTGACTTGTCAGAATACTTGTTCCAATTATGTTAATTGATGATGTAGGTGAGTTTGGATTTGTATCAAACGGCAAGATTGTTTGAAACAATTCAATGATTCCACCATTCCACACACCTTGCATAAACACAAACATGGCTACAAAAAATACAATTATCTGCCAGTTAATTCCTTTTATGATTTGTTTCCTTTTGTTGCCGATCAAAAGCAATGAGATTCCTCCAAATATTGCGATATGGCTAAAATTCAGTTCAGTTGAAACGCCAAATAATTTTATCAGTCCTACAACAAAAAAGCCTATCACTGTGATGATGATTAAAACTGATGATTTTTTCGCAAGACTTGATTCTAAAACTACTTTTGAAATTACAATTTGTGATATTACTGCATTTGAAAATTCCTTTCTGTAATACCACTTTGTGATAAAATATGTAACTAGTAAACATGTTATGGTTGGCAAAAAAAGATATCTAAGAAAAGTAAAAAGAGGAAACTCCATTCCACTATGAAGGGAAATTAACAAATTTTGGGGATTGCCCATTGGAGTCATCATACTTCCTATTGTAATCCCAAATGCTAAAGAGATCAGCATTGGGGCTGGACGAATATTCATTGGCTTTGCCAATCCAATCACAATCGGTGTTGCCACAAGAGCAATTGTATCGTTGATAAGAAATGCAGACATTAAACCCATCACAAATAAAATAAAAAACAAAATTTGATTAGGTGTTTTTGCAAATGATAAAATTCTATTTACAATATAATTTAACATTCCAGAAGACTCTAAACCTGAAACTAGAATAAACATCCCAAGAAGAAAAAATATCACATCAAAATTTATGGCTGAAAATGCATCCTCAATTGTTATAACTTGCAAAACTAAAACTGCGCAGGCCCCAAAAGTCATACTTGCCCATATTGGGACATTTACTCCTCGCACATTTCTAAAAATTATCAGTCCATAAACAACTATGAAAATTATCAGAGATGAAAAAAAACTAGACCCAAAATCCATGATTTACTTTTCTCTAGCGGTATAATATTTTAAAGATGTTAGAAACACCCTCTTGATATGCTGGAACTCTCTTTTTTGGTATTTTGTTTATAATTCATATCATTTTAAGTTGAATAAAATGGACCGGATGGGATTTGAACCCACGACCTTTGCGGGAATATTTCCTTACGCAGTGTGAGTGCGTCATCCTAACCACTAGACAACCGGTCCAATAAAATTATAAAACAAGCATCTTTTTTGTCTTTAGGTTTGACTCTGATATCATGATAACCTTGACCTTTTCTACTTAAAATCAAAAAATCAAACATGTCTTTACATGAATTTGATGCACTAGTTGAACGGATGCAATTGGCATTTGACTATGCAGCAAATTTGGGTCAATACATAGAAGCTGCCAAAGTGCTCTATCAAATGAATGACCAATTGCCTGATGACTTGCAATTGAGTCTTGAGGAATTAGAAAATCAAAGTGTTGTAAGGTCGTTTATCTCCGAATACCAACCAAAGATAAAATCAGCAATTGTTGAATATAGGCAAAGATTGATGAATTTCTAATTCTACTTTTTGACGCCGAGGTTTCTGTTCTTTAGTCTCAAGTATGGGTTTCTACATTTTCTGCATCTTGTTGCATTGATGTCGTTTCTACATCCACAGTTAAAGCATACTTTCATAACTAGACGAGCAGTTTGTGCAATACGTTTTTTCTCTGGATCTGTGATAGGCATTTAATTTTCTCCTTAATCTCTCTCTTTTATTCTAATCGGATTGCTGCATTTTCCCTGCTAGTAATACTGGCACTTGAGAAGGTCTCTTTGCTACTGGTATGTTTGCCTTGTTAAACATGGAGACTTTGGATTCTGCAGAACCATATGTTCCCATTACTATTGCTCCGGCATGACCCATTCTCTTTTCTTTTGGCGCTGCTCTTCCTGCAATGTATGCGACAGTTGGCTTTTTGAATCCAATATCTATTATACGTTGAGCTAAAATTTCTTCTGAATCTCCTCCAATTTCTCCTACTACTACCAATCCTTCCAGGTCTGGAATATCTTTGACCATGTCAAATGCATCAATCATCCGTGTCCCGTTGATTGGATCTCCTCCAATTCCTATTGTTATTGACTGCCCAAATCCTGAATTTGTCAGTGCATCAGAAATCTCATAAAGTAACGTGCCGCTTTTTGATAGCACTGCAATCTTTCCTGCCTTAAATGGAGTGGGTGGCATAATTCCAATTTTTATTAATTCTGGAATCATTATTCCTGGAGTGTTTGGTCCGATAATTACAGCACCTTTTTTGTTTGCTAAATCCAAAACTTCCATTGTATCTCTAACTGGAACATGTTCTGGGATTGCCACTAGTAGTTTAATTCCAGCTTCCAGCGCTTCTTTTGCAGCTCCTAAAAAGAATTTTGCCGGCACAAAAACAATTGAAATTTTTGCACCGCTTGCATCAACTGCTTCTTTGACTGTGTTGTAAATTGGAACCTTGCCTTCAAATTTCTGACCTCCTTTTCCTGGAGTTACCCCTGCAATAACATTTGTTCCATATGTCATCATATTTTTTGCATGCAATGATCCATATGCTCCTGTGATTCCCTGAACAATTACGCCTTTTTTCTTGTAATCTGAATCTTCAGGGTTCCCTCTTAATAGTTTGAAAATATCTGTCATTTTTTAATCCCCATGACTGCTGCATTAATTGCCTCTTCTACTGAATCATAAATTTTGGTTCTAGATTCTTTTAGCATCTCTTTTGCTTTCTCAGATTCTGTTCCTTTTAGTCTCGCAAACACTGGAAGATTGATCAGCTTATCGTCATATGCTTTAAGAAATGCTTCTGCAACTACAGTTGTTTTTACGATTCCTCCATAAAGGTTAACCAAAATTCCTTTGACTCTGTTCATTTTACTAATCAAAGTAAGTGCTTCGTAAACTGATTCAGTTGTTGCACCGCCTCCGACATCTAAGAAACATGCTGGCTTGCCGCCGTTATCTGATAACATATCTAGTGTGGACATTACTAATCCTGCACCGTTTCCAACAACTGCGATATCTCCGTCTAACTCCACTAGTGAAAATCCACTCTTTTCTGCCCTTTCTTCCATCTCTGTTTTTTCTTGATATTTTTGTAATTCATCATGTCTAAAGTTACTATTGTCATCTGTAACAAATTTTCCATCCAATGCCATCAAAGAACCATCCTGCATAATTGCAAGTGGGTTTATTTCTGCCAATTCAGCTTCTTTTTCAACTGTGAGTTTTGCTAGCTTTTGTAAAATCTCTACAAAGTCATCAGATGCTTTTCCATCTAATTTCATCTCTTTTGCAACCTCTCTTGCTACTTGTTCTGAAACATCTCCTAGCCCAACTTCTTTTATGATTTGATTTTTAACTGATTCAATTTCAACTCCTCCCTCCGGCGATGCAATAATCGTGTAGCATCTTTTTGAACGATTCAAAAACAATGACAGATACAACTCCTTTTTGATGTCTGCCATTTTCTCAAGTAAAATTGCTCTTGCTTTTTCTCCTTTGATTGTCAATCCTAAAACTTGGGGATACTTTAGCTCAAACTCATCATCATTTTGGCATTTTTGGATGCCTCCTGCTTTTCCCCTACCACCTACTGGAACCTGAATTTTAATCACAAATGGATATCCTAATTCTTTTGCATGTTTTCTGCCTTCTTCAACAGTAGTTGATGCCTTACTTGGGAGAAGATTAATCCCATATTCTCTGAATAATTCTTTTGCTTGAAACTCTAGTAAACGCATGCAAAAACCATCGATTTTACGGTCTTTATTAATTATGATGCTAACTTAGCTGCTCTTCAAGAAAATCTATTACTTGTAAAAATCGATCACGACTTTTTCTTAACAATTCTTGCGGAAATTCCTCAACTGTAAAAACAAATTGTTGATGAAAACTTGGAACTAATACTCCGCCCGATGTGACCAATTGTTCTATTACATAATCTTTAGCAAGTGTACATACAATTTCTTCGTAGGACTCTTCTTCTTCTTCTAATGTTTGTCTGTACAGTACTATTGGTTTGTTGGTCTTTGCAACAATCTCTGAGCCCTTTTTTAACAGATCTGTCAAATGCTGAATTTGCCAAGCATCAAGACTAATCTGTTTTACCATGTAATCATTACAACGTTTTTTCTATTTATTATGCCTGATCAGCTAAAAGCTAACCAGTTGGTTCATTTTTAATTAAAAGAAAAGAATGTGATCTGGCTTTTATGCCATATCAAGTGCTCTAGAATGTTTTCTGGTATGTGGTCTTTCTCCAGAGTATTTTCTTCTCATGTGTCCTGATGGTCTTCCATAGATTAATTCTAGGAACCATGACTCATGTTCGATCTCTTCTGCCAAAATATCTTTTGCAATGTCATATGTCGTAGGATCTTTTCCTAAAGTCATCTTGCAGACTTTGTCCCAGTTGACAATTGCACCTTGTTCGGCTTTGAGACATTTTTCTAGTATTGCTTTGTGATCCGTTGGATTTGCTGGAAGTTGTAAGAACTCACATCCTGACATTTTGATGAATTCTGTTGCATCATTTGGAAGAGAACCCCCTAATTGGTATATTCTCTCAAGACATGATTCAAAGTGGCTAAGATCTTCTAGTCTAGCGTCCTCGATAATTCCTTTGAGTCCTTCCCCTTCCAAGCCTGTACAATGTGCTCTCAAATTGGTGAAATAGTAGTAGGCAGTAAATTCTACTGAAGCATTGTAAATCAATAGTTTTTTTAATTCCTCTACATCCAAGCCGTTTTGTTTTAGAACATTGATTCCAACAACTGTTGGGATTTTTGATTCGGACATATCTGCTTGAATTATTTGTTCTAATAAAAATATTGCATTTTGTAAACGATAATTTTTATAAATTAAATTTTCCGGAGGAGTTGGGGAATAGCGAGATTAAAAGCCATTTCTCCTCCGGAATGATGTTTTATTTTTTACCGTATTGATTCTAAATAAAAGGTAAGATTGCAATGCACTTATCTAATAATTTAATATATTATTCTACTGAAATTCTTATCTTTTGACCGTCAATATCGTCGTCTTTGTATTCTTTACATGATTCTGTAAAATTCACTTGTTTTACCCTGACTAAAAATGCCAATTCTTCTGATTTCTCTTTTATCATTTCTGATGATTCGTCATCTAACTCAAGTATTGATGCAACATTAAGAACGTCTGTCGGATTATATCCTCTTTCTTTTCTTAATGTTTGTAATCTTCTAGCAATATCTTTTATCAAACCTCTTGCCATCATCTCTTTGTTTCTTGAAGTAGATATGAATACAATGTAGTTGTCTCTTTTTGATACTGCAAATTCTTCACTTGCATCAAAATCCACTATGAAATCTTCTTTGTCTAATGAAATTTTTTCACCATCAATTTCATAATTGTATTGCCCTTCTTTTTGGAGTGATGAAATGATTTCTTCTTTGTTGGTTTCTGAAAATACATTGACGAGTTTTCCCATGTGATGTTTTGCTTTGGGACCTATTCGTTTTCTTTCCAATTCAACAACTGATCTGAAGGGTAAATTCAGCTGTTTTAATTCTAAGATTTGTTCTAATCCCAAGTCTTTTTCTATTTCAAAAATTGTGAATTTTTCTACATTTAGCTGTGACATTAACAAGGGAGAAAGTGACTCTAGTTTTTGTTTCTGACCTTTACTAACACAAATTAATGCTTCATTTAATGGCCATCTGCGCTTTAGCTTTCCCTTCATTCTTGCCGCAGATGAAATAGAAACAATGTCTTTCATAATGTCAAATGATTCTTCGATTTCTTCACTGACTAATGTCTCTTGGTATTGTGGCCATTTGTCTAACAAAATACTCTGCTTTCCATCAAATACTGTTTGATAGAGATATTCGCTAGTAAATGGACAAAGTGGGTGAATCAAAATATCTAGTGTTTTGAGCACTTCTCTTAGGATTGCATAGATTGCAAGTCTTCTGTTCTTTTTTGACTCGTCTTCATCCCATAATTCTCCTCTGGTAATTGGAATGTATATCTGGCTTAGGTTGTTTATGATAAAATCATCAACTGCCTTTGCGGCTTCATGGAATTTGCATACTTCGTTTCGCTCTGTTATTTTTTTGATTAATTTCTGTAATTTTGATAAAAGCCATATGTCTGGTGACGTTAGCAATTTGTTTTCTTTTGCCCATGCGATCGTTTTTGTCTCATCAAAATTATCATACTCACTATTTTGTTTAAAATACAGATGCAAATTAAACAATGTATTGAGTACTTGATATGGTCTTGACATTAACTCCTCGGTACTGAAACTAAGCGGCTCTATTGGGCTTGCCTTCCAGATAAAATAAAATCTGATCAAATCCACCGGATATTTTTCAAGTAATTCTGCACCGTCTATTACATTTCCTAAACTTTTGCTCATCTTGCCTCCTTTCTCATCAAGTACATGACCTTGGAACAAAAATGACTTGAATGGCGGAATTGGTCCATCATTTAAGATCACATTTTCTATCAAAAGAGTATATGCCCATCCTCTTGTTTGATCAATACCTTCTGTAAAAAATGGTGCAGGTATTCCCTTGGAATATTCTTCATCTGTTAATGATGAATATGGAGCTGAACCGCTATTGTGCCATGTATCTAAAACATATTCCTCTCTTTTTGTATTTGCACTGCTGCACTGTTTGCATTTTATTGTAACGTTGTCAATCCATGGGCGATGTAATTCAAAATTTGGTCCATCTGGTAATTTTATGGCCGAATCTATGATCTCTTTTCTTGTAAAGAGCCAATTTTGTTTTCCACAATCACTGCATATCCAAACTGGTAATGGACATCCCCAAATTCTCTCTCGAGATATACACCATGGATGTTTCTCTTTAATAATTCCTAAAAATCTGTTTTTTGGCTGATCAAAAAAGTATTCAACACTCTCTGCCGCATTGATTGCCTTGTCTTCTAATCTGTCTAGTTTGTAAAACCAACCTTTTCGTGCCAACCATACAATTGGGTGGTGGGATCTCCAACATAACGGATATTTGTGCTTGATTTTTCCAATTTTTACCAGCGCATTACATTCTTTGAGATCTTCAACAATTATTTTATCTGCATCTCTGACAAACATTCCCTCATACTTTCCACATAAATTGGTGAACTTTACCTGATCATTAATGGGGCTGAATACCTTGACTTTTCTTTTGTTTGCAATTTTTATGTCCTCTTCACCGTTGGCAGGAGACAAATGAACCAAGCCACTACCTGTTGTGATTTCTACAAACTCTTCTGATACTGCAACATGAAAATTATTTTCTTTTGCACATTCATCTAATCCTGGAATTAAATTCAAAAGTGGATGGATGTATTTTTTCCCCTCAAATTCCGAACCTTTTACAGTCTTTACAATTTGGTATTCTATATTTACTTCTTTGAAAAATTCTTCCAGTCTTGTTTTTCCAACAACCCATGTTTCGTTTCCTACTTTGACATATGCATAATCCTCATCCGGATTCAGTCCTACCATTGCATCTGTAACTAGAGTAAATGGCATGGTAGTCCAAACAATCAGATGTGCATCTTCATCTCTGAGTTTAACCTTGTAGTATAATGATGGATCTTTTACTTCTTCATATCCTTGATTAACTTCGGCATGACTAAGTGATGTTTGGCAACTTGGACAGTATGCAATTACTGTAAAATCTTCTTCTAATATTCCATTTTCATGAGCTTTTTTGAGAACTTGCCACTCTCTTTCAATAAATTCATCTCGATAAGTCCAATATGCTTTAGTGTGATTAAATGACATCCCAAGCGAATTATCTACTTCCACCCATTTTGTATTGAATTTTTTTACAATACGCTTGCATTCCTCAACAAGTTTTTCAATTCCAACTTTTTCAATGACTTCTGACTTGCCACCAATAACTCCAAGTTCTTTTTCTGCTTGTAGCTCAACTGGAAGTCCCTGAGTATCCCATCCTCCATTAAATGTAATTTTTTTTCCTTGCAGTGTATTGAATCTGTACCACAGATCCTTAATCACACGCCCCCTAAGATGACCTGCATGTGGGACCCCGTTCATTGTGGGAGGACCTTCGATAAACATTATTTTCTCAGGCTTGTCTGATTCAAAGATCAGTCTTTCAACATCGATTGATTTGACATATTCTCTTATCTCTGACTCGATTGCTTTTGCATCAAATTTTGATGAAAGTTTCATCTTAGATTTCGATATGGGAGTGGCATTATAAAGCTAAATTGATTTTTTTAATACGGAATTTTATTAAGTTACAATACTCGTACAATTTCATGTTTAACTTTGATAAAATCCAAGAAGACATGGTAAAATCATATGCGCAAAACACAAAAAAGTTCTATGAACATCTAGAAAACTGCGATGACTGCCAGACAAAATTGGCAAAAATGTGGAAACATGCATTTGAATAAAAACTACTTTCTCCCTTTTGATATCTTGGATTATATAATTGAGTGAAAGATAATTTCTATTGGTTAATGTTTTAGTTATTGGTTCTGGCGGACGTGAACATGCCATATCTTGGAAACTATCTCAAAGCTCCAAAGTCGACAAAGTTTTTACAGCACCTGGAAATGGTGGGACAGAAAATAATATCCCAATTGATATTGATGATTTGAATGCATTAGCAGAATTTGCACAAAAAAATAATTGCTTTACGGTAGTTGGTCCTGAGGTTCCACTTGCCGCAGGAATTGTAGATAAATTCAATCGAATGAATCTCAAAATTTTTGGTCCATCTCAAAAAGCAGCACAATTAGAATCTAGTAAAATCTGGGCAAAAAATTTTATGAAAAGAAACGGCATACAAACTGCCAAATTTGAAATCTTTGAGGATCCAAAAAAAGCAAAAGAATACGTCACATCTCTTGATTACAATGTTGTAGTAAAGGCAGATGGTCTTGCTTCTGGAAAGGGAGTGATTGTTTGCAATAATGTCGATGAGGCAATTGCAGCAATTGATACTATATTGGTAAAAAAGACATTTGGTGATGCTGGAAATCGTATTATTGTGGAAGAAAGAATAGATGGAATTGAAGCATCTTACATTGCATTATGTGATGGTATCACTACAATACCTATGGCATCAAGCCAAGATCACAAAAGAATCTTTGATGACGACAAAGGTCCTAACACAGGTGGAATGGGGGCGTATTCCCCAACTCCTATTATTGACGATATTCTTGCTGAAAAAATCCAGAATAAAATTATCAATAAAACAATACAATCAATGAAAAATGAAGGTATTATTTTTAAAGGATTTCTGTATGCTGGAGTAATGATTAGAGATAATGAGCCATATGTTTTAGAGTATAATGCACGAATGGGTGATCCCGAATGTCAGCCAATTACCATGAGGATGGATTTTGATTTGTATGATTATCTTGTTGCAAGTGTAGATGGAACCTTATCCACGATGCCTCAAATCGCTTGGAAAAATCAATCATCTGTTTGCATTGTTTTGGCATCTGAAGGATATCCTGAATCATATCCAAAAGATGAAGAGATCATAGGATTTGATTTGATTCCTAAAAATGCCATGGTCTTTCATGCAGGAACAAAAAGACAAGACGGAAAAATCTTGTCAAATGGAGGAAGGGTTTTAGGAGTTACTGCACTTGGTAATACTTTGGCATCTGCAATTTCAAATGCATACATTGCGGCAGAAAAAATTTCTTGGCCTCACAAATATTACAGAAAAGATATCGGCAAAAAAGGACTATCTTATCTTTGATGTATCTATTATTCTGTCTTCAGTAACGATCCAGTTTATAATTACATCGTGATCTGAACGTGGGATATTTTTTACAACCTGTTTTTCCAATGTCAACGAAATTGTTTCAATTTTATTTTCAGCTAAAAATCTATCGTAAAACCCATGACCGTAACCCAATCTCACTCCTTTTGGAGATATTCCTACTGTTGGAACAAGTATCACATCTAGATTGTTATCCACAGGGCATTCATTACGAGGTTCCATTATGTCAAAACTGCCATTTTCTAGATTGCTGAAATTCTCTATTTTTCTAAATTCTATGTTTTTTCCTACTACTTTGGGCAAAAATATCTCCTTTCCCTCACTTAGGGCTTCTTGCATGATGTCCTGCGTCAGCATTTCACTACCTATTGGGTAATATGCTCCTATTTTTTGTGCACTTCTAAATGACTCAATTTTTTTTAATTTTTTTAGTATTGTTTTGCTTGCAATCTTCATTAAATCAAACGATGTTGCATCTCTTCTCTCAAGGAGTAATTTTCGTAATGATGTTTTCTCAGAATTATTTTCCAATTTGACTACTCAATGATGCAGCTGTTATTGTATTTTTCAATAACATTGCAACTGTCATGGGACCGACTCCTCCTGGAACAGGCGTTGCATATGATGCTTTTTGAATAATCTGTTCATAATCTGCATCTCCTACAAGTTTTTCTTTATATTTTGAGATTGCAACATCGATTACAATCGCACCTTTTTTTATCATATCTGGCGTCAATGTAAACTTGTTTCTATCACCAACTGCCGTAATTATGATGTCGGCTAATTGACACAATTCACTGATGTTTTTTGTTTTAGAATGACATGTTATTACTGTTGCATCTCTTGCCAAAAGTAAATGGTATAATGGTTTTCCCACTAAATTACTTCGATTTATTAGAACTATGTTTTTTCCTTCCAACTCTATGTTGTGGTAATCAAACATTTCCATTACACCTAATGGTGTGCAAGCAACAAGTACTGCTTTTTTCATTGCAAGTAACCCTGCATTGTGTGGTGTAAGTCCATCTACGTCTTTTAATGGAGAAATTTTAGACGTCGTGACAAACTCATCTAATTGACTAGGTAATGGTAACTGAACTAAAATCCCGTGAATTGATCTGTCTGTATTTAACCCATCAATTATTTTGTTTAATTCTAATTGTGTAATGCCTGACGCTAGCTTGAAATCTTTGGTGATAATTCCCACTTCTTCGCAGGCTTTGTGTTTATTTTTAACATATGTGGCAGATGCTTGATTGTCTCCAACTAGAACAGTTGCCAGACATGGGCTGATTCCTTGACTCTTTAATTCTTCGACAGCTTTTCTGACCCTGTCTTTTACAGTTTGGGCAATCTCTTTTCCATCTATTTTGATGCCTGTCATTAAGAATATTTTAGCCTGTTGATATTTAATCCTTGAAATACATTAATCTGAATTTGAAAATCTGAGAAAAGAAATTATGTGACCCTGTTTGTGTGATATTATGTTTATAGTGATATCTGATATTCAAATAAAGCCTGATTCTGTTGCTGACTTTAAGAAATGGTTTTCTGAATCAAACAAAACCGTATCAAAATTTGACGGATTTGTAAATAGACGCCTTTTGGAAACTAAAGACGGCAAACATCGTGTGTTAGTTGAATTTGAGAATCTTGAAAAATTCAGTAAAATGCATCAAAGCCCAGAACATGAAAAGCTCCATTCCATGGCTGTATCGTATATGGAAAAACCGCCAGAACCAAAATTTTACACTGTAGCTTCACAATAAAATGAAATTAGTTTTTGATGTAAACAAATACATTGAAAAAATAAAAAAAAGTGACAATTATTTTCACACTTTTATCAATAACGAAAATCTAGCTGCAGGTGTGTTGGTATTGCAACCTGGAGAAGAAGATACGCAAGAGCCTCATGATAGTGATGAAGTATACTTCGTTCTCAGAGGTGACGGTTTTTTAAAAATCAAAGACATGGATTATCCCATCTCTGAAAATAAAATGTATTTTGTAGGAAAAAAAATAGAGCATTTTTTCCATGGAAATTCAAAAGAACTAATTGTATTGTATTTTTTCAGCGGACCTGATTCTTAGCTGATTATTGTTTTTCTACCTGAAATTTTTATTTTCTTTTCTGCAAATAATCTTATGGCTTCAGGATATGCTTGATGTTCTTTTGCCAAAATACGTTTGGATAGTGTTTTTTCTGTATCACCATTTTTTATTTTTACTATTGATTGCAAAATTATCGGTCCTGTATCAACACCCGAATCTACAAAATGCACTGTGCATCCTGAATATTTTGAACCGTAATCTATTGCCTGTTTTTGAGCATCAAGTCCTGGAAAAGCTGGAAGCAAAGCTGGATGAATATTGATAATTCTGTTTTTGTATTTTTTAACAAATTCAGGACTAATTATTCTCATAAATCCTGCTAAGCACACCAGTCCATTTTTTGGTGTTACTCCATGCTTTTCTAGTGCTGATATTATTTTTTTATCATATTCCACTCTGCTCCCTTTGAAATCTTTACTCTTGATTACTTCTGTTTTGATGCCTAACTTTTGTGCAATCTTCAAGCCTTTGGCATCTGGTTTGTTTGATATGACGACAGCTGGATTTATAGGAATTTTTTTACGTTTAATTGATTTTAAAATAGATTCCATGTTGCTCCCACGACCTGAAATTAAAATTCCTAGATTTAGCAACTAGTCAATAGTAGATCAAACCTGCAATTTATATCAAATCTAATTATTTTGTTTGACATTGCCATATCCTATCAGAATGACAAAAAACGGTATCCTGTGTGAGATTAATGGGAGAAGGGTATACTTGGATCCAAAAAATACTGATTCGACTGGAGTGAATTTTGTATCACATGCACATTCTGATCATCTACCATCCAAAAATGGGGGTATGATACTTTCATCAATTGAGACCAGTGAGATTGCCAATCTTAGGGGCTTTAAGATGGAAAATCACGTTCAAAGCATTGATGACTTTTCATTAATTGACAGTGGTCATATTTTGGGCGCAAAGGGTTTGCTTTTTGATGATATTTTCTATACCGGAGATATTTGTACAAGAAATCGTGGTTTTCTAAAAGGTGCAATCATCCCAAAATGTAAAACACTGATCACAGAGTGCACGTTTGGTTTACCCGAATTTGTCTTTCCTAAATTAGAAGAAATACAAAAACAAGTAAATGAATTAATTTCAGAACTTTATGGAAAAGGCATTCCTGTTATATTGTTAGGATATCAATTAGGAAAAGCTCAAACCATTACACAACTCTTTGGACATTGGGGTCCTCTTTACTTTCATGATTCTGTAAAACAAATGAACACACTTCACCAGCAACTTGGCGTCTCTCTAAGTGATGGGATTGGTCATTCTGAAGCAGAAAAAAATGGACTATTATTCAAAAAACCCTGGGTAATGGTGGCTCCAATGATGTCTGAAAAGAATCAATTTCTCAAAGATATGAAATCAAAATATGGTGCAGTAACTATTGGTTTTAGTGGTTGGGCACAATCTGCTAGGTTTGCATTTGGAAGACGATCTGACTATTCAATTCCGATGAGTGACCATTGTGATTTTAATGAACTAGTGGATATGGTGGTACGTTCAGGAGCAGAACAGGTTTATACTATTCATGGATTTGTTGAGGAATTTGCTGAACACCTAAGGAAAATTGGAATTAGTGCACAACCATTACGTGCAAATTCTTTGGATGATTTTATCTAATTTGAAAATTTTCCACAATCACAATCTAAAACCAAACATGTTTCAGAATTTCTAATGTGATCATGTGAGAAATGCTTGCACTTTTCATTTTTACATATCCTTCTTTGTGCTTCTCTTTTTACTACTGACTGTGCAATTGAATTTGCCTTGTCTTTTGAATATCCTTTTTTATCCATATAATAATGGACAATTCTATTATATAGTAAATCTGGATTGAATTGTTTTTCTAACAATTACTTGCCACCTTGCGATGGAATATAGTGCAAGGTTATCGTTGAACGAATTTTTTGAATCTTTCTAATTTTATTGGTAATTACCTGATCAAGTGTCTCTTTAGTATCTGCTTGTACTTTGCAAAAAACATCATAGATGCCATATGTCCCCCTAACTTCTTTTATCTCTGGAATTTTCATAATCTCCTTAATGATTTGCTCTTCTGAACCCAAATCACATTGTATCAAGATATATGCTATCTCCATGTATTATCCTCTTATTCTTCTCCTTCTATAATCTGTTCCTTCATGGCATTTACATATGCAGGATGGTTCCTCACATTTACTCATACTTTTTTTATTCATAATATAATATGGCAACTATGATATTTCAAGCAAGCCTATTTTCAATTAAAAATTTGTTGATTTTTTATCTATATTTTAAACAATTATAAAAAATCACAAAATAATACTTACAAATTTTAAGTTATCATTTAAGTATGCACACGATATTCTTTTGACATGTGCGAAACTCTTGATGAAATCCATGATGCACAATTGGCAGCGGTTATAGCCAGACTGAGAAAAGAAAAGGCAAAAATAGGAAAACAAGTTTTGTGCAACTAAAAATTCATTTCAATATAACGCCTATGTCCATCAGATTTGTGTGAGTAAAATCAGTCCTGATGTTGCTTTTTTGTTTTTGAAAAAATCTACCAGAATCGCTGTTTTTTAAGAATTCTTTTATTATTGATTCATCTATTTTGATGTTCTCTGTTATGGCTCCTGCAAAAAATGTATTTCCGTCTATTCCATCTGTACCCATCGACGAAATGACCATTTTTTTTAAATTTTGCGAATTCTTTAAAATTCTTAAAACTAATTCTTGATTTCTCCCACCTGATCCTTTTCCAATAACTTCAACTGTAGTTTCTCCGCCAAAAATGAGACAACCTTTTTGCTCATCTGGTATGTTCCCCATGATTGTTTTTGTGGCATCTTTTATGTTGCCAAACACTTGTATTGTTTTTACCTTATATCCAAATTCTTTGGCTTTGGATTCCATTGCTTTTAGACAATCTTTGTTATTTGCAATGATGTAATTTTCTATCTTTATTTTTTTTGGGGTTTCAGGAATTTTTCCTTTAAACCCATCTTCAAATCTCTGTAAAATTTCTAACGGGATTTTGTTTTTTAGTTTGTATTTGTTGATTATGTTTAATGCCTCTAGAAAAGTGGTATCATCCATGTATGTTGTTCCTGATGCAATAGATGAAAGATCGTCTCCTTCAACATCTGACATCACAAGTCCAATTCCATGACATTTGATATTTTCAACTAATCTACCGCCTTTTATTTTTGACAAATGCTTTCTAATGCAATTAAACTCTTGAATGTTGGCTCCTGATTTTAACAACAGGTTGGTTACATAGATTTTATCATCTAGTGTTATGTCGTCTGGAATGGCAAGTAGTGATGATCCGCCACCTGAAACCAGAAATATTACTAATTCTCCATCCCTTCTATTTTGAAGAAACTTTGTTACTTCTTTTGCTGCCTTTACGCTTGTTTGATCTGGTTTTGGATGCCCTGAATTAAAAATCTGAAATTTTTTGCCTTTTATTTTTGATTTTGATCCTTTCGGAATTACTATTATGCCACTTTTAATTGAAATGATTGCATTTACTGCCCTTGTCATAGAATCTCCAGCTTTTCCAAACGCTACTGTGTAAATGTTGGAAAAGTCTTTCAGTTTGAGAATTTTTCCATTAATTTTGATTTCTTCTGGAGTGACAAATTTTGGTATGATGTTCTCTGGATCTGCAGCTTTTAATCCTGCATCCAAAATCTCCAAACACTCTATTTTCTTTTCTGACGTTGCTAAATCTTCATAATTCTGAATAATCATACGCTGATTTCTCTTACTGCAAGATATAATAATAATCAATGATGCCTTTGATTCATGTACACAGTACGTATTCCAAAAGTTATTAATTTTGGAAAAAATGCACTTGGTGAAACAGAATATCCAAAAAATGCCCTAGTTGTTACAACCGTTCCTCCAGAACTTTCTGACAAATGGCTTGGCAAAATGGGAATTAAGGACTATATGCTGTATGATCAAGTAAAACCTGAACCATCAATTGATGACGTCAATGCTGTGATTTCACAATTCAAAGACAAGAATCCATCTGTCCTAATTGGATTAGGTGGAGGAAGTTCTATGGATGTAGTAAAATATGCTGCACCAGAGATGAAAAAAGAAAAAATCCTAATTCCGACCACATTTGGAACTGGAGCTGAAATGACAACGTATTGCGTTTTGAAATTTGATGGAAAAAAGAAATTGTTGCGAGAAGACAGATTTCTTGCTGACATGGCCGTAGTGGATTCATATTTTATGGATGGTACTCCAGAACCGAGGGTTATGACAGCAAACTCGGTAATGACTTTACAAGAACCCTGTGTAAACAAGCATTTGAGATTCTATATGATGCAATAATGAATAACAAACCAGAAAACTATCCATATGGTTCAATGTTATCTGGTATTGGATTTGGTAACTGTTCAACCACACTTGGACATGCATTATCATATGTCTTCTCAAATGAAGGAGTACCGCATGGTTATTCTTTGTCTTCTTGTACTACAGTTGCACACAAACATAACAAATCTATCTTCTATGATCGATTTAAGGAAGCCATGAAAAAGCTAGGCTTTGATAAACTTGATCTAAAAGCTGATGTTTCAGATGCGGCAGATACAGTAATGACTGACAAAGGACATTTGGATCCAAACCCAATTCCAATCTCCAAAGAAGATGTCATCAAGTGTCTACAGGATATTAAATCAGGTAATCTGTAAAAAATTCCTATGTTTTTTACATTTTTTCTATTTTATTAATAAACTGCAAAATTGGCTGCCTTGACTAAACTTATTTATGCTGATATTATTGTCTAAATACATGATTACTGAAAAACCATTGAAATTCGGTATTCAAAACGGATTAAATGTTGCCCGAGCAGGATACACTGAAGATCAAATTTTAACTGCTTGTATGCTTGCCGATAAAACGGGTTATGATTCTATTTTCTATATGGATCACACAAACGTCCCTCAATGGAAAAACGCAATTGTTTTAGATCCTTGGGTGATGTTATCTGCAATTGCTGCAGTTACAAATAATGTTGAATTAGGAACTTGTGTAACTGATGCAATTAGAAGACATCCATCAAACATTGCACTAGCTGCAATTACACTTGACAGAGTTTCAAAAGGAAGAGCAATTTTAGGAATTGGCGCAGGTGAGGCTCAAAATCTAAAAGAATTCTGTATTCCTTTTGAAAAACCGGTTTCTAAATGGGAAGAACAAATTCAAGTTATCAAAACTTTGTATGGTTCCACTCCTGATCACACTGTAAATTATGATGGTAAATATTACAAATTAGAAGGTGCATGTCTTCAAGCACCACCAATTAGAAAACCACATCCGCCAACATACATGGCATCAGGCGGTACACGCACTTTGGAACTTACCGGAAAACTTGGAGAGGGATGGTTGCCAATAGGTTACACTCCAGAATTGTTTGAAGATCACGCAAAACAAATTCAAACATCTATGAATACTCATAACAGAACTCAAAAAGAAAAAGATAATTTCCAATATGCATTAGATATTGATGTCTACTTTTCAGAAGATGCAGAAGAATCTTGGGCAAAAATGAAAGAAGCAGTAAAGGTAAGTTTGTTCAAACCCGAAGTATTACGTGTTCATGGTATTAAAGAAATTGAGGGATTTGATTTTGTGAAATACTTTACAGAATATTCAATGTCTGATCAATCGTGGATTGTCAAGATGAGAGAGGCAGCAACAAAAATTCCTGATAAAATTGCTCGTTCATCAACTGCTGTTGGTACCCCTGATGATATCATTCCAACATTTGAGCGATTCATGAAAGCTGGTGTAAATCACTTTGTAATTAGATTCTGGGGCAAAAACTACTTTGGCTCGATTGACAAATTTGCAAGCCATGTAATGCCTTATCTGCGAGAAAAACTGCAAAAATAAGTCTGCTTGGACATCGAAAATCATTTACTATGCTCATTCTAGATATTCATAATGGACGATGAACTTCCTGAAGCAATAAAAAAATGCCTCAAAATTCTAGAAGAAAATATGGATATTTTATCTAATCTTGAGTTAGACTTGGAAGACCAAAGAGAGGATGAAATAGCATCTGGATTGGAACTTCATCAACTATATGATATGACTGAAGATGTAGCAGAATCTGCAAAACTAAAACGTGCCGAATTTAATCTCATGCGCAGAAAAGCAGAAGATCCTCAATACTGATTAATTTATGATTTATGTGGTCGCCTGTTTCTGCTTTTCATCCTAGTGTATGATTTTACTTGTCGTCTTTTTTGTTGTTTTTCTAATCTTTTTCTTGTACGTGCTGTGGAATTGGTTTCACCTTGTATTACTTTGACTTTACTTCCATCTCTGAGCATTATCGGTTTTCCTTTAAATCTAAATTCTATATCGTGACATTTTGTATAGTATTTACTTAGACAAAAAAATATCCTGTTGTTTGTACCGTGCATCTCTTTGACCTCTTTTGATTTTTTCAAATCATTGAGAATGTTTCTTAGTAACCCTTTGTCAATGTCTGTAACTCTGTGTAATTCTCTAAACCAAATAAATCTTGAATTAGTTCCCCACTCTTCCAGAGTTTTAAGTGCCAAATATGTCGCCCTTTCCCTTTCTTCTTCTCTTTCGTCCAACTCTCTTATTCTACATTCATCCCATATTTTAGGAATTTTGATCAGAATTTGGAAGTTTTGTTTGATCTGCTCTTTTCTTTTAATCTTGATTTTGTTACTCTGGTTGATTGCCTTTGATTTTTTTCCATCTCTTTAGCAATACTGTCAATTTTTTTTATGATTCTAGATTGTTCTTCAGGTGAATTTGATTTTAAGAGATTTTTCTTTAATATTTTTAGTTCTGATGAGTATTTTCTGAACTCATTTTTTAGATCATTTAGATAAGGATCATCCATGATTTTTCTTTAATCTACCTATATTTTAGATATTTAGGATCTGGATTTATAATATTATTAATGAAAATAACCTTATTGCAACTAGTTGGAATTTTACAAATCAAATCATATAAAAAAATCCAAGAATTTTTGAACCAAGAACATGTTGGACGAGTTTCTAGCATTGATGAGAATGGATATCCCCAGATAATACCCATGAATTTTGTTTTTCTAAATGATTCAGTATACATGCATTCTCATATCAAAGGTGAGAAAATTGACAATATCAATAGAAACAACAAAGTTGGTTTTGAAGTTGATAGGGAATTAGAGTTTCTGCCATCTTATTTTGAAGATCCAAAAAATGCATCCCTTGCAGATACGTTATACATCAGTGTTGTAATCAAGGGTAAAGCATCACTAGTAAAAGATAGAGAAGAAAAAACACTTGCACTAAACGGTCTTATGAAAAAATATCAACCTGAGGGAGGGTATGATCCAATCCAGTCTACTATGAGAGTTTTAGATGGGGTTGCCGTAATCAAAGTCATTCCTGACACACTTTATGGAAAATACAAAATTGGACAACATATGCAGGCAGAGAGTAGAATAGATTTGGCAGAAAAAATATTGAAGAAAAATTCTCCAACTGCAAAAGAGACTTTGAAAATTATGGGATTTGAGATAACTGAAAATGGATTACAAATGGTTGACGAACCTGTCTGGTAGATTATTTTTGTTATCACCATTGCTTTAAATTCAGTTTTGGATTATCGTAACTGTTGCAACAAATTCATAAATTTGAGCTAGTATCAGAGTTTGAACCTACAGGTGATCAACCCCAAGCAATTGATGCCCTAGTTGAAGGTGTAAGGAAGAGAACAATTCAGACATTACTTGGCGTAACTGGTAGCGGAAAGACATTTTCTATTGCAAATGTCATTGCAAGAACTGGAAAAAACACGTTAGTCATATCTCATAACAAAACTCTGGCTGCCCAACTGTACTCTGAATTAAAGCAGTTTTTTCCAAAAAATAATGTAGGCTATTTCGTATCTTACTATGATTATTATCAACCTGAAAGCTATTTGCCTCAAACTGATACCTATATTGAAAAAGACACTCAAATCAATGAAAAAATTGAAAAATTACGATTAGAGGCAACTGCAATGTTGTTATCTGGAGATCCAACAATTATTGTCTCAACTGTATCTTGCATCTACTCACTTGGAAATCCTCAGGATTGGGACGATTTAGCAATTACAATTAATGCTGGCGATGTAATAAAAAGAAATGAGTTAATAAAAAAATTCGTTGATGCAAGATATGAAAGAAATGATACCGAAATAGCTCCTGGTAATTTCAGAGTAAAGGGTGATACGATAGATGTTGTTCCTGCATATTCTGAAGACATCGTACGAATTTCAATGTTTGGTGATGACGTAGAAAAAATCACATTGCTTGATAATATTTCACTTAAAGAAAAACGTAAAGTCACTCAGATGAAGATTTTTCCTGCAAAACATTATTTGATTGCAAAAGATGTTCGAGAAAAAGCTGTACTCTCAATTAAAGATGAACTGGAAAAACGACTGCCAGAATTAAATGAATTAGAAAAGCAAAGACTGGAAATGAGAACAAAATATGATTTGGAGATGATAGAAGAGTTGGGGTATTGCTCAGGAATTGAAAATTATTCTAGGCATTTTGATGGAAGACAACCAGGTGAGAAAGCGTTTTGTTTGATGGATTTTTTTGGAGATGACTATTTACTTGTAATTGATGAATCACATGTTACTTTGCCACAACTACATGGAATGTACAAGGGTGACTATTCAAGGAAAAAGGAATTAGTGACATATGGTTTTCGTCTGCCAAGTGCATATGATAACAGACCATTAAAATTTGAAGAGTTTGAGGATTATCTAAAAAACACAATTTTTGTATCTGCAACTCCCAGTGAATATGAGAAAAAAATATCATCTCAAATAGCAGAGCAGCTAGTACGACCCACCGGACTACTGGACCCCTCAGTGGAGATTAGACCTACAAAGGATCAAATGGATGATCTAATTCAAGAAATTGCCAAAAGAGCAGCTCAAAATGAGCGTGTTTTGGTCACCACTTTGACAAAGCGCATGGCTGAAGACCTTGCAGAATATCTTTCAAAAAAACAGGTGAGGGTGAGGTACATGCACTCTGAAATAGAAGGATTGCAAAGAACAGAATTAATCCGACAATTACGCTTAGGAGAATTTGATGTTCTAGTTGGAATCAATTTGTTAAGGGAGGGATTGGATATTCCTGAAGTCTCACTAGTTGCAATTTTAGATGCAGATAAGGAAGGGTTTTTGAGAAACTTTACCAGTTTGATTCAGACATTTGGAAGAGCCGCAAGAAATGTAAACGGTTCAGTAATTATGTATGCTGATAACATTACAAAATCAATGTCTCATGCAATAGATGAAACAAAAAGACGTAAAGAAAAACAAATACAATACAACAAAGAACACAACATAACTCCACAGACAATCATAAAATCAGTTCCTGAGCAAGTTACAACATTAGATGAATCTAAACTAAAATCAATACACGATCTCGCAACTGACATTATTGAACTAGAATCTCAGATGAAAAAATATTCCGAAGAATTAGATTTTGAGCGTGCAATTGAATGTCGAGATAGAATAAAAAGACTGGAAAAGGAGATTAAATTTAAAGATGGTCGAAAATAAATTAAAAATTCGTGGTGCCAGACATCATAATCTAAAAAACATTGATGTTGATATTCCAAAAAATAAACTTGTTGTTATCAGCGGGCTATCGGGCTCTGGAAAATCTACTTTAGCTTTTGATACAATTTATGCTGAAGGGCAAAGACGTTATGTCGAATCTCTTTCTGCTTATGCAAGACAGTTCCTTGAAATGATGGACAAACCTGATGTTGATTCTATAGAAGGACTCTCTCCGGCTATATCCATTCAACAAAAAACTACAAGTAAGAATCCCCGTTCTACTGTTGGAACCACAACTGAAATCTATGATTACATGAGATTACTTTATGCAAGAATTGGTATTCCTTACTGTACAAATTGTGCTAGAAAAATATCTAGTCAATCAATTGAAACTATATGTGATTCTATTCTTAAGGACTTTTCTAACCAAAAGATTTTGATCCTATCTCCAATTATTCAGAGAAAAAAAGGAACATACGAGAAATTATTTGAACAGATAAAAAAAGACGGATACTCTAGGATACGCCTAGATGGGGAGATTTTAAGCCTAGATGAACAGTTTCCAACACTTGACAGACAAAAATGGCACAATATTGAGATTGTAGTAGATAGAATACAGACAGAAAAATCTGAAAGATCTAGATTGTTTGAGGCAATACAAACTTCAATCAAGGCATCAAAAGGAGATGTCATGATTTCATCTGAAAAATCAGAAAAAATTTTTTCACAAAACAATGCATGCCCTTATTGTGGATTGACAATTGGTGAGCTAGAACCTAGAACATTCTCATTTAACTCTCCATTTGGAATGTGTAAAGCATGTAATGGATTGGGTGTGAAGATGGAATTTGATGCAGACCTTGTAATGCCTGATAAAAGCAAATCCATTTTAGATGGCGCGATTGTTCCATGGAGTGGAAGATTTTCTGCATTTAGAAAACAAGCATTAAGGGCTGTTGGAAAAAAATTTGGTTTTGATTTGATGACCCCTATTGAAAAAATAGCACCAAAACATCTTCGGATAATTTTACACGGTTCTAATGACTTGATTGATTTTAAATATCGTTCTAAATCTGGTGATTCTTCTTGGCAATATACAGATGCATTTGAAGGAGTACTAGTTAACCTTCAACGCTCTTTTATGGAAACTGATTCTGAATCAAAACGTGAATGGCTAAAACAATTCATGCGAGACACACCTTGTACTGTATGTAATGGAAAAAAATTAAAACCAGAATCATTGGCAGTAAAAGTTAACGATCAAGGAATTATGGATGTTTGTGATTTATCAATTGATCATTGTTATGATTTTTTCTCTACATTGATGTTAACTGAAAATGAACAATACATTGCACGAGATGTACTTAAAGAAATTAAAGAAAGATTGGAATTTTTAATGAATGTGGGATTAAACTATCTTACTCTGAATAGATTGAGCTCTACTTTGTCTGGCGGTGAATCTCAAAGGATTAGATTGGCAACTCAGATTGGCTCTAATCTTACTGGAGTCTTGTATGTTCTTGATGAGCCTACAATTGGATTACATCAACGTGATAATGAACGCCTCATTAAAACGCTAACAAAGCTACGAAATCTTGGAAATACTGTAATTGTAGTAGAGCATGACGAGGAAGTTCTACGAAATTCAGACTGGATTGTGGATTTGGGTCCAGGTGCAGGAGTGCATGGAGGAAATGTAGTCTTTGAGGGAACTATTGATCAAATTCTTAATGGTCATAAATCTGTGACTGGAGATTATTTGAAAAACAATTCATTGATAAAACTTGAAGAGAAAATACGTAATCGCACTGGTTCATTAATTATTAAAGGAGCATCTGAAAATAATCTAAAACACATTGATGTAGAAATTCCATTAGGCCTTTTTGTTTCTGTAACTGGCGTATCTGGTTCTGGGAAATCTACTTTGATAAATGACATTTTATTAAAATCTCTTGAAAATCATTTTTACAAGTCTAATGTAAAATCTGGAAGTCACAGTGAAATTTTAGGTCTTGAAAATATTGACAAGGTAATCGCAATTGATCAATCACCAATTGGACGAACCCCACGCTCTAACCCTGCAACATACATTGGTGCCTTTACTTCTATAAGAGAATTATATGCAAATACAGAATTATCAAAAGAACGAGGATATTCAATGGGACAATTCTCATTTAATGTAGCTGATGGAAGATGTTTTGCTTGTGATGGTGATGGTGTAAAACAAATTGAGATGCAATTTTTATCTGATGTTTATGTAAAATGTGATGAATGCAAAGGAAAGCGATACAATTCTGAAACTCTTTCCGTTTTGTATAAAGGGAAAAATATTTCAGATGTATTGGGCATGACAGTTTATGAGGCGCTACAATTTTTTGAAAACATTCCTTCGATTAAAAGAAAATTGCAAACAATTTTCGATGTTGGGTTGGGGTACATCAAGTTAGGACAATCCTCTACTACTTTATCTGGTGGAGAAGCACAAAGAGTAAAACTTGCATCTGAACTATCAAAAAGAGGAACGGGAAAAACATTTTACATTCTTGATGAGCCTACTACAGGGTTACATTTTGCAGATGTCCAAAAACTTCTTGATGTGCTAAACAGGTTGGTAAACCTAGGAAATACCGTGCTAGTAATTGAGCACAATATGGATGTAATCAAAAACTCTGACTGGTTAATTGATCTGGGACCTGAGGGTGGTGATGAGGGTGGCAAAATAGTTGCCATGGGCACACCTGATCAAGTTGCAAAAGCACCTGGAAGCTATACAGGAAAATATCTCAAAAAATTACTAAAACAATGACTTTTGATATTTCAAAAATTCATGTCCCATCAAATCCTGGTATTTATTTGATGAAGGATTCTGATAAAAAAATCATCTATATTGGTAAGGCAAAGAATCTAAAAAACAGAGTAAGGTCATATTTTTTAAAAAATCAGAATTACAAAACACAGAAGCTTGTGGAAAACATTTTTGATATTGAATTTGTTTTGACTGATAATGAAAGTGAAGCATTTCTTTTAGAATCAAATATGATAAAAAAACATAGACCCAAGTTTAACATTGAATTAAAAGATCAACAACGGTACACCTACCTTAGAATATCAAATGAAAAATATCCTAGATTGCTTGTTGCAAGAAGAACACATGATGGAAAGTTTCTTGGCAGTGGAAAAATTTTTGGCCCCTTTATGCAAGGCAGCTCAAAACTACTTGCAATCGGTACTCTACGAAAAGCATTTCAAATTAGAATATGTAAACAACTGCCAAAAAAAGTATGTCTGGAATACCATTTGGGAAACTGTGAGGGTCCATGTGAATTCAAAGACGCCCAAGACAAATACGTACATCATATATCTGCATTAGAGGAAGTACTAAAAGGAAAAAATCAAACCCAAATTTTCACAAAAAAATTAAAAGAAGAAATGGCACAAGCTGCAGAATCACAACAATTTGAACGTGCTAAGGATATTCGTGATACTCTGATTAGATTGGGTAGTCTTCAAACAAAACAAAAAATGGAATATGTTGAGAACTCTGATGAGGAATACTTTGGAATTAGGGATAAAGATCAAACTATAACTGTAATGAATTTCAGAATGATCAATGGAGTAATGCGAGATAGTGATAAATTCTTTTTTGATCTTGTTGGGGATAATAGTTTTTCAAATTTTCTTTTTCAGTATTATACCATTCACAAAATCCCAAAATTTATCTTTGTTAGCGAACTTCCTGAAAATCAAAAACTTTTGGAATCACTACTTTCTGAGCAGGCAGGGTTCTCAGTTGAAATTATTTGTCCACAACGTGGTAAAAGAAAGGACATCATTAATTTGATTTTGAAGAACATTTCATTGATTCATTCTAAAGGCGGTGATCCTGGATTGATAGATCTAAAAGAGACATTATGTCTTTCTACAATTCCTCGCATCATTGAATGCTTTGATATCTCAAATCATGGAGATGATTTTGCAGTAGGGTCGATGTCTAGATTTGTAGATGGTAAACCAAACAAATCTGGATATCGAAAATTCAAAATTAAAACAGTTTCTGGCAGAGATGACTTTGCAATGATCAGTGAGGTCATCAAACGAAGATATCTTAGATTATTGGAAGAAAATTCTCAGTTACCTGATTTGATATTAATTGATGGTGGAAAAGGACAACTAAATGCTGCACTCAAGTCATTACGATCACTTGGATTAAATCTTGATTGTATTTCACTTGCTAAAGAAAATGAAGAGATATTTGTTCCAAACCAAAAAAATTCTATTGTAATTTCAAAAGATAGCCCTTCATTGAAAATTTTACAATATGCACGAGATGAGACTCATAGATTTGGAGTGGCATACAATAGAGTAATACGTAAAAATCAAATAAAATAAGAAAAAAGAGAAAAATTTTTGTTAGTTAACTTTAACGTCTCCGACCATCCATGGATGTACCATGCAGAAATACTCGTAATTTCCTGCTTCATCAAATGTGTATTCAAATGATGCACTACCCATGATTAAACTACTATCAAACACACCAGATGGACCATTAGCTGGACTGCCACCTGTTACTGTATGCGCTGCTGTGTCTATATTTTTCCATTCTACAGTATCCCCTGCATTGATTGTAATTGATGCCGGTGAATAACATGCATTGGATGTTTCACAGCCTGGAGATGAAGTTCCGGTTGGAATTTCTACGCTAACTGTTTTTGGTTCAGATGATTCTTCAACTGGTGCAACTGGTTTTTCTTCAACTGGTGCAACTGGTTTTTCTTCCATCTTTACCTCTTCTTTTATTTCTACGGTTTTTTCTGTTGTTGTAGGTGCTTCTTGCTTTACCTTGTCTGCAATGTCTGCAAATGGATCTTTTTGCATTTCTGGCTTCACAGTTTTGGTAACTACTGGAGCAGAAATAGCTGGAGCGTTGTCTTGAACGTTACCAGCATAGAATGCAAATCCTACGCCGACAGCGACAATTGCAATAGAAAATGCAATTGCTGCTTTGTCCATACTTGTCATAATTGATCCAAGGATTTTCTCAAGCTAAATAAATCTAATCTTTATTATCACGTTCACAACATGAAATGATTGGGACATCTAAAAATTATCTCTTATCTAATGCCTGCATTAATTTGAAATTTAACCAAGTTGGTTTCTTATTTTCTTCAAAAATTTACATAAATCTAAAAAAACTGTTGAAAATCTCACATGATCGCTTTAATTGATTTTAACTATAGTCAATCATGTTGAACAAATCTTTCTTTTATGATTCATTACAGTAGTACAAATATAAAGTGCATCGGGGCTGTCACCGAGTAACTCCAGTTTTTGGTCTTAAGCCCCCTTGCATTGTATTTTTTTAGCAGCCAAGTTTTTGTCAGGTGTTATTAACTCATATTGAATTTTCAATTTTCTTTGTTTGATCAACTGTCTGATAAAATAAGTTCTTTTTTCAATAAATTCATCATGCCTTTTTTGATTTGATGACAGGTGATCAAATGCATCTTTGTCATCTATTGCTATTTTTACAGCATCTTGGTTTTTTTATGATAAATGTGCCAATCCCCCAAAACATCCCAACATGCAATCCAATGTATTTTGATTGTTGATTGGTCACCTTATCTAAGTAAATATCTGCATGTTTTCTTTTTTGCTCTATGACTGAATTATTTGTTTGAATAACCCATGATATGTTCTTTGTATCTCCATCAAAAAATAAAACGTGCTCCAATTGTCAACCAAAAAGCGGTTTTTTGTCTATATATTTTGAATCCCGCCCTTATGATCAAAGATTCAAAGATTAACATATGTTAGAGTCGCACACATTCTTTTCAAAAATGGTTGATGAACTCGTAGAATTTTCAGAATATGATCCTGAATTGGCTGATGGAATTCGTTGGTTAGATGATCAGGCACAAAAAAAAGGCATCACATTTTATGACATGGTTTTTGAAGTATTGTATAAACACGATGTCAACTCTAAAGCCAGAGAATGGCTTAACACGAGAAATTAAAAATTATTTTCTCAAGTCTAGGCCTTTGTATTCGCAACCCTCTGGTCCACAATATTTTCCAACATAGACTGCTTCTGGTCTATACAATGCAGGCTTTGGCGCTGCTTCTGCAAATTTCTCTTCAATTATGTGTGCTGCCCATCCTGCAACTCTTGATATTGCAAAAATTGGTGTATTGAGATCCATTGGAATTTTTAGCATATAGTAAATTGAAGCACTGTACAAATCAACATTTGGATAGATGTCTTTTCCTTTTTGGCTTTTCATTTCTGCAATTGTAGTTGTTTCTACTTTTTCTGTAATGTCGTACCACGGATCCCCTGTTTTTGCAGCAAGCTTTTTTGATAATTCTTTTAGAACTTGTGCTCTAGGATCATATGTTTTATACACTGCATGACCCATTCCCATGATTCTTTCGCCCTTGCTCATTTTTTCTTTAATCCATGGAACCACATTGTCTATAGCACCTATGTCTAAAAGCATCTTCATTACTTCTGTATTTGCTCCTCCATGTAATTCCCCGCTTAATGCCCCAATTGCTGCACTTGTTGCTGAATACATATGTGCTCTGGTTGATGCAACTTGTCTTGCAACAAATGTAGATGCATTAAAGGTGTGTTCTGCATGAAGAATTAAACACGTATCAAAAATCTTTTCAATTTCTTTATCTGGTTTTCCCCCAAACATCATGTAGAGAAAATTTGCTGCATGATCTAAACTTGGATCAGGATCCACTATTTCTAACCCATCTCTGACTCTCTGCCAACTTGCAATTATTGTAGGTACTTTGGCGATTAGATTGATTGCTTTATCATAACTTGCTTCTTTGGTTGCAAATTCTTCATCATAGTATCCTGCTAGTGCTGCAACAAATGCTTGCAGCATGTCCATTGGGTCGGCGTCTTTTCTCCAATTCCCCATGTTGATTTGCATTCTTTTGGGAATCCATCTTGCCTCATTTAGTTTGGATTTGAACTCTGATAGCTGTTCTTTGGTTGGTAATTCATCATGTAATAGCAAATACGCTGTTTCTTCATAGTTTGATTTTTTTGTAAGTTCTAAGATATCATAACCACGGTAAATCAGCTTGCCTTTTTCCCCATCAATATTTGAGATTCTTGTATCTGCAACCTGAATCCCACGCAAGCCTATGTTTTTTGTCTCCATGCACAACCTTTGAGAAATCTTTTATTATATTTTCGCAAGAAATCATGTCTATGAAGTTTAGTAATTAGTCTAATATGGCAACTCTGGCTCATAAATGATTATTTTTAATTAAAAATTAAATGACTCCAGCTGAACGACAACTTTTAGAGAAACTCGATAATCTGGTCTTAACTGCATCTGGAGATGAATTACGCAAAATTCAAGAAATTGACATTCAAACTCAGATGAACGGGTTGTCGTTTTATGACGTATTTGTAAATTCAACATCTTTGGTAAATCAAAGCATAAAACAAGAATCTCAGGAATCAAAGTAATAATTCATTCTTGATTTAAATGAGGGTATACAAATGAATCGACAATAATGGTCGCATCTAAAACAAAGAAAACAAAGACTGTTAAGAAAAAAACTGTCCCAAAAACAAAGACCACTCAACAACAAAGAACTAAAGTTATTTGTATTTCACATAAAGAAGATGCAGATGGCATTAGTTCTGCAGCTTTGATCAGACAGGCTTTTGGTGGTGATTCTGTCCTAGTTGACTACCCCGGACAGATGGAGGCTATACAGAAAGTTTGTGCAGATGAAAAATTAAAATCATTGTATATTTGTGATTTAGGTCTTAGTAAAAAGAATCAAGATGAATTTGTTGAACTCTTAAGAATTTTAAAAAAGAATCATGTAGCAATAACATACATTGATCATCATGATATTGATCCGAAAATTACCAAAGAATTAGAAAAAATTAAAGTTAAAATGATTCATGATATCAATGAATGCACTACCGTTCAGGTCTACAATGCATTCAAATCAAAACTATCTGATCAAGCTCCTTTCATTGCAGCATGTGCTGCCATTACTGATTACATGGAAGATAGACCGATCGGTTCTAAATTGCTTCAAATCTACGATAGACAATTTGCTTTGATTAATGCAACTGTTCTTACTTACAATATAGTTGGACACCAAAAAGATCCTGATTATTTGTTGTATTTGGTAGAAGAATTGGCTGATTCAAAATTTCCACACGAAATTCCAAACACCTTTGAATTTGCTCAAATCCAAGTTGAGAAACTAGCACTAATAATTGCCAAAGTCAAAAAAGGGATGAAGACTATGAAGAACATTGGATATATGGAAATCATGGATTCTGGAGCAAGTGGCGCAGTTAATTTTGTTTTAGGATTGTCTGGAAAAGACGTCGGAGTTGCATACAAAGAAAGAATTGATCATGGTATCTATGCCGTATCTGTTAGAGGATCAAGGTCTTGTAAAATTCACCTGGGTAAAATTGTTAATGTTCTTGCAACCGAACTTGGTGGCTCAGGTGGAGGACATGATAAAGCATGCGGAGCAGTTATCCCAAAACCCAAAATCCAAACATTCCTTAAAGAATTTAATAAAAAATTAAACTAACCAATTTTAAAATTGTACTTGTTGCTATCTTATTTCTACTATTGCATCAATCTCTGTCATTGAATTTAATGGCAAACTTGACACCCCAACCGCAATTCTAGAGTGTTTTCCACACTCTCCAAATATTTCATACAACAAATCTGAAGCGGCATTGATCACTTTTGGTTGCTGTGTAAATTCTGGCACTGAATTTACAAACCCTGACAATCTCACAATTTTGGAAATCTTTTCTAAATCACCTAGTTCTTTTTTGAGTTGGGCAAGTATGTTAATTGCACACATCCTTGCTGATTTTTGTGCCGTTTCGATATTTGCATCTGAAACTTTTCCTGTAAATGCCACTTTTCCATCCTCCATTGGGATCTGGCCTGAAACAAATAGTAAATTGCCTGATTTTACTACTGGAATATAGGACCCAGCCGGATTTGGTGGGATGGGCAGCTTAATTCCGATTGATTTTATTTTTTCTTCAATCACGATATTTATCCATATCTATTATCTGATTTTAGCTTTTACTTATTTTGATGAGAACCTTTTCGCCTTTGCTTGAATTATTTTGATACACTGTTCTTGTTTCATATCCCTGTTTTTGAAGGCATCCCTCCAAAATTGATACCCATGGCAATGAGTGGCCACTGTTCAATTTTGATTCTATTGTTATGTTTTTAGTATTGGCATCAAAATTCACATGACCCGAACACATGATTTGTAGTGCAGCGTCCATAATCTCGATTATTTCATCAAGTGATTTGCTTTTTAAATTAATTCCATTCTTTTCAAGTAATTTGAGCATATCCAACTCAGGTTTTTTTGAAACCATTGTTGAATTTAGGATATGTGATAATCCGTTTTCATTAATGATGCGAATAATCTTGTAAACTTCTTGAGCTTCATTTTTTGTCATGTCTGCAAGTGACTCTGTTTTAATTGAATTTCTCCAAATGTCTGCAAATATTCTGTTTTGATTTACTCCTAGCACTTCAGTTGATGAGAATATAGCCCCTTTGCCATTCTCGTTGTCTACCATCATTACTTCTGTTTCATCAAAAACAAAACAATTTTGTATTATGTCTGAGACTCTGATTTTTACCTCATTTGGAATTGCTCTGTATGACTCTGAACAAATCTGTGTTGATGGAAGCAATAATTTAACTTCTAAATTCCTACGAAGTACTGATAGTAACTGTTCTTTACACTCTCCTAATAGCGCTAACCCCCATTGATCCGTCATGATATTGATTGACGATTTTGAACCCTCGATCATTATTCTTAGCTGTTCTAAGACATTGTTTGCACTAACGTGAAAATATCTCTTTTCTTCCGAACCTCTAGACTTTCTACTTTCCTCACTCGCTTTTTTTAGATTTGAAACCAACGTGTTCATTGCATTTACTTTGTTAATCTGTTCATGAATAATTGAATCAAATGCATCTTCGGGTGCAATTGCTGTGCACATGATTGGCTTGCTTTTTGAAATTATTGCCAATTTCTTGCTTTCCAGTTTTAATAATGTGGGATATATTTTGGTTCTTGGAAGATCTGAATAATACGCAAGTTCACCTGCAGATATTGTACCTTTTGAGATAAGGGTGACATATGCTTGGGCCTCATACTTGCTCAAGCCAAATTCTTCAAGACTTACAGTTAGCGCATACTCGTTTACCATAATTCTAGTTTACACATGATTAGGTAACATTGAGAGCTAAATTCCTTTACACAAATACTCAAAAAAAGTTCAAAATTGTAACCATAGTAAGGTGTTACTGCAGTTACTGATAAAATTGTGACACTGTCCTGAAATATCCAATCTCTGCTGATAAATTGACATGATGTGTAATTCAAACCTAGTTAGAGTAGAATGCGTAAACGTATCTCAAACTGTTACTATTGTTCCAAGACTCGACTATTCAAACGATTTACTAAATAGTATTGTGGATATTTTAAAAAGAAAAAAAACCGAACTAAAAAAATCAAACCGTAATTTCTTAGAACTAGATGATGATGATCATACTTATGTCAAAGCACTTGATTTTGAAAGAACTATCGCCTTTTCATTAGAAATTCTATCCCAAATTCAAAAGAGAATGGGCTCTATCTCTGGAATTAACAGTATTCCTGAACTTTTACCTTTGACCATCCCTATGATCAGAACTGTTAGTGCTCAGCTTTTTAACTTGCTTCCTACCTGCAGTCAAAACCTTTCTGAATTGTCAGTTCATTTAGGAAGTATTATTTTGGATTCTGCTATTCTTACTGAGGCTAGATTTGATTTTAGTCAATCCAATACTGAATCATCATTGGTACTAAATGAAGTAAAATTGATTGTAGACTCTAAAATAAGTAAGCAGTACCCTAATCTTGATTTTTCTAAAGCATGCAATACTTGAATTTTCTTAGCCCCAAACGTAATTTTACAAAAGATATAGACCACATTCAATCGTTATCTGTAAAAATTGAGAAAAAACTATCTGCTTCTAATGCCCCCGATGTTAAAATTGATAAATTAACTCTGGAGGAATTGCAGGACATAAATAAAATTGTGGGATTGGCTAATTTTATGCTCTTCAAATATGAGGATAAAAAAGAAACCCGTTTAATTTTACAGCATTTTGTTTCAATTATTACTGAATCCGCCCAATCCATAGGGTGCATTGATGATGAAATATCTGAATTGATTTTATCCGCTGAGGATTCTATTAATAAAGTCAAGAACATGCATTCCAAAATTTCAGAAAAATCTAATCTTGAAAAATCATACCTGTATGAATGCACTGGTGCTAACCATAAAACTGGTTCAATTAATTTAACCAATTTTACTACGGCAATTAACACCTCTGAATACCAACAAAATTCTCAAGGGAATACTGTACAAGTGATATAGATGAGTTTAGCCCCGCAAGAATTAGAAAATAATGCAAGCAAATATGCTTCAGAGGCAATCAAGTTTGACTCTCAAGGAGCACGAGGTATGGCTATTACCCATTATCAACACGCGATAGATTCACTCGTAAAACTATTACAACTTTATCCGACAAGTAAACTTAATCCTATTTACAAAGACCGATGCAATTCTTATCATAATCGAATAACAGCACTTCAAGAATCACGTGGAGTGGAGCCAGCTGTAGACCCAAACGCTTCTCCTAAAGAACAACAAGCTTCTGTACAAAGGCAAACCGATGAAAATGATTTTGAAGATCTTGTAATGAAAGAAAAACCCAATGTTACTTGGAATGAAGTAATTGGGTTAGATGACGCAAAGAACGCATTACGTGAATCGATAGTTTATCCTACAAAAAGACCTGATCTGTTTCCTTTGGGCTGGCCAAAAGGAATGCTGCTTTATGGTCCACCAGGAACTGGAAAAACCATGTTGGCAGCTGCAACTGCAAATGAAATGGATGGCTATTTCATTAATGTAGATGCTGCATCTATGATGAGTAAATGGTTAGGTGAGGCTGAAAAAAATGTTTCAAAATTATTTACTATGGCAAGAAAATATGCTGAAAAAGAAGGAAAGCCTGTAATTCTTTTTGTCGATGAAGTTGATTCTCTTTTAGGATCTAGAAGTAGTGAAGTTGGAGGAGAGGTAAGAACAAAAAATCAATTCTTGACAGAAATGGATGGTGTTAATGGTAAAGGTAAAGATTTGATGCTTTATGTTATTGGTGCTACTAACAAGCCATGGAGTCTTGATTGGCCTTTTCTTAGAAGATTCCAAAAAAGAATTTATGTATCCCTACCAACTCAAGAAGCAAGAGAAAAATTATTTGAACAATACACTGCTCCATTAAGAAAAGACCTTAGAGTTAACATAACTGAACTTGCAAAATTATTTGATGGCTATAGTGCAAGTGATATCAAAGATGTTTGCCAAGCAGCACAAATTAAGGCAGTTCATGAAATCTTCAATGCCCCTGATTATCATGAACCAGTAGCTGGTGAAGCCCCAATACAACCCCGTGAACTCACAACGTCTGATTTTAAAGAAATTATGGCAAGAAGAAAACCAAGCGTTTCACTTGAAATGATCCGTGCATATCACAAGTGGAGCGAAGAATTCAGAGCACTATGAGAAACTTTTAATTTTATTTTGCGATCAACCTTCAAAAAACTTAAATCCATAATCAAAAGTACTCGTCGAGGGTCACAATTACTACAAAGAAATCAATCCACGCAAACAAGTTTGGAAAGCTGATTCTTGATGATGGCACTGTCCTTGACGGGATGGGATTTGGTTATTCTACAACTGTTTTCGGCGAAATCGTCTTTAACACAGGAATGGTGGGGTATACTGAGACCTTAACTGATCCCTCATATAGTGGACAAATTCTTACACTTACCTATCCTCTTGTAGGAAACTATGGTGTACCAGATCCATCCATTAAAGATCAAGATGGAATTCCACAATTCTTTGAATCTAATAAAATTCAACTAAGGGGATTGGTTGTTCATGAACTCTCTTTAACTGCAAGTCACTGGAATCTGTCTATGACTCTTGATGAGTGGTTATATAATGAAAAAGTTCCTGGAATTTCTGGAATTGATACAAGAGCGCTAACAAAAAATCTCCGTACTGGAGGAGTGATGATGGCGGCTCTAGTAGTATCTGATACTGAAATTAATGTAGATGAAGTAAAACAACAACTTGCATCTGCCCCTAATTACAATTCTGAACAATTTATGGATACCGTATCTACCAAACAAGAAGTAGTGTACGGGTCTGAAGAAAAATCTGTTGTTGTGATTGACACTGGTACAAAAAATGCAATCCTGAGAAATATTCGTGATCTTGGATACAAAGTAATAAAATTACCTTGGAACTCATCTTTTGAAAAAATTATGTCATATCATCCAAAAGGTGTTGTGATTAGTAATGGTCCTGGTGATCCTCAAAAATGTCCAGATACTATTGAAACTGCAAGAAAACTAATCGAAAAAAATATTCCAACACTTGGAATTTGTTTAGGTGCCCAAATCATTGGTCTTGCTGGGAACACTCAAACTTACAAATTAAAATACGGTCATAGAGGACAAAACAAACCATGTGTTAATTTGGAGAATAATCAAGTTTATGTTACAAGTCAGAATCATGGTTATGGAATAACTCCGGAATCTTTGAATGCATCTGAATTTAATTTATGGTTTACAAACGCAGACGATAAAACAGTCGAAGGAATAAAACACAAAAAACAAAATTGTATTGCTGTTCAGTTTCATCCCGAAGCTGCACCAGGACCTAATGATTGTAAA
>Ga0209519_10000086_pt1 | contig 39634 bp, 37 predicted proteins | sample Rifsed13ft1_FD_184005 | JGI IMG/M metagenome (GOLD analysis project Ga0209519, IMG submission 184005) | Soil microbial communities from Rifle, Colorado, USA - sediment 13ft 1 (version 2) | ecosystem: Environmental > Terrestrial > Deep subsurface > Rock core/Sediment | place: Rifle, Colorado...
TTGGTTCTCACTTCGAGCAAATGAAAGACAAAACTATCGTTTGTAACATTGGGCATTTTGACAACGAAATTGCAGTTGCTTGGTTGAACACAAACCACGGAGCTTCTAAAGTTGAAATCAAACCTCAGGTTGATAAATACACAATCAACGGTAAAGACATTATCCTTTTGGCTGAAGGTCGTTTAGTTAACCTTGGTTGCGCTACAGGCCACCCAAGTTTTGTAATGAGTAACTCATTTACAAACCAAACTTTGGCTCAAATCGAATTATGGAAAAACAGCGCGTCTTACGAGAATGACGTTTACATGTTACCAAAACACCTAGATGAGAAAGTAGCGATGCTTCACTTGGCTAAACTGGGAGTTGAATTGGAAACTTTACGTGACGATCAAGCTGCTTACATTGGTGTTCCAGTTGACGGACCATTCAAACCGGAATATTACAGATACTAAATGATCGCGGATTAGCATTGCTAATTTATGCTTTTAGAATATAAAGAAACCCTTGCAGCGATGTGAGGGTTTTTTGTTTGTCGCATTTTCAAACCCGACAGGTTTTGATGAAAGAATAAATTGCTAATGCTTTCATCAATGATTATAAACTACCAATCAACCCAATCTCTTCAGTCCCCATATACTTTTGCGAGGACTGAGAAAAGGCCACAAAAAAACCCGCTTCTTTCGAAACGGGTTTTATAATAAATTGAGAAATCAATTATGCTTCAACTTCGAATGGAAGTATAGAAACGTATGATTTGTTATCTCTTTTCTTTTGGAAATGTACAAGTCCATCTACTCTTGCGTGTAGTGTGTGATCTTTACTGATGTAAACATTTTCACCTGGATTGTGTTTTGAACCTCTTTGTCTTACGATGATGTTCCCTGCAATAGCAGCTTGTCCTCCAAAAATCTTAACGCCTAAACGTTTTGATTCTGATTCTCTACCATTCTTGGAACTACCGACACCTTTCTTGTGAGCCATGACGTATTAGTTTTAATATTGTTATTATTCTTTAGTATCGTCCTTTTTAGCAACTTTTGCTTTTGGAGCTTTTTTTACTTTAGGAGCTTCCGCTTCTTCTGTAGTTGCTTCAACCGCTGCTTTCTTAGGAGCTGCTTTTTTAGGAGCTGCTGTTGCAGTAATACCTTCAATTACAATTTGAGTAAGATATTGTCTGTGACCGTTTCTCTTTTTGTATCCTTTTCTTCTTTTCTTTTTGAAAACGATAACTTTATCTCCTTTTAAGTGTTGTAACACTTTAGCTTCTACTGAAGCACCTTCTATAGCTGGGGCGCCTAAAGTGATAGATCCATTGTCATCTAATAAAAGAACTTTGTCAAAAGAAACTTTTGAACCTTCTTCATTAGTCAAACGATGAACATAAACCTTTAAGTCTTTGCTTACTTTAAATTGTTGCCCTGCTATCTCTACGATTGCATACATACCGAATTGATTTATTGATTTTTAAGGTTGCAAATATACAATTTAATTTTTACTATCCAATTACTTGAAAAACAAAAAATATATTCTTTGCTTATTACCCTGTTTTCAAGGCTTTATCCGCAGATAATTACATCCATTTCGCTAATAAAATGTCCCTTTTGGATATTCATCATTAAAAAAAGGTATTTTTGAAGTAACAATAATTTCCGTTTTTACACCTATTGTAAATACATTTCTATTAATCCAATATGAAAAAATCAATAATGGCAATAAGTTCTGCGCTTTTACTTGGAGGAGTGGCCACAGCCCAAAAAATAGCTTTCGAAGAATACAATCTCGATAATGGCATGCATGTTATTTTGCATCATGATCCCACAGCCCCAGTTGTCATAACCTCGGTGATGTACCATGTTGGCTCAAAAGACGAAAACCCAGAGAAAACGGGATTCGCCCATTTTTTTGAACACTTACTTTTTGAAGGAACAGAAAACATCAAACGCGGGGAATGGTTCAAAATAGTGACTTCAAATGGAGGGACAAACAACGCCAACACTTCGGATGACAGAACGTATTATTACGAAGTATTCCCCTCTAACAATCTCGAATTGGCACTTTGGATGGAATCCGAAAGACTGATGCACCCAATTATCAATCAAATTGGCGTAGACACGCAAAACAGAGTCATAAAGGAAGAAAAGAGTTCTCGCTACGATAATCGCCCTTACGGCAAAATCATAAACGTCGTAAAAGAAAACATGTTCAAAAACCATCCCTACAGATGGTCCACAATTGGGTCGATGGAACACCTAGACACTGCCACTTTGGAAGATTTCCAAGCATTTAACAAAAAATTCTATATTCCCAATAATGCCGTATTGGTGGTGGCGGGCGATTTTGAAAAAGCCGTTACCAAAGAATGGATTGAAAAATACTTTGGTCCAATAGAAAAAGGCGAAAAAATCAAAAAACAAACATTCATTGAAGAACCGATCACGCAAACCTTGAAAGCGACTTACCACGATCCAAACATTCAGATTCCTATGCTGGTGGCATCATACAGAACACCTTCGATGAAAACAAGAGAGGCTCGTGTTCTGGATTTTATTTCATCCTATTTAAGCGATGGTAAAAGCTCAAAACTGTACAAAAAAGTGGTGGACGAAAAGAAAATAGCATTGCAAATTGGCGCGGTTGGCTTTAGCCAAGAAGACTATGGCATGTACATTCTCTATGGTTTACCGATGGGAACACACACTTCGGAAGATTTGCTAAAAGAAATAGACGAAGAAATCGTGAAAATCCAAACTGACCTGATTTCCGAAAAAGATTATCAGAAATTGCTAAACCAGTTTGAAACACAATACGTGAACAACAATTCGAATGTCGAGGGAATCGCCGAAAATTTGGCGAAGTATTATCTGCTTTACGGAGACATCAATTTGATAAATACAGAAATTGGTCTTTACCATTCCATTACGCGAGAAGAAATTAGAGAAGTGGCAAAAAAATACCTAAATCCGAATCAACGATTATTATTGAATTACGTTCCCGCCACAGAAACAGCCCAGAACTAAGATAACAATGAGAAAAACAACAATTATACTAATCCTATTATTCATAACAGGAATTATGCAAGCACAAGATCGACCGCAACCAAGAGCCGGGAAAGCACCAGTTGTAAATCTAAAAAAACCACAAACATTCTTTTTGGCAAACGGCCTAAAAGTGATGGTTGTAGAAAACCACAAATTACCCAGAGTGACCTACAACCTAACTTTAGACAATCCCCCATTTGCAGAGGGAAATAAAAAAGGGGTAGATGAGTTAGGAAGCAATCTAATAGGAAGCGGAAACACCAAAATCACCAAAGATGATTTTAATGAAGAAGTAGATTTTTTGGGTGCCAATATGGCTTTTAATTCACATGGCACATACGCCAGTTCTCTTTCTAAATATTCAGGGCGTATATTAGAACTGATGTCCTTTGGTGCACTTTATCCTAATTTCACTCAAGAAGAATTTGACAAGGAAAAAGCAAAGCTATTGGAAGGATTGATTGCCCAAGAAAAGAGCGTTCCAGCCATTTCCAACAGAGTCGTTGATGCCTTAGCTTTTGGAGCGAGTCACCCGTCCGGTGAATACATGACCGAGGAAACGCTGGGGAATGTGACTCTTGCCGACGTCGTTGCTAACTATGAAACCTATTTCGTTCCTGAAAATGCCTATTTAGTGATAATCGGAGACGTGAAATACAAGGAAGTTAAGCCAATTGTCGAGAAACTTTTTGGTTCTTGGAAAAAGAGAGCCACGCCAAAACTGATTTACACCGCGCCGCAAAACGTTCCCTTCACCCAGATCAATTTTGTGGATGTGCCAAATGCAGTCCAATCCGAAATTTCTTTGGTGAACACCATTGAATTAAAAATGGGGGATAAGGATTTCTTCCCCGCCGTAATTGCCACTTATATATTAGGAGGCGACTTCAACAGTTACTTGAATATGAATTTAAGGGAAGAACACGGTTGGACCTACGGAGCCAACGCAATCATAGGAGCAGGAAAATATGTTTCCAAATTAAAATCGGCATCATCTATCAGGACTTCTGCAACCGACAGTGCGGTTGTCGAATTCGTCAAAGAGATAAAAAAAATAAGAACAGAAAAGGTTTCCGACGAAGTGCTAAACAACGTGAAAGCTGGCTATATTGGCCGATTTGTGATGCAGGTAGAAAAACCCCAGTCAGTTGCCCGATATGCCTTAAACATAGAGACGGAAGATCTGCCTAAGGACTTTTACGAAAATTATATCAAAACCATCAATGCCGTGACCGCAGATGACATTATTGGTGCAGCCAATAAGTACTTTCTGATTGATAACACCCGGATAATAATTGCTGCTAAAGGATCGGAAGTTATCCCAGGCTTGGAGAAACTCAACATACCCATGTTTTATTTTGACGATTACGGAAATCCCGTAGAAAAGCCCGTTTACAAATAAAACAGTTATATTTTTTTAAAAAATAACAGAGGCCGTCCAAAAAAGACGGCCTCTGTTATTTGATAAGGTTTAACTCTGTTTTGGACCTGTTTTGGACCTGTTTTACAAAACTAAATCTTCGCAACTGAACACTACTTTTTGGCAGACAAATAAACGCCTATCAAAATAATGAATGCCCCGAAAAACTGGATGGGAGTAAGCATTTCATTGTCCAGCAATCCCCAAAAGAAAGCCACAACCGGGATCAGATATGTTACTGAAGTCGCAAAAACAGGCGAAGAAATTTGTATCAATTTAAAGAATAAAATATTTGCGATTCCTGTTCCTACCACTCCCAATATTACAATAAACAAAACGGCATGTTGTACACTTTCTATGTGAATCATTTCAGAAAAGCCGGTGAAAAATAGAATTAAGGATGCCGGCACAACCAAAACAGCGAAGTTCCCCGTGGTAATACTCAACGGACTTAAGTCTGACAGAAACCTTTTTATCAAATTAACGTTTATGGCATAACAAATGGATGCAATAATTACTAAAATGGCATAATAATAGTTCTGATCGGGATGATTCATCGCACCATTAAAGACCAAAAGCAAACTTCCCACAAGACCAATAAAAACGCCCCAAACCTGCCGTCTCTGAAAGTTAATGCCAAAAACTAAGAACCCCAATACCAAAGTGTTCAATGGCGTTAAAGAATTCAATATGGAACTAACCGAACTGTCAATTTCAGTCTGGGCCAATGCGAAAAGAAAAGCTGGCACAAAAGTCCCAAACATGGAGGTCATCGCGATATATTTCCATTTTCCCTTTGGTATCTTGGGCAAACTTTTGAAACCAATCAACAATAAAAAAATAGCTGCAAATATAATTCGCAAGGAACCTACTTGCAAAGCAGACAAGCCAACTAACCCTTTTTTAATCAGTATAAATGAACTCCCCCACACTAGGGCGAGGGTCATTAAGTAAACCCATTTCAATTGTTTCGATTCCATAAGCGCCATTTTGCCCCAAAATTCTAATAATTTTATGAATTAAAGGCCCTTTTTTTTTTAATTTTGCAATGAATTTTAAAACTTGGCAAACCACTTAAAATCAAACGATAATGATAATTACAAAGTCAATTGCTACACTTTCACTTGCTGCTCTTTTGTTGGTAAGTTGCAAAAAAAACGCTGAAGAAATCACAAAAGAAATTGCCGTTGCAGAAAAAGTCGTCCCACAAGCAAAAAAACCAATCGCTGCCGAAAACTTGCAAACAGCCAATTTTTCAGTAGAAGGAATGACTTGTGCTATCGGATGTGCAAAAACAATACAGGAAGAATTATCGGCCCTTGACGGCGTTCAAACAGCAGCAGTTGATTTTGACAATAAACTGGCCACTGTAACTTATGACAAAACCGTTCAAAGCCCTAAAACGCTAACAAAAGTGGTGCAAGCTACTGGAGACGGGAAAACTTACAAAGTATCGAACATGAAGTCATAACGAACAACGTGTCCTATAAAAAAAAGCATCTGCCGCGGTAGATGCTTTTTTTTTATGTGTTCTCATTTCCACTTTAGGGTTTCCATCAACCGTTGCATATCGTTTCTAACATAACTGGCCGCAGGCATTATGGAATCAAAATTGGGTTTTGCGTAGAAATAAACGGAGCCGGTAACAAAATGCTTGGTGCTATCCGTCACGTAAAATTGCGAATTCGTGGCGGCATTTCCGTCTACCCGATAAAACATACCATATACTTTTTTAGTCAGATTCAAATAGGGTTGTTCCAATATGTCATCGGCTTTTATTACGTGCTCATAGGTTAATTTCTGGGCATCCTTCAACAAAAAATTGATATTGTTGTTGACCGGCTTATAGGTCAGGTAAATTGTCGCTTTCATTTTTGGGTAAGAAATTGTAAAACCACAATCTTTCTCCCCTTTTATAACGGCATTAGAATTCATTTCGAAACTAAAAGGACACTGGTTTTCGAAATCCACATATTTCGCCACTGGATAATCCAAACGCAAATGACTGGCTGGTTTAGGGAAAACATCATCCTTACAAGCCGTAAACAATAACAATCCCAAGACCATAAAAACCATTCCGATAATGGAATCAAGATTTTGTTCTTTACCTTCCTTCTTTATTCTTAACATCAATAGTTACTTTTATCTGTTTGATACGTTTTTTGTCTACCGTTTCAATAGTGAACAAGCAGTTTTCATATGATATTTTTTGTCCTTTGGCAGGAAAATTTCCCGAAATTTCGAGTATAAATCCAGCCAACGTTTCGGCTTCCCCTTTTTTAACTTCGAAAACCTCTTCGTCAACATCTATAATCCTATAGAAATCCTTTAAGTTTGTTTTCCCTTCAAAAAGGTAATTTTTATCGTCAATTTTAATGAAATTGACGTTTTCATTATCAAATTCGTCACTGATATCTCCTACAATTTCTTCAATCACATCCTCTAGCGAGACAAGACCCGAAGTACCGCCATATTCGTCAACTACGATGGCAAGATGGCTCTTCATCCTCTGAAAATCCTTCAGCAAATTGTCGAGTTTCTTGTTTTCAGGGACGAAAAAAGGCTCCCGAATCAACGTATTCCAGTCAAAATCTTCCTTGTCTATGTGACGAAGTAAATCTTTCACAAATAATACGCCTTCAATCTGGTCAATGTTATCTCTATAAACCGGAATTCTGGAATATCCTTTTTCAATGATTTTCGAATAAATATCAGAAAACGACTCTGTTATTTCCAAGCCGAATATATCTATTCTGGGACTCATCACCTGCTTGGTGTCCGTATTACCAAAGGTTACGATCCCAACAAGTATTTTTTGTTCTTCCAATGAAGTTTCATCTGACGAGGTCAATTCCAAAGCTTGCGACAGCTGATCTACTGAAAAATTTGTTTTTTGTTTCCCCAGTTTATTGTGCAAATAAACCGTCGTTTCCCTCATGGGAATACTTATTGGCGAAAGCAATCTATCAAGTATTGCTATTGGATAAGCTATCGATTTGGCAAACTTTATATTATTCCTACTGGCATATACCTTTGGCAAAACTTCACCAAATAGCAATAATAAAAAGGTCACTAAAACTACTTCTAAAGTGAACTTTAAAATTGGGGAACTAATTGCAGAAAACAGATCTTTCCCAATAAATGAAAATAGAATCACTACTCCAATATTGATGAAATTATTGGCCACTAAAAGCGTTGCCAATAGTTTTTTCGGCCTATCCAAAAGATCCGTAAGAATCTTTCCTCTGGAAACATTCCCTTGTGTCGCTTCATCTATATCCTTTTGTGACAAGGAAAACAATGCTACTTCAGCACCGGAAACTATTGCAGAACAAAAAAGCAATACGGCTATTCCGATAAAACCAAAAACTAGATTAGTATCTAATGTGTAGGCGAAATTTAAACTGGGCTCTGGGTCCAAATTAAAAAAAATTAGTTAAACAATCAAAACGGCAAATCATTAATAGGCAAGCTGTTATTTTGCGGGTCAAAGTTAGTGTTTTTTGCGGATTCTGAACTGTGAATTTGTTTGTTGTTTTCAGCATCCTTCTTTGTCGACAGAAAAGTAAACTCAGTAACTTGAATTTCGGTGGTGTGTTTTGTCGTTCCGTCCTCAGTCTGCCACTGCCGCGATTTAATTCGTCCTTCCACATAAATCTTGTCCCCTTTTGACAAATGTTTTTCACAAATTTCTGCCGCTTTATTGCGGACAACAAGATTGTGCCATTCCGTAGAAGTGATTTTTTCATTGGTAGTTTTGTTGATGTAAACTTCATTTGTCGCTAATTGAAACCGTCCAATACAATTTCCACCGTCAAAATAATGCATCTTTATCTCATCTCCAAGATGCCCAATAAGCATCACTTTATTTAATGTCCCGTTCATGTTATTTATGGATATATCCCAAAGATACATTTTTTTAGAACCCAATATTATTCCTTTTCAATAAAATTATGAATTACTATAGGAACAGGAAATGTTCTTAAAGTTGCGGCATCCGTGCCATTTTTTATGACTCCATTTATATTCACTTTCCAAAACTTGATATGCAAATGTTGGTGGGATAATTTATGAACGATACTTTTTTCATTATACTCCATTACACTACCCACACTCTCATTAACAAAAAAATCTTTCTCGATTCGCTCTACGATATAATCAAAGTTTTCGACCGCCTCCGTTTCGATCAAAGGGAATTCATAGAGGTTTTGCCAAATCCCTTTTGAGGTCCTTTTTTGTATAATCGTATCTTCATTATCGTCAGAAACCACCAGATAATTAAAATACCGATTTCTAACTTTCAGCTTCTTTGATTTCACCGGCAATTGATCGACCTTCTTTTTTTGTAATGCCAGACAACTTTCGTTAAAAACACAAATGCCACAGTTGGGACTTTTTGGGACACATTGTAAGGCTCCAAACTCCATAATGGCTTGATTAAATGTCGCAGGATTAGCTTCACTCAGTTCGGCTCCGCCTCGGGCGTCTTTTGGCATCAACTCGAAAGCCAGGGCCGCAAATTCCTTTTTGGCGGAAGCCAAAGCAATGTCTGTTTCAATATCAAAATAACGGGACAAAACGCGAAACACATTTCCATCGACAACTGCAACGGGCTCCCCGTACGAAAAAGAAGCTATGGCAGCAGCGGTATATTCGCCCACGCCCTTGAGCCCTAAAAGATCAGTATAGTTATTGGGGAAAATTCCATCTAATTCGGTCGCTACATATTGAGCGGTCTTATGCAGGTTTCGGGCGCGCGAATAATACCCCAGTCCTTGCCACAGTTTCAAGACCTGTTCTTCATCGGCTTTAGCAAGGTCAAAAACCGTAGGGAAGGCATCCAAAAAGGACAAATAATAAGGCGTCCCCTGGGCCACACGAGTCTGCTGCAGCATAATTTCCGAGAGCCAAATGTGGTATGGATTGGCAGTATTTCGCCACGGCAAATCACGCTTATTTTGTAAATACCATTGAATAAGCAACTTAGAAAATTCCATTATTAAATATTTGACGACAAAAGTAAAAGTTTATATGATTAAATTTTAACGAATTAGCTTGAATAATTGTTTTTTAAATTCATATATTTGCACACTCAAAAAAATTATTACAATATAATAAATAAGGAAAGAAAATGACGAAAGCAGATATCGTAGCGAAAATTTCAGAAAAATTAGGTCTTGAAAAAGGTGATGTTCAAGCAACAGTAGAGACATTTATGACTGAAGTTAAAAATTCATTAGAGACTGGTGATAATGTTTATTTAAGAGGATTTGGAAGCTTTATTGTTAAAACTAGAGCAGAAAAAACCGGAAGAAATATTTCTAAAAACACCACAATAAAAATTCCTGCACACAACATTCCTGCGTTCAAACCTGCGAAAGTTTTTGTGGAAGGCGTAAAAATAAATAACGAAGCAAAATAATAATATTAATCATAAAATCGAAAAGATATGCCAAGTGGTAAAAAAAGAAAGAGACATAAGGTAGCGACTCACAAACGTAAAAAAAGAGCGAGAGCTAACCGTCACAAAAAGAAAAAGTAGTTTTAAACTACTTTTTCCTTTTTAAAAGTTCATTGAAATCGAAAATTAGTGTTCCGTCTTCAGTTTTTAGTCTTCAGCATGCTGATAAACTAAAATTACTAATGGCCAGCTAATTTTCACCGGGTTCAATACCTGTTAAAATTATTGTTTAATCCATCCTAACAATTCAGTTATGAGTTATGAGTTTTAAGTTTTTCAAACTTTAAACCTGAAGCCTGAAACTAAAAGTTCGGATAAAAATTTACAACGTGAATAAAGAATTAATCATCCGATCTAGTTCTGATTTCGTAGATTTTGCCTTATTAAAAGATGGAAAACTAATTGAATTACACAAAGAAGAAGAGAAAAGCAACTTTCAAGTAGGCGATATTTTTATTGCCAAAATAAGAAAACCAGTTGCCGGACTAAATGCAGCTTTTGTAAATGTAGGCTTCGAAAAAGATGCTTTCTTACATTATCATGATTTAGGTCCAAATCTAGCTTCCCAACTGAAATTCATAAAACTTGTAAGCGCAGGTAAATTAAAAGATTTCTCCCTAAAAAACTTTCAGTTTGAAAAAGAGATAGATAAAGACGGTACTATTACTGATGTAATAAATGCCAACCAATCTATTTTAGTACAAGTCGTAAAAGAACCAATATCTACAAAAGGACCAAGGATCAGTGCTGAGCTTTCCCTTGCCGGAAGATTTATTGTTTTAGTTCCTTTCTCTGACCGTGTCTCCATTTCTCAAAAAATAGAAGACAAGAAAGAAAAGGATCGTCTTAAACGATTAGTACAATCCATCAAACCAAAAGGATTTGGTGTTATTGTTCGCACAGTAGCCGAAGGCAAAAATACAGCCGAATTAGAAAAAGACATGCAGAACCTGCTTAGCAGATGGGACGCAATGTGTAAAAAATTACCGACCGCTCATCATCCGTCAAAAATATTAGGAGAGCTCAATAGAGCTTCGTCAATATTAAGAGACGTCTTTAACGATACCTTTAGCGGTATCCAAATTGATGATGAAGAGTTGTACAACCAAACGAAGGATTATTTGCAAGAAATTGCACCTTCAAAACAATCAATTGTTAAGTTTTATCAATCAAACGATACGCCCATTTTTGAGAAATACAACATAGAGAGACAAATCAAGACTTCATTCGGGAAAACAGTGTCTATGAGTAAAGGTGCTTATCTTATTATCGAACATACTGAAGCTTTGCACGTCATTGACGTAAATAGCGGAAACCGTTCTAATAAAGCCACCAACCAGGAAGACACCGCCATGGAAGTCAACATGATTGCCGCCGCCGAAATCGCCAGACAATTGCGTCTACGTGATATGGGTGGTATAATCGTAATTGATTTTATCGACTTGTCCAATCCTGAAAACCGTAAAATTTTGTTCGACTTCTTGAGAGAGGAAATGAGCGATGACAAAGCGAAACACAAGATCTTACCCCCTAGTAAATTTGGACTAGTCCAAATCACAAGACAAAGGGTAAGACCGGAAGTTAATATAAAAACTAGAGAAGAAGATCCTAATGATGTTAAAGGCGAAATTGAAGCGCCAATTTTAATCATCGACAGAATCAATTCCGATCTGGAAAGAGTTTTAAAAAGCCATAAAGATGTTGTACTTAACGTACATCCGTTCGTGGCAGCATACCTTACCAAAGGTTTTCCATCATTACGTTCAAAATGGTTTTTTGAACATAAAAAGTGGGTGAAAATCATACCTCGTGACGCTTACACGTATTTAGAATATCATTTCTATGATAAAAAAGGAAATGTTATAAAAGAATAAACAAAAACCGCCTTTCGAAAGATCGGCGGTTTTTTTGTGTGTGATTGTGAAGGATAAGCCATACCTTTTTTTAGGAGCTGTTTACTTCGTCGGTTCGCCTCGCTCGTATCCAGCTGTCCGCTAAAGAACTAAAATTCATAAGGCAGTCTTCAGCGTAGAAAAAACTTAAGCTGTGTTTAACATCTGTTTATTTCCTATATTAGTTGCCTGATCACTTGACAAATCGCTGCGCCCGACGTTAGCATACGACCAATTCAAAAGTCGGTTTGTCCCAACAGATTAAAATCAACACCATGAACTATTTTATGTTTTTTCTAGGAGTCATTCTTCTACTTGTAACTGCTGCCGATTTGATCAATACCTCCTTGTCAGTACGTGGGGCCGGTTTTATTACGAAACGACTATCCAAATCCATCTGGAGCATCTTACTGGTGATCAATAAAAAAATGGGGCGCAGAAAAATTTTGCAGATTGGCGGGGCTGTTATTTTAGTTTCCATTCTTATCAACTGGTTGCTGCTCATTTGGATTTCTGCCAGCTTAATGTTCATCAGCGATCCCGGTTCATTAATGAATGTCGAGACCAACTCTTCTACGACAGTAATAAACAAGATATTTTACACTGGCTACACGCTTTCCACTTTAGGTCTAGGAGATATGGAATCCACCGGGGATTTTTGGGATGTATTGACCGCGATACTTTCATTTACCGGACTGATTCTGATTTCCATTGCCATAACGTACTTAATCCCTGTCGTTTCAGCCGAAATAACGAAAAGGAAGATAAGTGTCTATATAAACACTCTTGGCGGTTCTGCGGAAGAAATCCTGCTTAATTATTGGAACGGAAAAGATTTTAAAGAGCTGGAACAACCTTTTATAAGCCTTATTGATTCCATCATTTTACATGCCCAAAACCACAAAGCATACTCAGTTTTGCATTTTTTCCACTCATCGGACAGGAAAGAAGCCTTCGTTCTCAATCTCACGAACCTTGACGAGGCGCTTACCGTATTGTTTCATAATATTCCTGCAGAACAGCGACCTCCATTCAATGTGCTTATTAGGCTAAGAAAAGCTATTTCCAGCTATCTAGTAACTCTACCCGCAACCTTTATAAAGCCAGGCAAAGAAACTCCCCCCGTAATGGTTTATACGACACTTGAAAATAAGGGAATAAGGATTCTATCTGGTGAAACGGTAAATTTAGAATATGAAAAACTCAAAACCAGACGCCAATTATTGTTGTCGCTAATCAAAGATGACGGATGGGAATGGACAGACCTTAAAACAGGAAGTTACAATCATGAAATTAACATGAGCGAAACCTTTTGAACGGTATGACTAATTTTTATTCAAGGCAGATCCAATAAAAAGCTACTTCCTTTTCTCCGCAAAAAAACGCTTCATCAGGTCAGCAGACTCATTCGCCATAACTCCACGTTTTACGACAGTCTTTGGATGCAATTGTGTTCCCATTTTCTCAAAACCCCTGTTTTCATCTCTTGCGCCAAAAACAATTTTAGAAATTTGGCTCCAATACAAAGCTCCGGCACACATCTGACAGGGCTCGAGCGTTACGTAAAGCGTGCAGCCAATTAAATACTTGCCCCCAATATAATTGGCAGCGGCAGTTATCGATTGCATTTCGGCGTGCGCTGTAACATCATTCAGTAATTCGGTTAAATTATGGCTTCGGGCAATAATTGTATTATTTATCACGATGACAGCTCCCACAGGAATCTCCCCTTTATCGAAGGCAATTTCGGCCTCGTTCAAAGCCTTTTTCATAAAATATTCGTCGGTGAAAATGTTTTCCATAAAACAAAAATACAGCATTCAATTCGTACATTTGCTTTATGTCAGAGAATTTACTTTCATCCATTAACTATCCCGACGATTTACGCCAACTCGAGGAAAACCAACTTCCGCAGCTGGCTCAAGAGTTGCGCAATTTCATAATCGACATTGTCTCCGCAAAAGAAGGACATTTGGGGGCCAGCTTAGGAGTCGTCGAGCTGACTATTGCACTGCACTATGTATTTAACACACCGGATGACTTATTGATTTGGGATGTGGGACACCAAGCTTACGGGCATAAGATACTAACAGGTAGAAGAGAAAATTTCCATACTAATCGTCAATTGGGCGGTATTTCTGGCTTTCCAAAAAGGAGCGAGAGCATTTATGATGCCTTTGGCGTAGGCCACTCCTCCACTTCCATTTCTGCCGCACTGGGGATGGCAATTGCTTCCAATCTGAAAGGAGATTTTGACAAACAACACATAGCGGTGATTGGAGATGCCTCCATAGCCTCAGGCATGGCGTTTGAAGGACTAAATCATGCTGGAGTAACTGACGCTAATCTATTGGTAATTCTTAACGACAACGCGATCGGCATTGACCCAAGCGTCGGCGCATTGAAAAATTACCTTACCACGGTAAAAAACGGGAAGAATCCAAAGCAAAACAACATGATCAAGTCTTTGAATATTGATTATTCGGGACCCATTGACGGCCACGATATTTTTGCAGTCATCAAAGAACTGAAACGCTTGCAAAAAATAAAAGGCCCGAAATTCCTTCACGTGATAACCACCAAAGGGAAAGGGCTAAAACAGGCTGAGGAAGATCAGGTAAAATACCACGCGCCGGGAAAATTTGATGCGAAATCCGGCGAAATCCATTTAAAATCCGAAGAAAACCTTCCTCCAAAATACCAGGATGTTTTTGGCTTGACCATTTTGGATCTAGCCAGAAAAAATGAAAAAATCATAGGGATTACGCCGGCAATGCCTTCTGGAAGTTCTCTAAAATTTATGATGGACGCCTTACCGGAACGCGCTTTTGATGTTGGAATTGCCGAGCAGCATGCCGTGACACTTTCGGCTGGAATGGCAACGCAGGGAATGATTGTTTTTTGTAATATCTATTCGACATTTTTACAGCGCGCCTATGACCAGCTTATTCATGATGTAGCTTTGCAAAACTTGCCCGTTATTTTTTGTTTGGACAGGGCAGGATTAGTGGGCGAAGATGGTGCGACACACCATGGCATTTTTGATGTGGCTTATATGCGTTGCATTCCCAATATGATTATTTATTCTCCATTGAACGAGATTGCTTTGCAGAATATTTTATATACTGCCCAGTTAGGCTTGGAACATCCCATCGCCATTCGCTACCCTCGAGGTCGCGGAGTAATCTCGGATTGGCAATCACAATATTTCGGTAAATATGAAAAAATTGAAATTGGCACTGCAAAATGTCTAAAAAAAGGTACGGAAGTGGCGGTCCTTTCCAATGGCCCTATAGGCAAAAGTATTACTTTGGCCTTAGCCAATCTAAACGATCCACCCACGATTGCTCATTACGATTTTGCGTTCGTTAAACCTTTAGACGAAACGGAATTACATTACATATTTAAAACCTTCAAATCCGTTATAACGCTTGAGGACGGCGTAATTTCAGGTGGTTTCGGAAGTGCGATTCTCGAGTTTACAGCTCGTTATAATTATTCCGCAAGCGTAAAAATACTGGGAATTCCTGATGAATTTATAGAGCATGGCACTGTTGATCAATTGCAACAATATTGCAATATCGACGTTAAAAGTTTAGAAATAATTTTTTCAACTAAATGAAAATAATTATTTTGCGCCCTTTTAATAAAACAACCGATGACCAAATTATTATCTTTTTCCTGCCTACTCTTCTTATTTTCAATTAATACTTTCTCGCAGAAAATTATAACCACCATACTTCCTGAGCCCAAAGCAAAAGACACTACAACATATTGGATCAAGAAAAATAAGATAGGTTTTGACATATCCGAAATCGCTTTTGTCAATTGGAACGCAGGTGGTACCAGTTCGATCTCTGGATTGTTAAAAAGTAAGTTTAGCCGAGTTTACACCCGAGACAATTACAATTGGACAAACGAGTTAATTATGCGTTACGGCTTAAACAAACAAGATGGTATTGAACTTAGGAAAACGGAAGATGCATTTCAGTTTAACTCAACATTAGGCTATCGAAATGACACCCTTTCCAACTGGTATCACTCGGCAAAATTTAATTTCAATACGCAGTTTACTAATGGCTATTCCTATCCAAACAAAAATATTTCTGTTTCCAAGCCATTTGCGCCAGCCTATATTTTCTTAGGCCTCGGTGCTGAATATGCCTCAAAAAAGAAAGATGAGATGCTTTACCTGTCGCCATTCACCTCTAAAATCACTTTTGTATTGGATCAGAGACTGGCAAACATGGGTTCATTTGGAGTTGTCAAAGCGGTGTATGATTTGAACGGCAATTTGATTTCCGAAGGTGAAAGGTCAAAGGTCGAGCTTGGTTTTCTGCTGACGGCCTACTATAAAAAAGAAATCTTCAAAAACATCACTTTTGAGAATCGATTAAGCCTGTATTCGGATTACATAAATAATTTCGGAAATGTTGACGTTGATTATGATATGGTATTGGACTTAAAAGTTAACGAATACGTAAAAACGAACATCGGTCTTCATGTAATCTATGACGATGACATAAAAGCGAAAGAAGAAATTGACGGAGCGCAGGTGACCGTTGGTCCCAAAATACAGTTAAAGCAAGTTTTAGGAGTGGGATTGGTGTATGAATTTTAATTAAAAAAAGCCTGTAACATCGTTACAGGCTTTTTAATTGACAATTATACTGAAAATTAATTCAAAATGATTTTTTCAGTATAACTTAAGCCCTCACCGTTTACTTTTAATATATAAATTCCTGATCCAAGATGATTTAAATTAAGTTTCATTTGGTTGTTGAAATCTTCATTTTTAACTCTATAAACCACCCTCCCGTTTATGTCAATTACCTGAATATTAACTTTTCCGATAAATTGATTGACACGAACAGTTACTTGCCCCTCTGAAGGGTTTGGATATACACTCATGAAATTATCATTCTCAAACTGACTTACGGCTAATGCACAATTTGGCCCCGCAGATGGTCTTGTAAAATCCTCCACCTGATCATTACCAGCATTACCAGATCCAGCTGAAGCATTTACCCCCAGACCTCTATCTGCAAATACCTCCCAAATCATGCAATAATCTTTTCCTCCTGTAATTGCCTGATCAGCGGCTATAATCGCATCTCGAGCACTTACAAAAGTGGGGCTGCAGGGCTGTAACTTAATGCCTTCCAAAACAATTCGCATTAATTTATTATTTCCACCTATCCCCGTATATTTATTATCATCATATCCGTATTTATTTATATATGCCCACGTTAAATCCCATAGCATGGTGGCCCAAACAGAACCCGTACCATGCACTTCAGTTTGTTCAATCCCATCATCGTCAGTATATTGATATTTGTTGGTGTCCGCATAGGTCATTGGATTTACGGTCTTGTCTGTAGAATAAGGATAATCTCTAATTCCGGGCCCATCAGTAGGTTGCATAGAGACAAAGGTCCCCACACTTCTTTTGGAAGCTCCAGCATCGCCTGACTTTATTTGCAACATAAGAGCAATCCAGTCTGACCAGCCCTCACCCATTTGATCCGTGTTATCCAAACAATTGGAATTCCCCGCGCCACCTGACAAACGGATTGAAATACCATGTCCATACTCATGTGAAATAATTCCGTTATCAAAATCACCATCAGAATTTACAAAAGGTGACTCCGGCAATTGCAATGTAACGTTAACAGTCTCAGTCGCCATTTTACTTATAATAGCCTCTCCTACAGATTGCGTAACACTGATTGAAGGGATCGTTATTGTATTGTCAGCGCCCGACATGGTAATGGTTCCCGTAGTGTTGTTAACTATTATTACAGCTATTGCCCCCGCATTTTGTGCAGCTTTCGTCTTTACAACAAAAGTACAGGTTCCTCGTCTTAATATCACAATCTTTCCCTTCATCGCTGCTGCATTTACTGGCGCCGAACATCCGTCGGATAAACCTGCACTGTCTAGATAGAGTACAAGATTTGATTGTAATAAAGAGGGGCTTACCGGCAAATCTACTCGGCCAGGACTAAATGAGTTTTGTCTGGCAACAAAATTTCCAGCTATACTAGCCGGTGAGTTGACCACAATGGGCTTGATCTCCGGACCATAATCCCACAAAAACATCTGCATTCTTCCTCTATTCCCATCTTCTGGCGCATAAAAATTGGCATTATTTGTATTTTGAGGATCCGCGATTGATCCATCTTGTGCATCCGCATAAACAAAATCACCCGCTTTACCTGGCTTACCATAATTATTTTGCTGAAAATTCCCGTTTTCTTCATCAAAACCGTAATGATACCAAATATCATGCATCACATTATTCATATAGAATAAATTTGTATTGGCAGCATTAATATAGCTTGAAGCATCGACGTTGGTACCTCCATAAGGAAAGTCGAACAATAATGATGAGCCTCCTTCGGGACTGGTCCCATTATTTAGATTGTCACCTGCCAGATCGGCTTTGGCCCAAACATTATTTCCTCTGGTTGTTGTGAAATCGGCGCCTGCAACTCCGTTCGTGTCATGCCACCCATAAGGCGATGCCTTGTAACTTGCCGGATCTGAGATGAGTTCTCTTGAAGAATGGTTCGGGCTTTCATAGTTAAATGGAATAACTCTATATGAGCCGCCTGTTGCCACCGCTACGGCGGGCGAAAAAAGCTGTTTGTATGTAGTCTCAATTGAATTATTTACCGAACCATTATACGTATTAGTTAATGGATAAAAGTTTTTTTTATTAAAATTACATGATATATTGTAATCTCTTTTTTCTAGAATACTGCCATTTAAGGCATCAATTCTAACGCTCCAAACATGATCGTGAGCAGCTGTATTTATGGTAAAATCCCAGGCTAGCATCAAATTATTTTCCTTGGTCACATGATAAACCAAATTTGCGGAAACGGTTTCATCGATGCCTAAGCCGCTGCTGATTTTGAATTTATATTGACTTATAGTTTCTAAAACAGAAAACGGTTCTGTGTTGGTAATGCCTAGTAAAGAATATGCTTTTGTCAAAGCGCTTATCGCCGTCAGAGAAGGTTTGGTTGCATTTATTTTCCGAGACAAATTAGAAACAAATCTTTTTTCAGCATTAATTACCTTACCCTCTTTTATCGAAAAATTGGAAACTGCCCTAAAAATCTCTATTCCTTGGTAACGCTGAAGAACATAACAGCTGCTAATATTAGTAGCACTTGAACTTCCTTCACTTTGAATTATCCAATCTTTCACGTCATCACTTGAAAGACCAGCTTTAGCACTATTGGTATTTAAATATCTTTGGATGGTTTCTTTATTGGATTGTGAAATACACAGTAAGGGCATAAGAAACGCAATCAGTAAGGTAATTTTCTTCATGAATTTAGTTAGATAAAGGTTTTTTTTAGTTAACCGCACAAACCTAATTCTTTTTGCTTAATTTAACAATTATATGATGATATGTTTGTTTTTTAACTTTTAACAGCAGTAATCGTTTTGTAAAACAACAATGCATTGCCGTCGGTAAGTAAAGAGATGAAGTGGCAAATATGAAGTAACCTTTCATATAGATTCTCTTTTTCCAAATGATGCTTTTCCGGCAATAACTTTAAAATTAATTTGTCATAGTTTGAAGCACTACCATTAAAATTGTTATCAAAGGCAGTAATGAATTTATCCAATAATGTTTGGATGATTTGATAACCCACAATCTCTTTTTCGATAACCTCCCTGCTTTGATATATATTTTTTACACTGATACCGATGATGTCGTCCATCTGTGCTTTGTATTTGCTTTTGTCCGTTAAAGCAAAAGGGAATTTGCCTTTTAAAATAGCCTCTTCATTGTCGATAAAGACCTTTACTGCATCATTGATCAAGCTACCAATTGCTAGGGCGCGTAAGTAACTGATGCGGTCCTCTTTGGTTGTAAGCGTTTTATATTTGGATGTGTCGATACTGTCTTTTACCAATTTGATCAAATACTCCAACGCGAAATCTTCAGAAACTAGTCCGAGATTAATTCCGTCTTCAAAATCGATAATAGTATAGCAAATGTCGTCAGCCGCCTCCACTAAATAGGCCAGAGGATGCCTTTCAAAACCGATATTGTCACCTGTTTTATTCGGAATCAATCCCATGTCTTTCGCTACTTCCAGAAAAAACTTTTTGTCAGTTTGGAAGAATCCATACTTTTTGTCGGCTATATCTTTTGTAGGTTTTTTTGGCAAGCTCTCTTTTGGATACTTCATAAAAGCACCTAAGGTCGCATAGGAGATTCGGAGTCCCCCTTCGATTCCGGGACGGCTAGCTGTCAAAACTGAAAAACCATTGGCATTCCCTTCAAAATCGACCAAATCCTGCCATTCTTTCTTGGACAATTGCTCCTTATATTTTTTTCCGTTTCCAATAGAAAAATACTCTCCTATCGCTTTTTCCCCTGAATGTCCGAACGGCGGATTCCCGATGTCGTGGGCCAATGAAGCCGCAGCGACAATCGCGCCAAAATCATTCATATGAAAACCGTGCACTTCTTTTAAATGGGGATATTTCTCGATGATTTTCTTTCCAACCAAGCGCCCCAAAGAACGTCCTACAACGGAAACCTCTAAACTGTGTGTCAAACGCGTATGCACAAAATCAGTTTTAGATAGAGGAATTACCTGCGTTTTATCCTGCAAGCTTCTGAAAGCGGCGGAGAAAATAATGCGGTCATAATCCACTTCAAAACCCAATCGGGTGTCATCTTGTTCTATACGTAATCGCTTGCTTGTGTCGCCTTGGCGTCTTAGTGATAAGAGTTGTTCCCAGTTCATTTTTGTTGTTTAGATTTTATTGAAATATCGATGAGCGAATATAAAGAAAAGGATGCCTTTAAAACAAAAAACCATCAACAATGATGGCTTTTTGGCATTATTTTCTAAATTTTGGCTATCTCATCGAAGGAATAAAACAGCTTCATTTTATTGGCCAGTCTCTTTTTTTTGACGACGTAAGTGTCCGATAAGGTATCGTGCCATCCTCGCGGAAGGACTTTGAGGTAGGAAAAGGGTTCGAAGGGAATAAACCTAGATAAGGCCCTTATCAGGAACATTTTCGTGCTGGGTTTTGAGCCGTCTTTTTTAATGACTACCGTTTTGGTAATCAATTTGGCGATAGTTCGGGAAAAATAAGTTTCGGTCAGGAAATAGTACAAAAACGTGATCATCATGCAATAAAAGACAATTTCCTTTTTGCTCATGGTTTTGACCCAAGTGGAAATCGCAAAATTATTTGTTGCGTCCGAAACAAGTTTAATGGTCGTCCCAATACTAAGAATAATAATGTAAATAAAAATCAAATCGATAATGAAATTAAGAAAACGCTGTCCTTGTGTAGCGTAGACATCATCCGTAATTGTAAATTCTTTGCTTTTCATATTTACTATTTTTCAGTATTTAAAAAAGAATCATAAACAAACTTAACCTACTCAAATATAGTGATTTATTCTTGTATTATTATTCGGAATATTCATTATTGTGCTCATTTTACAATTGCCTATTGGTTTCTAAAACAATTAAAGCTTGGCCAATTAACCAACCCTAAAATCGATTTTCATACCGATATCATAGCCCCGATTACTTCACTTAACTTTTATTTTAGTCGGAGTTTAGTGAACTTCGTTAAAAGTGGAAATCCTTTTTATTTTTTCTTTAAAAATAAAAAGATTGAAACGAAAAGCGGGAAACAGCTCCTAAAACGAAACAGCTACCAAAATTGATAGCCGTTTCTCTTTATTCTTTATTCTATTTTCTAATTAAGATCCACACATTTCACAATCATCTGGACCGGCATTTTTGGCCAGTTCAATCATTGCTCTGTATTCCTCAGCACTCATGGCCGCTGGCTCTACTGCTTCCACTGCCATTGCAACTTGTTGTTCTTTAATTTCTATTGGTTCTGCTTTTTTATCATTGTTTAATGTAAATTTAATTGCATCCACCGCAGCTTTTGTCCTCAAATAATACATTCCCGTTTTTAATCCGGATTGCCATGCATAAAAATGCATCGAAGTCAATTTAGAATAATTGGCATTTTGCATGAACAGGTTCAAAGACTGGGATTGATCCACAAAATAACCACGTTGACGTGACATATCGATAATGTCCTTCATTGACATTTCCCAAACTGTTTTGTACAATTCTTTCAAATTTTGCGGAATATCCAAGTCCTGAACGGAACCGTTATTACGCATCAATTCTTGTTTCAAGTTTTCATTCCATAGACCAAGGTCTACTAAATCACGCAGTAAATGCTTGTTCACTACAATGAATTCCCCCGAAAGCACTCTTCGTGTGTAAATATTGGATGTGTATGGCTCAAACGCTTCGTTGTTACCCAAAATTTGGGATGTTGAAGCTGTTGGCATAGGCGCAACCAATAAGGAGTTACGAACACCGTGTTCCATAACTTCTTTTCTTAAAGAAGCCCAATCCCAACGGCCTGACAATTCCTCATCTTTCATTCCCCACAAATTGTATTGGAATTCCCCTTGAGACATTGGCGATCCTTTAAATGAAGAATAAGGTCCTTCTTCTTTGGCCATTTCCATCGAAGCGGTTACGGCGGCAAAGTATAGCGTTTCGAAAATCTCTTGATTCAGTTTTTTTGCGGCATCGGATGTAAAAGGCAAACGCAACATAATGAAAGCATCTGCTAGTCCTTGCACACCAAGACCAATCGGTCTGTGGCGCATATTTGAGTTTTCGGCCTCTTTTATCGGATAGTAATTTCTATCGATAACCTTATTTAAGTTTCTCGTCACTCGTTTAGTAACGGTATAAAGTGCATCGTGGTCAAATTTTCCGTTCTCGATAAACATTGGCAACGAAAGCGAAGCCAGATTACAAACCGCCACCTCATCTGCTGAAGTGTACTCCATGATTTCGGTACACAAGTTTGAAGAACGAATCGTCCCTAAATTCTTTTGGTTCGATTTACGGTTGGCCGCATCTTTATACAACATGTATGGCGTTCCGGTCTCGATTTGAGACTCTAGAATTTTCTCCCACAGCTCATGTGCTTTGATGGTTTTTCTACCTTTACCCGCTTTTTCATAGTCGGTGTACATTTTTTCAAATTCCTCACCGTAAACGTCGTACAATCCAGGGCATTCGTTAGGACACATTAAGGTCCAATTCCCGTCTTCCTGCACGCGTTTCATGAATAAATCTGAAGTCCACATCGCGAAAAATAAATCCCTGGCGCGCATTTCTTCTTTTCCTGTATTCTTTTTCAAGTCCAAGAAATCAAAAATATCAGCATGCCAAGTTTCGATATAAATAGCGAAACTTCCTTTGCGTTTTCCACCACCTTGATCTACATAACGAGCCGTGTCATTAAAGACACGCAACATAGGAACAATCCCGTTTGATGTCCCGTTCGTCCCGCGTATGTAAGAACCCGTCGCACGAACATTGTGAATAGAAAGCCCAACTCCACCCGCAGATTGAGAAATCTTTGCAGTTTGTTTCAAAGTGTCATAAATCCCATCAATACTGTCATCTTGCATAGCCAAAAGGAAACAAGAGGACATTTGGGGTTTTGGCGTTCCAGAATTAAACAAGGTTGGCGTAGCGTGTGTAAAGAACTTTTTAGACATTAAGTCATAGGTTTCTAAAACCGAATCTAAGTCATCCAAGTGAATCCCTACAGAAACACGCATTAACATATGTTGTGGTCGTTCCACGATCTTCCCATTTATCTTAAGCAAATAAGAACGTTCCAATGTTTTGAAACCAAAATAATCGTAGTTAAAATCTCTATTGTAGATTATATGTGAATTTAAAAATTCAGCATTTTCTTGAATAACTTTATGTACTTCTTCAGATAACAATGGTGCTTTTTGACCATTTCTTGGATTTACATAGTGAAACATTTCATTCATCGTTTCCGAGAACGATTTGTTTGTATTGGAGTGTAAGTTAGATATTGCAATTCGAGCCGCCAATTGAGCATAATCAGGGTGTGCGATAGTCATTGAGGCTGCCGTTTCTGCAGCAAGATTATCCAGTTCAGATGTCGAAACCCCGTCGTAAAGCCCTTCAATAACGCGCATTGCCACTTTAACGGCATCTACTAAATCATTCAAACCGTAGCATAGTTTTTTAATTCTATCCGTGATTTTGTCAAACATTACCGGTTCTTTGTGACCATCTCTTTTAATTACATACATAAGCTCAATTGTTTTTAAAAAACAGAAAATCCCTTTTCTATTTTTTTGGGTATTTGTTAATTTTTTTTGGGAAGCTAATCCCGCTGTCATTCCAATCTTTGTGTTTTTTTAAAAAAAATACAAAGGATATTCCCTTCCATCGGGGCTAGGGCCTCCGGAAACCTATAAACTATTTTCTAAAAATCAGCGTCAAAAGATATTTTTTGGGCATCACCATCGGTATTCATCACACCTGATTTTTGATACTCGGCCACTTTCTTTTCAAAGAAATTTGTTTTCCCTTGCAACGAGATCATATCCATGAAGTCAAATGGGTTTGTCGTATTGTATTCTCTGTCGCAACCCAACTCCACTAACAGTCTATCGGCAACAAACTCAAGGTACTGAGTCATCAATACTGCATTCATTCCTATTAAACTTACCGGAAGTGACTCCGTGATAAACTCTCTCTCGATGTTTAAAGCGTCAACGATTATACTTCTGATTCTTTCTTTAGGCACTTTGTTCACCAAATGGTGGTTGTGCAAATGCACTGCAAAATCACAGTGAACTCCTTCGTCGCGAGAAATCAATTCATTAGAAAACGTCAGTCCTGGCATCAATCCACGTTTTTTCAACCAGTAAATGGAACAAAATGCCCCCGAGAAAAAGATTCCTTCCACGGCCGCGAAAGCAATCAACCTTTCAGCAAACGAATCTGATTCGATCCACTGCAAAGCCCAATCTGCTTTTTTCTTGATCGCCGGAAAAACGTCCAATGCATTAAATAATTCGTCTTTTTCAACCTCGTCTTTCACATAAGTGTCAATCAACAATGAATAAGTCTCACTATGAATGTTTTCCATCATGATTTGAAAACCGTAAAAGAATTTGGCTTCAGCATATTGCACTTCATTCACGAAATTTTCCGCCAAATTCTCGTTTACAATCCCGTCTGATGCTGCAAAAAACGCTAGAATGTGTTTAACGAAATATCTTTCGTCATCACTCAGTTTATTATTCCAGTCATTCAAATCCTGAGACAAATCTATTTCCTCCGCAGTCCAAAAACTAGCCTCCATTTTTTTATACCATTCCCAGATATCATGGTGCTTGATAGGAAAAATTACGAAACGATTTTTGTTTTCTTGTAATATTGGTTCAATTTGCGACATTGTAGTTGTTTGTTTTTTTGAAATTTTAACGAAATTTTAAGTATTCTGTGGATTACAAAGATTGTAAAATATTGCGGTTTTTAAAAGCCAAACTTATCCACAATCGGTCATAGTTTTTAACAAATTGAAAAAATCGTGTCGATTTCAACAACATCTTTAAAGAGCTAAAAACCATAGTTTTGTGTTTTACAAAAATACCTAAAGTACCGTAAAACATAGGATTTTAAAAAACAGGAGATAAGAAAATATTTGCAAGTCGAGATTTATTTTTTCATCTCTTGGGCTACTTTTTCAAGTTCCATATACCAATCTTCACCAAATCTTCTGACCAGCGCTTCTTTTACAAATTTGTATACGGGAACTTCGAGTTCCTGACCCAATGAACAGGCCGGATCACAAATGTCCCATTTGTCATAATTAACCGCGGCAAACTCAGTAAAATCTTTTACACGAATAGGATATAAATGACAAGAAACAGGTTTTTTCCAGTCAATTATCCCTTGATTGTAGGCTTGTTCGATACCGCACAAAGCTGTTTTACCGTCAAAAATAACGTAAGAACAATCCTTATTATCAATTAGCGGAGTTTCAAGATCGCCATCAGTACCTTTTACCCACACTCCTTGAGCTTCGATTGCGGCGATTCCCTGCTTGCGCAAGAATGGTTTTACTTTAGGGTATATTTCTTCCAAAATTTTAGTCTCCTCCTCACTTAGTGGCGCTCCGGCATCGCCATCAACACAACAAGCCCCTTTGCAGGCCGACAGATTGCAAACAAAATCTTTACTTAATATATCTTCTGAGACGATGGTTTTTCCTAATTGAAACATTGCTATGGGTACTGTGATTATAAAGCGCAAAGATAGTCAAACAAAGACAAAGCGCCCTGATTAAATATCGCTTTTAACACAACAACAATACAAAACGCAAATGAGTCCGTTTAAAAAAAAGAATGTGAAAACCTCAAAATTTAATGCTTATTAAAGGGCACAATTCGTCAAAATTTCGCCTAATCTTATACCTTTGCAACAAAAAAATAAAAAATGATAACGGATATTGACGTAAGAGAGATCGCTACGGTAGGAATGGTACTTTTTGCCGTAATTGATATTTTGGGAAGCATTCCTATTATTGTTGATTTGCGCACAAAAGTGGGACACATTCAGTCTGAAAAAGCCACCATTGTAGCCATGATTATAATGATCCTATTTCTTTTTATTGGGGAGGAATTGTTAAACCTAATTGGAATTGACGTGAATTCTTTTGCCGTAGCTGGTGCATTTGTTCTTTTTTTCCTGGCATTGGAAATGATCTTGGGTATTCGTCTATACAAAGACGAAGACGAGTCTAAAACTGCCTCTATTGTCCCAATCGCTTTTCCTTTAATTGCCGGCGCGGGAACAATGACCACTTTGCTGTCCTTAAAATCTCAATACCATACTATTAATATCATTATTGCCATCCTACTCAACATGGTTCTGGTTTATTTTGTTTTAAAAGCATCTTCAAAAATTGAAGAAATGCTGGGAAAATCGGGCTTAGGAATTATCCGAAAGGTTTTTGGAGTTATATTGCTTGCGATTGCTGTTAAATTATTCGCAGCTAATGTTAAAGGTTTGTTCGCCTAATATTTTTTTTTATAAATTTACCCTCTAATGTAGTCTGTAAAAATAATCTGATTTTTTTGGAAATACATTGAAAACGACCGTTTCCTTAATTTCATTTTTAAAATACAGCGAAAAAACAATCTTATGAAAATATTCACCAACATCTTAGTGTTTCTGGCATTGGCGCTTATTATCTTTAATATTACTTTGTTAGATTTCAAACATCCATTTCAAGGGGATAGCGCAGTCGCTTCTATTGGAATTGCGGCATCATTCTGTGCGGTATTAATTCTGCTGATTTTTAGAATGTCCAAAAAAATTGAAGAAAAAATGAATGACAAACTGTAACTATGTTTGACGTTTTAATTTTCGGGGGAGGCGTTTCCGGTATTTCATGCTCGCTTATATTGGGCTCCGCAAAAAACAAATCTTTTGTCAGTGGTAAAAAAATCGGCATATTTACACACCAAAAAACATCCTCACTTCAAGAAGCTATTTTCAACAATGCTTATGGAATCGCAGCAGGGACCTTGGGGTCTGATTTATTAAAGCAAAGCACTCAGCATCTGTCAGCTATATATCCGCACGTTAGGCAAATTCCGGACGAAAAAGTGCTTAAAATTGCGGGGGAATTTCCTGAGTTCACTATTACCACAAACAAAAACAGCTACAGATCCAAAATGATTGTAATTGCTGTTGGCGCTGCCAATACATTCTCCATTGAAGGCTTGATGCAATATATAGAACCGCATCAAAAATCGATACCCGAAAAACAAAGAATTCAGTTGCGAAACATAGACCACAAAGTGGCGGAAGGGATTTATGTGGCGGGCACCCTTGCCGGCTGGAGAAGCCAGCTCACTATCGCTTCCGGAAGCGGGGCTGCTGTCGCGACAGATATCCTTACTTTTTGGAACAATGGTATTCAGACCCATGTTCATGATAGCATTCGCTAAATACAAATAGCATATTTGGAAATTTATGTTAGATTTACCTTTTTTATAAATCTATTATATGTTATCATTTCTACTTGGGCTTATCAGACTTATCTTCTTTATCCTATACGTGTCCTTTTTTTCATTTGGCTTTTATTTGGCAAGTTTTTTTTGGGACAAAGAATCAACAGCTAAAAAAGCGCAATCATTACGTGATTTTTTAATCAGAATAACAAATCGATTTTTAGGAATTCGCACCGTTGTTTATGGTGAATCACCCCAAATTCAAGGACTAATTGTCGCCAATCACCGTTCCTATTTTGACCCAATAGTAATTGTAAGTCATATCCATGCTTATCCCGTAGGCAAGAAAGAAGTAGCATCTTGGCCACTGATAGGTTACCTCTGTAAAATATCGGGAGTGATTTTTGTTGAAAGAGAATGCCAGGACAGCAGACAAAAAACATGCGACACTATTAAGAACACCCTTAACAATGGATATTCAGTAATTAATTTTCCTGAGGGAACCACGCATGTTTTGCCCACTACAGTAGATTTTAATTGCGGCTCATTTAAAACCGCCACTCAAATAAAAGCAGCCGTTATTCCCGTGGCCATAGACTACAAAGAAAAATCGGATGCTTTCGTAAATGACGACACATTTATACCTCATTTTTTGAAATGTTTTGGGAAACTGACTACCGAAATAAAGATCACTTTTTTTCCGCCTTTATATTCTGAAGACGCTGAGTACTTACTAAAGACATCTAAAGACATGATAGACCAGGAACTTATCCGTTTCAGAGAAGATTGGGATAAGGAAAATTAAACGTTTTCATAATACTGCACTTTAACTTTTATCCTTTAAGACCGCTTTAATCATAGCATCTTCCTTGAGCACAATTTCATAATAGTTACTCTCCCCATACAACTGTCTGGCAAATTCGGCCGTGAGGTACCGCTTCACTATTGCCTTACTGTTTGCTAACTTTATGTCCAATCCGTTTTCGTATAGCTTATTTTGAAAACGGTTAAAATACAAATTGCTGTCGTTCATTTTAGAAACAAAACCCTGAAATGAAAATCCTTTAAATACACTTCTGTTTTGATCCAGTTGCTCAAAAACAAAGTTACCCACGATACCCGATTGCATTAAATAAACGATATTTTCATCACCGTGTTCCACTTCAAGCGGTATAAAAATATCCGGGACTATACCGCCGCCGCCATATACGATCTTTCCCTTTGGCGTTTTGAATTTCAAACTATCCACAACTTTTATACTGTCTTTTTCGTAGAGCTCCCCTTTTTCAAAACGAGATTCTGATTCTTTATAATATTGTTCATTCCCTTTGGAATAGGGTTTTTGAATGGATCGCCCGGTAGGTGTATAATATCGAGCAACGGTCAATCTAACTGCTGAACCGTCCTCAAAATCCATTTCGCGTTGCACCAGTCCTTTTCCGAAAGACCGACGACCCACGATAGCTCCCCGATCATTATCCTGAATGGCACCCGCAAGAATTTCGCTGGCAGAAGCACTATTTTCATTGATCAATACGAACACATGCCCATTCAGAAAATCTCCCTTTTTGGTGGCATAGGTTTTTTTGACACTGCCCCTTTTGTTTTTGGTGAAAACGATTAATTGTTTATCCTTCAGTAATTCATCTGCAATCTCGATGGCTTCATCCATGTAACCACCTCCGTTATCCCTAAGATCGATAACGAGTGTTTTCGCGCCCTCTTTTTTTAATTTGGAAAGCCCAGCCTTAAATTCTTCGAAAGTGGTCTCGGCAAATCGATTAATTTTTATGTAACCCACGCTTCCATTCAAGAGTACCGCAACATCTACACTTTTCAAAGGAATGACATCCCTTTTGATTTTTACTTTTATTTTCTTTCGTTCTGATTTTCTATAAATCGTCAGTTCAACAACAGAACCTTGTTCTCCCTTTAAGTTAGCAAACAAACTGTCGCTTGGCAATTTACGCCCAAAAAGCTTGGTTTTTCCAGCATATAAAATTCTGTCACCCGCTTTAATTCCCGCTTTTTCCGAAGGGCCATCTTCAACGGGTTTTATGATCGCTAAGGAGTCTTTGTACATATAGAAGTTAACCCCGATTCCCACAAAGTCCCCTTTCATGCTCTCGGCGATCTGGGCCTGCTCACTTGGCGGCATGTAGGCAGAATGGGGATCTAACTGTCCCAAAATATTATCGACAGTTATGTTTACGATGGAATCCGTATTGACATCATCCACATATTCATTGTCAATAAAATCAATCAGTTTATTGAGTTTCGTTTTTGAAGTATTATTTGCCGAAAAATAATTTTCGTTAGATGAGTTCAAAAGCCCGCCCAGCGCAAACCCCAGTGCAAGAGTGGCGCCAAATAGTATGGGAAGGTATTTGATATTCGTTTTCATTTATTCTTCAAGTGTCGGGATATGCTCAACAACCACTCCCGCTTTTAATAAAAACTGAATTCCTGAATCGTCACGGTATCCTTTATGATACACCACTCTTTTTATTCCGGATTGGTGTATTAATTTACTGCACTCTTTGCAGGGCGAAAGGGTGATATACAAGGTCGCCCCTTCACAGGACTGAGTGGATCTCGCCACTTTTAGGATTGCATTTGCCTCCGCGTGTAAAACATCCCAACGAGTTAATCCTTCTTCGTCTTCACAGCAATTTTCAAAGCCGGAAGGCGTCCCGTTATAACCATCAGAAATTATCATTCGGTCACGAACGATTATCGCGCCCACTTGTTTCCGTTTGCAATACGACAAAAGCCCCCACTCCGTGGCAATCCTAAGATACGCTTTATCGTATTTATTTAACTTTTTTGTCTCCATTTTTATCTTATCCAAATTTCATTTCCAATTATCATTGGCAGTACAACTCCTATTACGAATGCCGAAAACACCAATGCCCAATCCCTTTTTGAGAATCTAAAAACGGTCTGTACAATATACGACAAAATCAGAACAATAAAAACCACCACAATTTGCGCAGCTTCAATTCCCAATGCGAATTCAGACAAAGGCAATAATTTGGATAAGGCACTTCCTCCAAGAATCGATTTGAAGTAGTTTGAAAAACCTAATCCATGTATTATCCCGAAAAACAGCGTAATGAAAAAAATCAGGTTCAACCCTTCTTTTCTGTTTGATTTCCCCGCAGTAAATAGATTGTAAAGTGCAGTGATTAAAATGGTTATCGGAATCAGTAATTCCACCACGCTTACTTTGATGGCAATAATACCAAAAACCGAAAGCAATAAAGCCATTGTATGACCTATCGTGAACAGTGAAACCAGAAGCACTATTCTCTTCCAGTCTTTAAATGAAAACGGAATAGCCAATGCGATTAAGAACAAAACATGATCATACGAATGCACATCCAAAACATGCTTTAATCCTATTTGAAAATAAATCCAAAATTGTGACATAGGTTAAAAATTTAAATTGATAAAGGGGCTGTAAACATACGATTAATTTTGAAAATGACTGAATTGAAGATACAAATCCTCCATTAAATTTTCATTAAAAACGATGCTAATTAAAGAAAAAATTAAAAAGAAAATTAATATTTTAAAAATTGAATTATCTTTGTCCAATATAAATAAAAAATTAACTATGTCATTTTCAGATTTATTTGATAGCGAATTCAAACAAAGAAATAAAGGTCACTTTTCCTCCATTGTAAGACTAGCATTAGCGGACGGTTTTTTTGCCCCTGAAGAAAAAGAATTTTTGGACAAATTAGCTATTCGATTAGAAATTTCTCCGGCAGAATATGAAGAAATTTTAGAGAATCCTTCAAAATACCCGATCAACCCTCCTTACTTATACGCGCAACGTTTAGAGCGTCTGTACGACTTGGCCAGAATGGTAAATGTAGACCATGTACTTGGGGACAAACAGGAAGTTATGTTGAAAAAACTTTGTTTAGGTATCGGATTTACCCCCGAAAACGTAGATGTGATTGTTGCTAGCGCATTATCGCTAGTAGATAAAAAGGTGGATTTAGATGACTTCCTATTGGAAATGCAAAAACATGAATAAGTAGAAATAAAAAAAGCCCTAATAAAAATTAGGGCTTTTTTATTTTTAGTATTTGCTTAATTTGGCGTCATGCATAAATTCTTCTGCTTTTTCGACCATATTATAGCTCCCGCAGAAAAACGGGACACGTTCATGTAATTCGGTTGGTTCAATTTCCATTATTCTTCCAAAACCATCTGATGCCTTCCCTCCGGCCTGCTCTACAATAAACGCCATTGGATTGCATTCGTACAACAGTCGTAGTTTCCCTTTTGGTGCCTTAGAACTCGTCGGATATATGTAGATCCCTCCTTTTATCATGTTTCTATGGATGTCTGATACTAGACTTCCTATGTAACGAGACGTATATGGCCTGTCTCCCTCTTCTGACTGGCAATACTTAATGTAGTTTTTAACGCCTTGTGGAAAATGAACATAGTTCCCCTCATTAATGGAATAAATATTTCCGTCTTTGGAAAACTGCATGTTTGGATGCGACAAATAAAAAGTTCCGATGGCTGGATTTAATGTAAAACCGTTCACTCCATGACCGGTAGTGTAAACAATCATCGTCGATGTACCGTAAATTACATATCCCGCGGCAACTTGATTTGTCCCAGGTTGCAAAAAATCTTCCAGTGTCACTGGAGTTCCTATGGGAGTTATCCTCCTGTAAACAGAGAAAATGGTCCCCACCGAAACGTTTACGTCAATATTTGAAGAACCGTCCAGCGGATCCATCAAAACCACATATTTATTGTTGTGGCTGCTATCGCTACCTTCCACAGTTATAAATTCATCATTTTCCTCAGAAGCGATCCCACATACAATTTCGCGATTTATTAAGGTTTGAATGAAAACCTCATTGGCATAAACATCCAGTTTTTGTTGGTCTTCCCCCTGAATATTTTGCTCCCCCGCCGCTCCCACGATGTCGACTAATCCGGCTTTGTTTACTTTGTAGTTGACCACCTTGGCTGCCAATCGGATGGAGTTGATAATTCGGGATAATTCGCCAGACGAATACTGAAAGGCATTTTGGTTTTCAATGATAAATTCCCCTAAGGTCTTGTTGCGTTCTTTCATTACGAAATCGTTGTAGTTAATTTGAAGTCACAAATATCGCTTTTTTTGTGAAAATGATTTGAATAAAATTTACTTAGTTTGGCAGTATTGTATATTTGCTGATAAAATAACTAAATTAGGAGTTGAAAAAGCTTTATTTTAAGCATCTAAACCTTTAAAATTAGATTATATGAATATTAGAAAAGGAAAAGCCGAAGACATGAGTGCCGTTTTGGGCCTGATTCAAGAATTGGCGGAATATGAAAAGGAACCAGATGCGGTTTTAGTAACGGTAGAGGATTTGGTTCGGGATGGTTTCAGTCCTAATCCATTATTCCATGTTTTTGTTGCTGAAGTCGAATCAGAGATTGTAGGAATTGCATTGTATTATTATCGATACTCCACCTGGAAAGGAAAAATAATCCATCTGGAAGACCTAGTGGTTAAAGACAAGATGAGAGGCACGGGATTAGGTTATGCTTTATATTCTGAAATCATAAAACAAGGCAAGAAAGACAATGTACGCAGAATTGATTGGCATGTCCTTGACTGGAATACCCCCGCGATTGAATTCTATGAAAAATCAGGCGCAAAAGTCCTTAAAGACTGGTATCTGGCACAAATGGACGAAGAAGGAATCAATTACTTTGTCGATAATAGATTGAAATAAGTTGAAAATTATTTGTTAAAAAAATATGAGAGTATTCAAGTTTGGAGGTGCATCGGTGAAAGATGCCGAAGGGATTAGAAACGTTTACGACGTTTTGCAAAAAGTAGGTTTTGAGGATGTTCTGTTGGTAGTCTCTGCTATGGGAAAGACAACCAATGCCCTTGAAGTGGTCATAAAGGACTATTTTGACAAATCTTCCGCTTTAAAATCTTCCGTTCAAGATGTCAAAAAATACCACAACCAAATCTTATTGGATTTGTTTGAGGACGAAAAAAATGACGTTTTCAGCGCGGTACAATCCCATTTTTCAGATTTAGAATATTTTTTGGCGCATAACAAATCGCCAAACTACAATTTTGTTTACGATCAAATCGTGAGTTTCGGTGAATTGATTTCTACCACTATTTTGAGCCATTTCATGAATTTTATGGATGTCAAAACACAATGGATTGATGTTCGTAATTTCATCAAAACGAATTCAAACTACAGAGATGCAGAAGTGGATTGGGATTTAACGCAGAAAAACATTTCGAAAAACGTAAAAAGAAAAATTTTAAACATTACCCAGGGATTCTTGGGTTCTGATGAAAATAATTTCACGACTACATTAGGCCGTGAAGGTTCTGACTATACTGCCGCCATTTTCGCCTATTGCTTGAATGCTGAAAGCGTAACCATTTGGAAAGACGTTCCAGGAGTAATGAATGCTGATCCAAGGTATTTTGAAAACGCGAGTTTACTAAATCAGATTTCGTATCGCGAAGCGATAGAATTGGCGTTCTATGGCGCAACCGTTATTCATCCAAAAACATTGCAGCCTTTACAAAAAAAGGAAATTCCTTTGTACGTGAAGTCTTTTATCAATCCATTATTGAAAGGAACAAGCGTTTCTAAGGGTGTCGCTTTAGAGCCCTTTTTACCTTGCTTTATCGTTAAAAGAAACCAATTGCTGATTTCTCTTTCATCAATTGACTTCTCTTTCATCATGGAGGAAAATATAAGTGAAATCTTCGCTTTATTCCATCAATTCAAGCTTAAGGTAAACCTGATTCAGAATACCGCAATTAGTTTTTCGGTATGTGTGGAGGACAAATTTGACAATTTTAAAAGCCTAAATACCCTATTGTCAAAAAAATTCAAAGTGGATTTTAGCGAAAACGTGACATTATACACAATCAGACATTTTAATGACATGGCCACCCAAACGGTTGAACAGGGTAAAAACGTCATTCTAAAACAAGTGAGTACGGAAACGATGCAAATTGTCACCAGTGAAGATAAATGATTAAAAATTTAATCGTTATTGCATCACAATCGCCCACAATAATATAGAATACACTACTTTTGAGATATAGACGTTAATTCCTTTATGTTAAAAAAAGTATTGCTATTAGCGATGATTATTTATTTTTCTGGGTTACAAGCCCAGGAAAATAAATCATTATACAAAATAAAAAAAATCCCTGTTTCCAGAGACAGCATTCGTCTTGAAAATGAAAGTCTCAATTCGAGTTTTTTTAAGTTGCTTGACGCCAACGGTACTATTATCGACCCTTCGTTATATCAAATTGATTTTCAAAAAGGCACCTTTATTCTAAATGAAAGCGTTCCCTTAGCCTCAGATTCAATAACGGTCCAATACTTAAGATTTCCAGACTTTTTAACAAAAAAATACCAAACTTACGATTCCAGCCGAATAGTTAGTAACGATATCAATACAGAAAAACTATATAAAATTGATGCGGTTCCCACACAAAAAAAAATTCCGTTTGACGGGCTAAGTACTTCGGGAAGTATTACGCGCGGCGTTACCGTAGGCAACAACCAAAATACGGTTTTAAACTCCAATCTAGACTTGCAGATTACGGGTAAATTGTCCGAAAAAGTGAGTTTGAGGGCTTCTCTACAAGACAGCAACATTCCATTACAGGATGGCGGATACTCCCAAAAACTCGATCAGTTCGACAATGTTTTTATGGAACTGTTCAGCGACAAATGGAATCTTCGGGCTGGGGACGTGTTTCTTGAAAATCACAAAACCCAATTCTTGAATTTCAACAAAAAAGTGCAAGGGCTTTCCGCCAATTTCACTTTTGGAACCGATGAAAACAAAACTAATGTCTTTGCCGCTGCGGCCTTGGTGAAAGGCCAATACGCAAAGAGCAATTTCACTGGAATCGAAGGCAGCCAGGGACCCTACAAATTGAAGGGGACAAACGGAGAATTATACGTCCTTGTCATATCAGGTTCTGAACGTGTTTATGTAAACGGACTTCTTTTAAAAAGAGGAGAAAACAACGATTACACTATCGACTACAATGCTGGGGAAATCACATTTACGCCTTTATTTACGATAACTTCCGAAATGCGAATCGCAATAGAATACCAATACTCCGATAGAAATTACACCCGATTTGTGACACATGCCGGGGCCACCTATGAAAACGAGAAGTGGAGTTTTGGCAGTTACCTATATTCTGAAAATGACATAAAAAACCAGCCTCTGCAACAAAACCTAACTGAAGAGCAAGCCCAAATATTAGTACGAGCCGGGGACAATCCAGAACTGATGGTGGCGCCTTCTGCATATGTGGATTCCTATTCTGACAATAAAGTGTTGTATAAAAAAACTATTGTTAACACAGTTGAAGTTTTCGAATATTCAAATGACCCGCAACAGGAATTGTTCAATGTCCGATTTAGTTCAGTTGGTGCCAAAAAGGGCAATTACGTATTGAAAGACGTCTCTGCCATCAATAGAATATATGAATACGTCGAACCGATCAACTCAATTCCCCAAGGGGATTACGAGCCGATAATTCAGTTGGTGTCGCCAACAAAAATTCAAGTCGCCACCTTTTTGGGGAATTATCATCCATCAGAAAAATCAGCCGTTAATTTTGAAATAGCAGTCAGCAATAATGACAAAAATCTTTTTTCGAATAGTGACGACTCCGACAACCAGGGTTTGAGCGGAAAAGCAAATGTAAAACAGCGCCTTTTTTCGGGAATATGGGACGTTGATGCGTTTGCCAATTACCAATTTACCCAAAAAGAATTCAGATCAGTTGAACGATTTTATACTATAGAATTTAATCGGGACTGGAATCTGGAGACGACAGCCACTGGCAATCAAAGCTTATTGGTGTCTGGGCTAAACTTTAATTTGAATAAAAGCGCAGATTCCGCAAATAGAGGCTTGATAACCTACCAATTTGAAAAACTATCTTTTTCGGACAGTTTTTCGGGCAACAGGCATATTTTAAATGGCCAATATAATACCAAAAACTGGTTGTTTAAAAACCAAGGCAGCTACTTAAAAAGTGACGGAACGGTAAATTCTTCTAAATTCATTCGTAATGAATCTCAAATCCGCTATCATTTTGACAAAAACTGGATTGGCACAAGCCAACGTTTTGAAGATAATCAGGGAAAAAACAAATCCACCAAACAATTCTCTGATTTAAGTCAACGGTTTTCCGAGTATGGATTTTTCGCAGGCCGTGGCGATAGCACAAAAGTATTTGTCGAATTGGGCTTTTTGAAAAGAAAGAATGACAGTATTCAGAATGGTTTATTGCGAAGTGTAAACAGTTCGCAAACCTATTTCTTGAAATCGAAATTAATCCAGACGAACAAAAGTGACCTGGCCGTTTATGCTAACTACAGGGTGCTGGATTTTACCGACTCCACAAAAAGGAAGGAGCCTTCCCTAAATTCCAGAATCGTGTACAACGATCGTTTTTTCAATCAATTGATCCAAGGGACAACTGCCTACGAAACTAATTCGGGAACGCTACCGCAACAGGAATTCACCTACCTGGAAGTTTCCGCAGGACAAGGAGTTTACACCTGGAACGACTACAACGGCAATGGCATTCAGGAATTGCAAGAATTTGAAGTGGCTCCGTTTATCGATCAAGCCACATTCATTCGAATCTATTTACCCAATCGCGTTTACATTAAAACCCATCAAACTAAATTCTCGCAATCTTTGATTTTTAACCCAAATCAATGGCAAAACGAAGGCGGACTTAAAAAGTTAACCTCTTTTTTTTACAACCAGACCTCTTTTATCATTGATCGGAAAACAAGAAACGAAGGAAACAACTTCGAGTTGAATCCATTTTCTTCGTCGCAGCAGAATGTTTTGGGCCTGAGTTCGAATTTCAGAAACAGTTTGTTTTACAATCGAGGGAAGCAAAACCATTCTGTCACCTATTCCTATTTGCAAAACAATACAAAAAACCTACTTTCTACAGGCTCCCAAGAGTCCAAAAGCAGTTCCCACCAAGCTCAGTATTCCCATTTATATAGAAAAAGTTGGTTGTTTGGTGCTTTTGCCAAAACACTCCAAACGTCTATCCTATCAGAAAACTTTCCCGAGAAAAACTATACCTTAAAAGGCTACCAGTTAGCTCCAAAAATCAGTTATTTATTTTCAAAAAACACAAGTTGGGATATGTTTTACGAACTGCAGAACAAGGAAAATACAATAGGCGACTTAGAAACCTTATTACAGAGTCGTTTCGGAACTTCGTTTAGCTATGCAGGGCCTAACAAGATAACCATGAATGGAGAAGTTTCCTTTTACCAAAATAAATTTTCAGGCAATCCCTATTCCTCCGTAGGTTTTCAAATGCTGGAAGGCCTGCAAGCGGGTCAAAACATAACATGGAGGCTGCTCGTGCAGAAGAACATCACACAATTTTTGGACATTAACCTAAATTATCAGGGACGAAAGAGCCAAACAAGTAAAGCTATCCACACCGGAAACATACAATTAAGGGCTTATTTTTAAATCAATTAATAACTTAATACTTTGGTAATGTAGCATGTATATTTACAAATCCATTGTTTATGTAACTTGTCACGAAAAAAGAATACAATCTATGTTGAACGATGCAAACCAAAACAACAGAACTATTTTGATTGCGCCCCTGAATTGGGGCCTGGGTCATGCGACGCGTTGCATTCCCATTATAAAAGCATTACAAGACAACAATTATATCCCCATAATTGCCTCTGACGGTATTGCGCTTGCATTATTACGCAAGGAATTCCCCTGTTTAAAATTTCTAGAACTCCCATCTTATGAGATAGAATATGCCAAAAACGGTAAAAATTTTAAATGGAAGTTGCTGAAAAACTCCCCCAAAATGATTGAAGCCATTTTGACGGAGAAAAAATTAGTAAAAACTTGGATCACCGAACATGGCATAGACGGGATAATATCAGACAACAGGCTCGGTGTATATAACAAAAGTATCCCTTCCGTATTTATAACGCACCAATTAAATGTAATGACCGGAAACACAACATGGCTAACTAGTAAATTACATCAGCATATTATAAAAAAACATTCGGAATGCTGGGTTCCAGATGTCGCATCGACTCCAAATTTAGCCGGGGCATTAAGTCATTTAACAAAGTCTGCCTTCAAAGTAAATTACATTGGCCCTTTGAGCCGCATGCACAAAAAAGAAGTGCCAAAGAAATATGACTTAATGGTTATACTTTCCGGACCCGAGCCCCAGCGAGGAATACTGGAAAAAAAACTAAAAATCGAAGTTCAGCGATACAAAGGCAACGTCATTTTTGTCAAAGGAGTGGTAGAAGCAAATCAAACAAAGGAGCAAATTGACAGCATTTCCTATTACAATTTCATGAATAGCCGCCAGCTGGAACAAGCGTTTAACGAAAGTGAGATTGTCCTCTGTCGGTCTGGGTACACCACGATTATGGACCTCGTTAAGCTGGGCAAAAAAGCCTTTTTTATACCCACGCCAGGACAATACGAACAATTGTATTTGGCTCAAAAACTAAAAAAGGAAGGCTTGGTGCCTTATGCCGAGCAAGACAGTTTTACTATTGAAAATTTGTCCGAAGTAGCATCATACCGTGGCTTATATTCGACCAATAATGACGTGAACTGGCCACAGTTATTTAGTGTTTTCAATCCGTAAAAAACTAACCATTCAGTCCCAAAAGGATTGACAAAGGCCATAAATTCGATAAAAAAAGGCTAACCCCAATCCTGCGAATGGTGTTAGGCTGTCAGTATAGCTATAAATCCTAATTAAAGTTTAGTGACCTTTGAATTGGCGTGAATATTAAATTCTTTGAACAACTCCAGCAAACTCATTGTAGCCTTGATTAAATC
>Ga0209519_10000088_pt1 | contig 39593 bp, 45 predicted proteins | sample Rifsed13ft1_FD_184005 | JGI IMG/M metagenome (GOLD analysis project Ga0209519, IMG submission 184005) | Soil microbial communities from Rifle, Colorado, USA - sediment 13ft 1 (version 2) | ecosystem: Environmental > Terrestrial > Deep subsurface > Rock core/Sediment | place: Rifle, Colorado...
ATGGTAGGTGTTTCCCAGGATAATATCCGGGTTTATATCTTCTTTCAATTCCCTCTGGTGCACCCCTTTTACTGAGGCTACAGTACCCACGGGCATAAAAATTGGCGTTTCAATCACACCGTGATCAGTAGTAATGCTTCCCGCTCTGGCTTTCGACTGCGGGTCTTTTTGTAATAAATCAAACTTCATATTGGCGTATTTCTTCCGATTGTTCGGCGGGCAAAGATAGGTTAATTTGAAACCAGCATCAAATAAATGTTTTTCTTCCAACGAAATAAAAAACGGCATTCCTGACCGCCAATATTTACATACCTTTTCACGAGAAATCCAGTTAATCAGATCAGTTAAAAAATTAATTACCATTTGGCAATTGTAATTTAGTATGCGCCCCAAAAGCACTTTTCAATCTTAAATCAAGAATCTAAAATCTGAAATTTTCTGGGCGTCCCCTCCGCCAAAGCTGCGGTCAGGCTATCCGCTATATTCCCAATAAGAAAAACTACGGCTAAAAAAAGCCTTGTTTTTCTAAATCGGGAGATGCCGCTGCTATCCTTGACGCAAAAAAACCGTGATACCATAAGAACCAAGCTACATTAGCTGGATACAATTATGCCAAGCTACTATCGAAAAGTAAAGCGGACTAACCTTAAAATGGCGGAATTATCAGCCAATAGCCATAGCAAGAAAGCTAAAATTTACAGCCCCGTAAAAGCAAAAAACCTGCAACAAATAAAAAATCCATTTGGTGATTTATAAGATAATTAGTATATATTTGATAATAGATAAGACTGACTCCAATCAGACCTATCTGCCCTAAATTGGGGTAATAGGTCTGATTTTATCAGACCTATATGCAAGTTAGGCGAAAGCCGTCCGAGCCTTCAACTATCCAACGTAAAGAATAGAACCATTAACCATCGAATTTAAGTTATATGATAAATGTTAAAATAAAGACTGAATACAAATCCATAAAACCTTGCGAATTTGTCCTACCAGATTTTTCAGTATTAACAGGTCTAAATGGAAGTGGGAAGACGCATTTGCTTGAAGCACTAGATTCAGATATTCACTGCGAAGTATTTATCAATGGAAAAAAAATATCTAACGTCCGATATATTCCATTCAATGGTTTAAATTCTGCAATTGAGGAAAATTGTGACCCAGCCACAATAACGACCTTTATTAAAGATTTTTGGACGCGATTTGCCACAGCACGAGACAGAGTAATTAAAGCTCGTGCCGCTCTAGTTGAAAGTAATTTGTATGGCTACTCAGGCGATGGCAATTTCAACAAAATAGGTCCTAAAATAATCCCAAAATTAGGTGACATAAAGGATATTACAGAAAAAATTATTACTGACAATTTTGATATATCTATGATAGCTGAAACAGATTTTTTTACGGCTCAATTTGCTTTAATTTTTAAAAATTATCATCGCCTTTTAGAAGAAAATAACATTAACAGGTACTACGTTACGCAAAATATTGCACCGACTGCAGTTGTATACTCTGATAAAGAATTTTTAGAAAAGTTTGGGGTAGCTCCATGGGATTTTGTAAACAGTATTTTAGATGAAATTAATGTCCCTTACAGAGTAAATACTCCGCTTGGCACCAGAATTGAATCGAGTTTTAGTTTTAAATTAATTGATAGATTGGGTGGGTTTGAAATCTCTTCAATAGATCTCTCTACTGGCGAAAAAGTCCTAATGTCCCTAGCATTAGCAATATATAACACAAAGGGTGATAATAATAAACCAGAACTCTTACTCATTGATGAGCCAGATGCAGCTTTACATCCATCAATGTCTAAAAAAATGGTTGACATTTTAAAACACAACATTGTTACAGAAAGTTGTATACCCGCTATCATTACTTCACACTCACCAACGACTATAATCTCATCTGAAGGTATTTCAATATACCAAATGGAAAGAGGAAATTCAATTCCCGAAAAAATATCCGTTCAAAAAGCTGTTGAGTTACTATCCACAGACATTCCATTTTTAAAGATTTCAAATGATAAACGCAGGCAAGTTTTTGTGGAGAGCAAATATGATGTTGTATATTATGAACTTTTGACTAATATATTGGCTCGCGTTAGCACTCTATCTTCTGAACCCATTTATTTGCCGGCCAGAACATCCTCCGGTTCCAATTGCACAGATGTAATTGACGTAGTTACCGGCTTATTCAAAAATGGAAATAACCAAATTTATGGTATCATAGATTGGGACACAACTAATGTCAATACAGATAGGATAATTGTCTTGGGGCCTAACGAAAGATACTCTATTGAAAATTATTTACTAGATCCGTTAATGATGGGATTACTGTTTATAAGAGAAATGAAAATTCCAATTAATGAATTTGGCCTATCAAATTCATTAACTTATTCTCAATTGCATGAATTGGAAAAATCTGACGCGCAAAAAATAATTGACAAGGTATTAGGTGATTTAGCCTTAAATAGTGGTAATGTTTCAACGTATGAATTAAATAATAGCTGGTCTCTAAAAATTTCCGAAGAATTCAATGTTTTCCAAGGTCACGAACTTGAAACAAGATATAAAAGTACCTATCCTTTTTTAAACATGTATCAGCGCGAGGATTCACTTAAGAAAGATATAATTCAAAAAATTGTTAATGATTTTCCACAGTACATACCAAAAAGTATATTTGACACCATTAGAAAAATAAAATAGGATATTCGGCCATCGCCTAACACACGCTATAAGAAATTCGCGAGATTATCTTAGCCGGAACATATTCGTCACGAAGTTTATTTATCATAGCAGAAAATACTCAGTCCGCTTTTTCGCGAACTTCTCATAGCACGGGAACGTTATGTGCAAGCTTACCAAAAAATGAGAAAATCAGTATTCATATTATTACTCTTTATTAATTCGATCTATAGTCAAGATAAATCGAATGGATTAAGCATTAGTGGAAATCTAAAAGTTCTTTTTGGATTTGAACTTGTTACGCCAAAAAGCATATTATTAGAACTTAGACCAAATCTCAAAATTGCTGATATTGATAGTTTAGGAAACTACAAATTCGAAAATTTAAAAAGCGGAATTTATAAGATTAAAGTTATCGATTTCAATATAAAACCAAAAGAATTTGATGTTGAGCTAAAAGATAAGTCGATTACCGATTTCGATTTACTTGTAACCTCAGATTGCGAAATAAATAAAGAGATTGCCGAAATCGATATTAAACTAAAAAAACCAAGATTGCTACTAATTGGTAGTATTGCTCCAATAATTTATCATAATCAAGGTGAATTTGAGAAAAAATATAATATAGAATACTATGATTTTGGTTGTACGCCTCCAAATGAAGAATGTGTAATTCAATACAATAAAACTGTTTTTAATTATCTAGACAAAAAATATGATCGGAAATGGCGTAAAGAAGTTCGAAAAGACGTTGTTGGAATAAATTAAAGCCAGCACATAACCGCCGTTTGGCAAGATTGCGAATTTTGTGGTAAATTTAAGTTTGTGTTCCGCAAGAAATTTTATCTTTAGTGGAAAATAAACGGTTACGAAGTTCGCAAACTAAAGGCAAAACGTTGTGCGTCATTTAAGCGCAGAATCGAAAAGAACCAAATATGAAAATAATAAATATCACAAACGGTAATTTCTCTTTGAGTTCTGAAATGATTATTAAAGTAAATCAACATTTTGACGAAGTGTACGGTTTTAATATAAATAAGACAACTGATAATATGAGAAATGATTATGAATGGATTTATTTTAAAAATATAAAAATTGAAAACCTTTACTTTTCTTTGGGTGTTTGTTTTTTCAAATCGAAAACCAAATTAATAAATTTATCATTTTCAGAAACTGATTTGAATTATAAAAATTGGGATAATTGGTCGAAAAAGGAAGAACAGCATAAATTGGAAAAATTCGAAAAGTGGCTAGATGAAATTATAGGAAAACAAAGGGAATTTAGTTGGGGTAAAATTTCAGCAAATACCGATATTAAAGGTGGCGGAACAAGTATGTTAATAAGTTACAATTAAAATAAACGAACGCACAGCAACTGTTTTGACATAATGTGTGATTTAGTGGAATTGCCGTTTCGCATCAAGTTTTCGTTAAGCCGAAAATTGAGCGGTTACCAACCTCCAGCCATCTCAAAGTGGTATAACGTTGGCAGATATGCGACCTCAAAAACGAAAAATTAGAATATGAAAAATATTTATTTAATATGTTTTTTTTTAATATTTACTTCGATTAGTTATGCAAAATACGACCCTTTATTAGTAAGTCAACTAATAGATAAATCTCAAATAATAGGAATTGGAGAAATAAAAAGTATTGAAAATGGTAATGTTTTAGTAGTTTTTAGCGATATAATTAAAGGGAAATTAGCTAACCGAACTTTGAAAGTTGAACAATTTAGAAATTGGACGTGCGCAGATCGATGGACAAATTATAAAAAAGGGCAAAAAATTATGTTTTTTTTGACAATTTCTAAAGAAGGAACTTATAAAATTTTAGGCTCAGGTGATGAAGGTGAATTACCAATTGTAAATGAAAAAATATTTTATAAAAGTTTATATGGTCCATTTGATAAAAACTCAACAAAACTTGTAGTTTATGGAGCAGATTTGTATGGCTATACTTTTAATGTTTTAGATGTTAAAAATGGCATTTTAGAATATATCCGAAATGGATTAACATATCATAAAATAGCAAAGCAAAAAAATAATGAAAAGCAAAAAATTAAAAACCCCTTTTTAAAAAAATTAGTATCAGAATTATATACAGAAATATATCAATATCAATAAAAGCACATCTTCCAACACACGCTACAAGCAATTTGGGTTTTAGGCTTAATTTAAAGTTGGTTTTGTATTTTGAAGATTTGGCAAATCCGAATAATGGGCTTAATTTAGTCCCAAACACGCTGTAGTAGAGGGACGTTAGTGGCAAGTTAACTGAACTGTAAAAATAAAATCATCAATCATTTGAGATTGGACAAATCAAATTGAGTTTGCATGAGTACTAACGAAAAAATATAAGCATCATTTTTTTATATCGATGAGCTTACTGTTCTATTTTGCATTTCGCGATGGAAATAGAACAAACTCCATAATTGACAAAAATGAATTTTCAACAATTGCCAAAGTGTATGAAATAAAGTCTGGAAGAAGTTTTAATTATGCTAGATATTACTATTTCTTTAAGAATGAAAAGTATTTTTCTGGATAGTATATAGATAGTGATAAATTGCATGCTTTAAATAAGTATTTTAGAGTTGAAATTTCAAGTGTAAAACCTGAATATTCTGGAATATTTTTGGATGAAGAAATAGGGAACTTAACAGAAATTAAAACCCCATGACAAAACAGATTTACATAAATTATTAATTGGAGATTGGCATTATTTAAAAACTCTTGATAATAATCAAAATAAAAAAAATGATAATTATATGATTATTTGGCAAAAACAAGATATCAAGATATTTCTTGTATTAATTCCCATCATAAATTTGGTAAATTATTTTATAACTTACCAAAATGTAATTCTAAATTCCTATTTTTTCCTTACGCTTCTAGTTGATACACTTCAAGGATATTTGACGTGGCTTATTATTCGATACGTTATTATAAAAATGGAAAAGAAATCACCTTTACTCCATTTCACTTTTCAACGTCTTTTTTTACAGCTTTTTTTTACCTGTCTTTCCGGGTTAATTTTTATCATCCTAGCTACCGAACTATTAAACGCAATAGCTAAAAGCAAACCAGTTCCTTTAAATTTTTATCAACTCGATATTTGGCTATATGCCATTTGGATATTAGTGGTCAATGGCATTTACATTGGAATGTATTACTACCTGATTTGGAAAAGTTCAGAACAAAAAATACTTAAAGGGAACCAACTGAAAACCGATGGAATCAGTGTGAAAATAGGTGCTAAAAACACTAAAATTGCGATGAATGATATTAAAGGGTTTTATGTGGAAGACGGGTTATCCTATTTAATTGACAGTAACTTTAAAACTTATATTATTAACAGTTCTCTAGAGAATTTGGAAAAAACAATACAACCTTCGTTGTTTTTCAGGGTCAATCGGAAATTTATTCTGCACCGCAATTCCATCACTTCTTTTAAACGAATAGAGAACAATAAATTGGTTATTTTTACTTTAAATGAAAGTTCTTTGTTCCCGAATGAAATTTTTATAAGCCGATTAAAAGCTCCTGCTTTTAAAAAATGGTTTGAGGAAGATACTCTATCACTTTAACTCCAAAAAAGACACACTACACATTTGTTTAAAGTAAAATTTGGTACACTTCACCTAAAAACCAAGAAAAACTTACCGTTTTGACTTTTTGATGAGGATATCTTTGTCAAAAAATCTTTAAACACACAACCATGACACATTCATTTTTAAAGTACTTATTCTTTATTCTTGTTCCTATTATTTGTAGTGCACAATCTGATTTTAGCCCTAAGGAAGCTAAAATTGACAGCTTGATGAAAGCACACATTATTCACAAAGGAAAAAAACCTGTACACAGTTTTTTACTTTATGCAAAAAATGAAAAAACGGGTTTTGAATTTGACAAAGGATTTGGTACAATCGGCAGGAATGAGATGGAAATAGATGGAGATTATCAGTATAATTGTGCCAGCATTACCAAAACCTTCGTTGCAACAATCATCTTACAATTGGAAGAAGAGGGGAAATTAGCAATCTCCAATAAAGCATATAAATTCTTACAGCCAATGGATTACGTAGGAGCGGATAAAATCCATATCCTAAATGAAACGAACTATTCCAAAGAAATCACTATAGAACAGTTCCTGAACCATACCAGTGGTATAGCAGATATTTTTACGGATGCCCAAACCAGATTTAACATCAGTGTGTTGCTTCATAAAAAGAGACAATATACTACAGCAATGATTATGGAAAGGTATTATCGGTACCATCTGAATGAAAGACCATTAAACAAACCGGGCGAAGGCTATCATTACTCGGACATGAATTATATGTTTCTCGGCTTCATCATTGAGAACATTACTGGAAAAACGCTTCCGGAAGCCATCAGAGAACGAATTTTAGAAAAGGTGGGCATGAAAAACACCTACTTTGATTATTATGAACCTGCCGTTACGGAAGGCAAACGTATAGATGCCTTTCTGGGAAAAATAAATATGACAAAGAAAATAAACACCTCCTATGAATGGGGAGGCGGAGGTTTGGTAACCACTACGGAAGATTTGGCATTATTCATCCAGGCACTCTTTGACAACACTTTTTTTAAACAAAGTGGAACACTAAAAAAGATGACCGATACAGATAAGGTTAAAAAATTTAATGGCAACTATGGTTATGGACTGTTCTCATTCAATGCAAATGGGAAGGCCTTTTACGGACATGGCGGTTTTTATGGCAGTCTTCTATTATATGAACCTACTGACAGGATAGCATTTTCGGCAAATATCTCACAGGCGACACCACCATATAATACAGGAAAACTTGTTCTCGAATTACTCAATATTATAAGTGATTATTAAATTATTGGATGTTACAATATGAAAGTTCTCAAACTATTAATTGGGGCAATCGTAATACTTAACTTAACGTCTTGTGCAGTTGGCAGAACAGCAGATTTAAACATCAAAAAAGATTCCGGGCCAAAAACGCAATCTTATCTCATCAAAAATGTCAATATTATACCCATGACATCGGATACCGTGCTGATGAATAAATCTGTTTTGATAACAGATGGTGTCATAAGTCGTATTGGTAAAAATATTCCCAACGGAAACGAAAAAATAATTGACGGAACGAGGCATACCTTTCACCGGGGTTGATTGATATGCATGTGCATATATGGTACAAATACGAATTAGGTCTTTATTAGCTAACGGGGAAATTCCGGTGATGTGTTGCATGACTAAAAATACGAAAATTCCTGTTTTCTAGTATTTTGGTATATTTGATTGAGAATCTAACGGAAGTTTTTTCACAGACTGACGTTAGTGGTAATTTTAACAGACAACATAAACAGATATGGAAATAAAAAGTAAATCGCATTTCAAAGAAGAGAAAACGGATCTTGGTTATTTTGAAAATTGGGTAACACAATTAGAGAAAAATAACGGCAGACAATATGAGCGTTATGAAATTGAAACTTCCCTTGGCAAAACGCACGTTTGGGGACTTAATACAAAAGAACAATACATAGACACTCTAGTAATTTTCCCAGGAGCAAGGACTACCGCTTTAATTTGGGACTTCGACAAAGGACTTGACAACTTCAATCATAAGATGAGAATCTATATGGTGGAGACAAACGGACTTCCAAATTTAAGTAATGGGGAAACACCAGATATTAAATCATTGGACTATGGCTTTTGGGCAAATGAAGTCTTAGAAATATTAAAAATTGAAAAAGCATTCATTGCAGGTGCTTCTTTTGGCGGATTGATATGTATGAAACTTGGGATTGTTAAATCTGAAAAAATTAAAGCTGCATTTTTATTAAATCCCGGTTGCTTACAACCTTTTTCATTGACACTTAAAAATCTTTATTTTAATCTTCTACCAATAGTTAAACCTACTGAGAAGAACGTTTTGAAGTTTCTTGATAAAGCTGTTTTTTCAAAACCCAATCATAAGTTATCAGAATTTTCGGAAAAAATGCTGGTTAACTACGAAGTTTTCGCTATATCTCGTTATATAGACAAAACACAGAAACCCTATTATATGGACAGGCAACTTGAAGATGTTAAAGTTGACACTTATTTGCTTGAAGGAGACAAAGACCTTTTGTTTCCTTTTCAAAAATCCATTGAAAATGCAAAAAGACAAATAAAGAAATTGAAAGATGTAAAATTATTTAATAATGTAGGGCACGGTATTGAAACATACGACAAAGCATTGAACTATATTGGAGAACAAATAAAAAACTACCACTAACAGCGGTTTGGCAAAAGTAGCACAGAATAACCGTCAGTTAACAATTTTAATACGACTTGCTGACAGAAAATGAATTAACGAAATACATTATGATTATTAGAGAAGCCAAAATTGACGACATAAAACAAATACAAATCGTAAGAAACTCTGTAACAGAAAATACTTTGTCTAATCCTAACTTGGTGACAGACGAAGATTGTGAAGAATTTATCACTATAAGAGGAAAAGGTTGGGTATGTGAAATTGACAATCAAATTGTTGGTTTTGCAATTGCTGATTTGAAAGAAAATAACATTTGGGCGTTATTTTTAGAACCGAAATTTGAAAAAAAGGGTATCGGACAACTACTACATAAAACTATGTTGGACTGGTATTTTACTCAGACAAAAGAAAAAGTTTGGTTAGGAACAGCTTTTAATACAAGAGCAGAACAGTTTTACAGAACAGCAGGCTGGATAGAAGTTGGAACAAATGGAACAAATGAAATCAAGTTTGAAATGACATATAATGACTGGACAACAAGCCCGAACCGCTAACAGGCGTTTGGTAAGACTGGGGTTTTAGACTTAATTTAAAGATAGTATTGTGTCAAAAGTTTCATCTTTAACCGAAAATTAAGGCTTCCTTAATCCCCAACCTCGCCAAGCGCCGCGACGTTAGTGGCAATTTAAACAGACAGCCTACAAATGATAGACAACATTAAAATCTTAGACACAAAAATCCTTTCTGACAATTGGTATGTATTGAGGAAAATAACTTATGAATATTCCAAAAAAGACGGCACGAAACATACACAAAGCAGAGAAGCTTACGACAGGGGTAACGGTGCGACCATTTTACTTTACAATAAAACACAAAAGACAGTTATTTTAACCAGACAATTTCGTCTTCCAACATTTGTAAACGGCAATGAAACAGGAATGCTAATTGAAGCTTGTGCAGGTTTATTGGACAAAGACAATGCCGAAGATTGTATAAGACGTGAAACTGAAGAAGAAACGGGATACAAAATAACAGATGTGAAGAAAATATTTGAAGCCTATATGTCACCTGGTTCAGTGACGGAGATTTTATATTTCTTCATCGCAGAATATTCAAAAGAAATGAAAGTTAATGATGGTGGTGGAGTTGAAGCCGAAGAAGAAAATATAGAAGTTTTGGAACTTAACTTTGACAAAGCAGTGAAAATGATAGAAAGTGGAGAAATAAAAGATGGAAAAACGATAATGTTACTTCAATACATAAAACTTAATAGTATACTTTGAAACAAAAAAACTTAAAATTATGATGATTCTAATTGCAGGACCTTATCGAGGAGGAACAAATGATGACCCCTTATTAATAAAGAAAAATTTAGACAATCTTGAATCGGTTGCTTTACCATTGTTTCGTAAAGGACATATCCCTATAATTGGAGAATGGGTTGCGTTACCATTAATGCACTTAGCTGGTTCAAAGGAAATTGGCGATAGTATTTGGGACGAAATACAATATCCTGTTGCACATCGACTTCTTGAAAAATGTGACGCGGTTCTTCGCCTTGAAGGAGCATCAAAAGGAGCAGACAATGATGTGAAAATTGCAAAAGAAAGAGGATTGAAAATTTATTACAATTTGGACGAAATTCCAGATTTAACACAAAAATAAACTGCCACTAACATCGGTTTGGCAATATGGTGGCCGAAGTGCTTCTATGAAACATTTGTGCAAAGGTTCCACAGTAGGAATTCTATTGAACTTTTGCGCTAAAAATCCGCCGCCCGCGAAACGTTAGTTTGTATATTCAGCCATATAACCGCGTAAAATTTTTGGGTCTGGGGTTTTAAATATTCCGCTGAATGCAGTCACATATTTTAAATTAATTGACACAACATTTTATGACAACAAAAAGATAAAATCATTACGATTTATAAAAACTAAAACTGTCTACGAATCAGGAAAAAAGAAATCTATTGGACCAGTAACAAGGTTTTGAAAAGCTTTACTATTGATGGCAATTTATTTGACAAGGTGCAAATCATCACTCGTAAAGAAATCGATTCAAGCAAAAACTATTCGGCCAGATATTGTGAAATTTCAATTCCCTTATTTTCTAAAGATAATACCAAAGCATCCTTTGAAGTAAATCAATATATACAATCTTTTGGCAGTAGATATATTGTTTATCTCGAAAAATTTAATGGAAAATGGAGAATAATTTTAAAATGTACAACTTGGATCACATAACAAGAACTGCCGGTAACACGTGTCCCTACACATTTGCAAATTTAGTGGCATTGCCGTTTTTTAATCCTGCAGAAATCATATTAAATCATAAAAACGTTAGAATTTGAAATTATATTACCTCTTAAAAAGGGTAGAAACATATTTCATAGACAGTCCTATTTCTGTATAGATTTTATTATTTTTACATCGAATTTAATTTTAAAAAAATAATGAATATCCGGAAAAACAAAGACATTCCTCTTTTCCTATTATTAATTCCAGTTTTTAAACTGATTGACTCTCTTATTACTTTTTCTGAAGTAGTTTACAATATTAATTTTTTTATAGCCTTTTTTATTGATATATTCCAAGGATACGTTACCTGGGTTGTGGTTCGTTATATCATCAAAAAAATGGAAAAAAAAGAACCAACCTTTCATTTTTCAAAATTAAATTTCGCAAAGCAACTTCTATTTACTTTTCTTGGAGCATTTATTACCGTACTTATTGTTCCAGATGGACATCAAATGATAAGTGGCACAAGATATATAGATTCAAATCACAAACATTTTATTCATGATTTAATAACTTTCTTTATTTGGATATTACTTACTAATTTTATTTACCTTATGCTCCAATATCATGATATTTGGAAAAAATCGGAAGAAAAATTACAATTTGAAAAAGTTTTAAAAGCTGAAGGACTTACTATAAAAATCGGGGATAAGAACATTAAAATTTTATTAAATGACATCTATGGATTTTATGTAGAAAATGGCTTTACTTTTCTTATCAATTCTAATTTTAAAACCTTTATTGTTGAAAGTTCCTTAGACAATCTAGGACAAAAATTACCAGACCGTTATTTTTTTCGTGTGAATAGAAAATTTATACTGCATAGAAATTCTATTATTTCTTTTAAAAGAATAGAAGATAATAAATTAATGATTACCACCTTATTTGAAAAGCCTCTTCCAATAGAACTTTCTATCAGCCGTCTGAAAGCGCCCGCTTTTAAAAAATGGTTTGAACTGGATACTGCGCTTTAATAAATTTACATTTCAACTCTAGAATTGCTACACTTCAACTTTTGTCCGAGGTGAAATTCACTACACTTCATAGTCAAAGCATCGCAATCACTATGATTGTGATTTCTTACGCTTATATCTTTGCCAAAAATATTTAATCAAAAGAAGTCAAATAATTTAAAAAGGCGAAGCATGACAAAATCTAAAAGAGTTTCAATCATCAATCAATCAAATCAAAGTATCTAATGAAATTTACAAAACAAACATTTTTCAATCTCCTCTTTTTCATAATTTTTGCATTCAATGCAATTGCACAAGAGAAAGTCACCTTAAGCGGAACCATTTCCGATATTGCAAGTAATGAAACGCTTATTGGTGTTAACGTTTTCATAAAGGAACTTAAAACAGGGATAACTACCAACGAGTACGGGTTTTACTCTATATCAGTACCTAAAGGAGATTATACCATTCAAATTAGTTATACCGGTTATCAAACTTTGGCTAATCCTATTTATTTAAATTCTGATATTAAAAGGAACATTGCTTTACAAAGCGATAAACAACAGTTAAAAGAAGTAGTCGTTACTACCAATAAAAGGAATATTACAAATATTAGAAAACCTGAAATGAGTACAAACAAACTCACAATTCAGGAAATCAAAAAAATGCCAGCCGTATTAGGAGAAGTTGATGTTTTGAAATCAGTGCTTCAATTACCTGGCGTTACAAATGCTGGAGAAGGATCAACAGGATTTAATGTTCGTGGTGGTTCGGCAGATCAAAACTTAATATTACTTGACGAAGCTACGGTTTACAATTCAGCTCACGTTTTTGGTTTCTTTTCAGTTTTTAATTCTGATGCAATAAAAGACTTAAAACTATACAAAGGTGGTATTCCCGCAAAATATGGAGGCCGTGTTTCTTCGGTTCTTGATATTTATCAAAAAGACGGTAATAGTAACAAATTTCACATGAATGGTGGTATAGGTTTAATTTCTAGCAGATTAATGGCTGAAGGTCCAATCGAGAAAAATAAAGGTTCTTTTTTAATTGCAGGAAGAGGTTCTTATGCTCATTTGTTCATGAAACTATCAGACAACAAAAATTCAGCATACTTCTATGATTTAAACACAAAGTTAAGTTACAAACTCAATAGTAATAACAATGTTTTCTTGTCCGGATATTTTGGTAGAGATGTATTTAAAATTAGTGAAGAGTTTAGCAATACTTATGGCAATACTGTTTTCAATTTAAGATGGAACCATTTGTATTCTGATAAATTATTTTCAAACTTATCCATGATATATAGTGATTACTATTATGGTTTGGTTTTGAAATCCGAAGGATTAACATGGAAATCAGGGATTAAAAACTACAATCTAAAATATGATTTTAAACACTATGCTACAGATAAATTAAAATTGAGTTATGGTGCGAGTTCGATGTATTATTCATTTAATCCTGGTACTATAGATCCTTCTGAAGATTCGTCGGGCGTTAATCACTTGCAATTGGACAGAAAACATGCTTGGGAACCATCAATATATGTACAAGCAGAGCAAGAACTAACAGATAAATTATCCGTAAACTACGGATTACGTTATAGCATGTTTTACAGAATGGGTGAGCAAACAGTGAATACTTATGCAAACAATCAAGCGGTTATTTTCAATGATGCGTTTCAAAATTATGAAAGTGCTACGCCAACGGGTTCAGAATATTTTAAAGAAGGAAATGTAATAGCCAGTTTTGATAATTTAGAACCCCGTATTGCTGTTGCATACCAATTATCTGAAAATCAATCATTCAAAGCAAGTTTCAACAGAATGAGCCAGTATTTACATTTAATTTCAAACACAACATCCGCCACACCACTTGATGTATGGGCGCCAAGTGATAAATTTATTAAACCTGAAATATCAGACCAAATTGCTTTCGGATATTTCAAGAATTTTAAAAATGATGCCTATTCTATCGAAGCAGAGACTTTCTACAAGGAAACTAAAAACCGCATTGACTACATTGATGGTGCTGATTTAATAGCAAACAATGCGATCGAACAAGTAGTATTAACTGGGAAAACAAGGTCATACGGATTAGAACTTTTGATTAGAAAAACTTCAGGTAAATTAACCGGTTTTGCTTCATATACACTTTCTCGTTCTGAACAACAAACTCCAGGAAGAACCGAAAATGAAACTGGAATTAATAATGGTGAATGGTATCGTTCTAGTTATGATAAATTACACAATCTTTCTCTTACTGGCGCTTATAAATATTCTGAAAAATGGTCATTCGGTGGGATTTTCGCTCTCCAATCAGGTAAAGCAGCAACATTTCCTAATGGTCAATATGTTTATGGTGGAATTGTAGTTCCTACTTATGAAGGAAGAAATAAAAGCAGTTTACCCGCTTATCATCATTTGGATATTTCGGCAACCTATGTTCCTAAACCTGATGAAAGCAAAAGATGGCATAGCGAATGGGTATTCAGCGTTTACAACATTTACAATCGTGCTAATGCAGCTTCAATGTCGTTCCGTCAAAACGAAACTTCAGGAGCAAACGAAGCCGTAAAATTGTCCATCTTCGGAGCAATTCCAGGTATTACTTACAACTTTAAATTCTAGACAATAAATTCACTAAAAAAAATAGCAATGATCAAATACATATTATACATTACAGGTTTACTAGGCGCTTTGATATTGTCAAGCTGCGAAGAAGTAGTCGATGTCAATTTAGATACCGCACCATCAAAATTAGTTATTGATGCTTCAATTAATTGGATTAAAGGAACGAGCGGAAACATTCAAAAAATCAAATTATCAACTACAACAGGTTTTTTCAACACTCAAATCCCTACTGTTTCGGGAGCTATAATTCAAATAACAAATAGTACAAATACAGTTTTCAACTTTGTGGAAACCCCCAATCCAGGAGAGTATACTTGCATTAATTTTACTCCAGTAATTGGCGAGACATATGTTTTAACAGTTATAAATGCAGGTCAAACATATACCGCAACTGAAAAAATGATTGGTACGCCAAACATTGATACTATTGAACAAAGAAATGATGCTGGTTTTTCAGGTAAGGATATAGAAATCAAATTTTACTTTAAAGATAATATCAATGAATTCAATAATTACATGACAGCATTTAAAATTAACACGACAGTATCCCCTTACTATACTGTTTTTGATGATGAGTTTTTTCAAGGCAATCAAAGTTATCAGTCATATGGCAACGAAGATTTAGCTGTGGGAAATCAAATGACACTAGAACTTTATGGGATTTCGAAAAGTTACCTTAATTACATGAGCATTTTATTGAATGTATCTCAAGGACAAGATGGTCCTTGGTCAACCACTCCAACAGATGTAAGAGGAAATCTTATCAATCAAACGGATGCTAAAAATTATGCTTTAGGGTATTTTCGTCTATCCGAAGTTGATCAGAGAAATTACACCGTTCAGTAATTAAATATATACAAGAATTCCTCAAAAAATTTTATAGAGGAATTCTTGTAAAATAAAAACAATTATGAGCTATAGGAAAAAAATCAGTTTAATTATGCTATCAATAACAGCTACTAGTATAATTTTTAGCTGTGATAGTTACAAATATGGAGCAAATTCAGAATCAACAGAAAGAAGTAATTTAACTTTTGGTGTTGTAAAAAATAAAGTGATAAAAAACCAAACTACCCTAGACGAAATAGTCAAACTTTTGGTTCACCAAATTTGATAACAAAGAATAAATCAAATAATGAAGTGTGGAGTTACAACAAAACGAGCTCTTCAAGTAAAACTGGTAATAATGATTTTTGGGTTGGACATAGAACCAGTCAAAGTTTAAATTCTCAATCTTTTGATTTAATAGTAACATTTGACAATAAGGATGTGGTTATTGATTATTCCGTAATCTCCACTTCATACTAGATATCTAGCATTTCAAAAAAACATGAAAAAAATAACACTATTAACTGCAATAATAGCTTTAACATTCTCTTCTTGTGCGACAAAAATGATTAAAAAATCGCCAGCTGAAGTAAAAATAATGAGCACAAAGCAATATGAAACAAGCAAAGCTTTAGTTTTCAAATCGATTATCTCTCTATTACAATCCGAAAGCTATCTAATTGATCAAACCGATAAAGAGACAGGACTAATTAGAGCATCAATGAGAATAGAAAATAGAAATGCTACACTTCAAAAAATGCTCCTAGACTATTCTAAAGACGCAACCATTTTTAAAGTTGCATTTTACATAGAAGATATAAACCCAAGCTTAAGTGAAGTAAAAACAACAATTTATAAGGGAGTAATTTCGTCAGGATACGGAAAACAGGGTCATTTATATGGAAATAATTCAGAAAATATGGTTTATGATGTTAGAGTTTATAATGATTGGTTCAACAAACTTCGTGCTGAAATTGAAAGAAGAAAAGCTTTAACATATTAACAAAAACATTATTAAACATTAACTAATTAAAAGTAAATTATGGTAGTTACTCGTAAAAATATTTTAAGAATCCACGGAACATTATTAATATTAATTGGACTTGCAGCTTCTATAAATGCAACTATAGGTGCTCGATTTAATTTAGGAACATACAATTTTCTCTTTAGCAATAAAGTTGCATATATTGGATTGCTACAAGCTTATTTATTGGCAGTTTTAACGGGCATTGTTTTGTGGTTTGGTTCACAAAAAAAGAATAGAAAGAAATGGAATCGTATTGGATGTCTTTTCCATATTTTTATACTAATCGTTTATGCACAATATTGGGAGTTTTTTATCACACTTCCCGAAGGGGAAATAACCAGAAATGCAGGTTTTACATTTCATATCAGTTTCTTTGCGCTGGAATTTTGGGCCGGATTTCTCAAGAAATAGTTTCTACTTTTAAAGCAATAGAATTTTCAAAATTAACAAAGAATAAAATCAATTTTTATTATGAATAAAACAATAAACAAATGAATAAAATAGCTAAAATATTTTTGATAACTAATGGGATAATTTTAATAGTTTATGGCCTAGTCTTTTTAATAAAGCCAACAACATTAGGACAAATAATTGGTTTTACTTCTAACAGTCCTAATACTTTGGTTGAAGTAATGGCATTTTACGGCGGTCTTGAACTTGGTTTAGGATGGTTCTTTATTTGGAGTTCTTTAGATATTAAAAGATATAATGTGTCCCTTACTGCGTTTAGTTTTATTTTTTATGCTGCAGGAATCGCTCGTTTGATAGGGATAGTTCAATATGGTCACGAAGATCCAAGCCAACTAATTGTTGCTGGAATTGAATTATCATTCGCAATCTTTGCTCTTTATATAAATAAAATATTTCCTTTCATTCAAAAAAAAAATCCGATCGTAAGCTAATATCTCTATTAATAGAAATTAATAATAACTTAAATTCAAAGCATACATGAAAATGGAAATAAAAAGAATTAACAAACAAGAAACCATTTTAGTTAGAAACTTATTTAACGAATATCATATTTTTTACAAGCAAAATTCAGATGTTACTATAGCTCAAAATTTCCTGCTTTGAAAAAAAACAAAAATAAAATTATTCCCTTGGTTTTACTCTACTCTATCACTAATATTCGTCTGTTAACGTTTTTGCAAATTTCATATTAAATGATTTATTGATAGTAATCATCCCCTGCTGCTCGTTTGCAACGAGTACTAATTAAAATTTAAAGCGCAATCGTAGCGTTTGTAACGTGAGTTATTATAATTTTATGAATCCGTTCGGATACTAAACCCACAACATGAATTTACCCCCATACATCGCTTATCCAAGCTTATCAGACGAAAAAATAGCGTTGCGCCAAGTTTTGGTTTCCGACATTCAAAACCTGATTGCCATTTCATTTTACGACTCCATTCAAGCACAGACAGTTGAAGAGGCAACGGAAATGCAACAAAAAATTGACAGGGACTATACAAATGGGAATTCAATTCATTGGGGTATTATTGACAAATCGACAAACAAAATCATAGGGACCTGCGGCTATTATCGCGGCTTTGAAAATGGAATCGGCGAATTGGGCTGCGTTTTACTGCCCCAATTTCGAGCTCAGGGTTTCATGACCGCCGCAATGCGATTAGCCATAGACTTTGGACTGAACACCATGCGCCTAGAACGTCTGAAGGCAATAACAACGAAGCAAAACGTCAAAGCAATAAAACTTCTGGAAAGACTCCACTTCACCAAAATTTCCGACTTACAAGGCGATGAAGTTGAATACGAACTAAAGTAAAACCATAAAAAAAACTGCTGCTTTCTGTCTAAAGAAAGCGCGGTCTTATTTATTAAACAATTCCAAATTTTTAAAAAATCCCCAGTCGCACACTTGGTGCGCTGACCCCGATTCGAGTATTGACAGAGGTTCTGCTGGGGCTTCTCTCATAATTGCGATGATCGTATTCGTAATAATAAAACCCGGCATGCCGATAAAACGAATCACTGTGGTGACAGTGGTCGTCACAATGGTGGTGATGCTCTGCATAAGCATCTTTTTTCCCTTGCATATAGGCTCGGTACGCGCTCTTATTGTCTTTTTTCAACTCTATTTCATACTGCTTCTGTTCGTGCCAAAACGTTTGCTCGTCACTTTTGCTTTTGGCTCTGAACTTTAGCTCATAATTTGCGTCTTCGACCCCTCTTTGCTCGTAATAGGACCATTTTTCTTGACTAGCATTTACTCTTGTTTCATGAGAAACTTTCGCTTGTTGCGCATTTGCAGCAGCGAGACTACCAAAAAATAGTATTGTCAATATGGTTTTAAATGTTTTCATAATTTTAATTTTTAATGATGCTACAGTATCGTTTGAATTCGTGACTTCAACAGTAAGACAACCCTAAAGTGGTTTACCCTACCCAACAATAAAAAAACACGAACCTCTTTCTGCCATTTCCTTCAACGGGGCCACCGTTAGGGAAAAGTATTCTCCGTGATATGTGAATAAAATAACATATTGAAATAATTGTGTAATACATTAGCTAATAAAATTGGCCAATTTTGCAGCATACAAATTAGCTATGAAAAAATTAATTATCCTTTTTGCCATAATCGCCCTGTCATTTTCTTGTAAAAAAAATGAATATGCTGCAACTAAAAAAGCAGTAGTGCGCAAACAACCAAAATCAATTTCTTATACCATCGAAAACACGAAGCGGTGGTTAGAGACAAACGCGCAAGACAATTCAAAAATGCGCATTGCCATTGCACTTAACAGAACAGACAAAGAAAATTTTACTAAAATGGATTCTGTAATTGTCCCTGCAGATTTCAGCGGTGATATCGAATTTTACCTTCCTTTTCCAACTCATGTAAGTTCGCTCGAGGATATAGACAAGATTATTTATTTCTCGTATCCAACCCAAACATTTGCGGCCTACGAAAACGGCGAGTTAATTTACACAGGGCCTACAAACATGGGGCGCAAAAAAGATATGACGCCTACCGGGTTATTTTATACCAACTGGAAAGCGGAAGAAACAACCAGCACATTCAATGACGAATGGGATCTACGTTGGAATTTTAACGTAGAGAACAAATTGGGCGTGGGATGGCACCAGTACAGTTTACCGGGTTATCCGGCTTCGCATTCTTGTTTGCGACTACAGGAAAAAGACGCGCGTTATCTTTATGAATGGGCAGATCAATGGGTATTGGCAGATGATGAAAATGTGAAGGTTAAGGGAACCCCGGTTATCGTTTTTGGTTCCTATGATTTTGACGCTCCAAAACCATGGTTGCAATTAATCGACGATGCAAAAGCATTGAACATTACAGAGAATGAAATAGATGACATCACTAGCCCTTATATGACCGGCATCTTATCGGAACAGAAAAACAGAGTGTCATCCAAAAGCAACCAACTGTAACGACTTATTTGTTATTATTAATAAATTCTATAACCTCATCAAAGCGGTTGCTCCAAGGCCAAAAGTACTGTACCACCATGGGCACGTGTTTCTTGTTTAAACGAATGGGAGTAACATTAGGCTGAAAGGGATGCAGGGCTGAAATAAAATTACTGTTTCCCTTTTTTATCGAAGCATAGGTTTTGTCCCCTATATAAATTAAAAAAGGGGGCGTGTTTTTGTTTATGAAATAGATTGGCGAGGCGTCTCGCCATTTTTCGGGATCCGCAGACCAGGTTGTCAGGTAGTCCTTTTCTATCGTGGGCGGGTTTTTTTCCAAATATTGCTTCATATCCAGCCCCGCTGCATCGTTGAAGATTATCCCCGAAATACTGGAAACATCAACCCCGTACTTCGGATTCATGACCGCCAATGCGCCAAGATGTCCTCCCGCGGAATGGCCCGTTATGAAAATTTCCACCGGGTTTCCTTTATAGTTACCGACACTGTCTTTCGCCCACTGAATAACCGCAGCTATTTGCCTGGTCATGGCGTCATAATCCGCATCCGGGCTCAAAGTGTAATCCGGTATGATGGTGACCACCCCCTTTCTCGCAAAATTTCTCCCCAATAAATCATAGGTGCCTTTGCGCCCGCTGTTCCAATTCCCGCCGTGCACAAAAATCAAAACGGGTCGCTGTTTTGTTTTGGCATTTCTCGGGACAAATATATTCATCTTCGGAGCATCGGAAATTCCTGAATCGGAAGTTCGCAAATAGGAAACGTCCTTAATTTTTTTGGAACTGCAGCCCACTAATAACAAAACGAAAACAACAAATGTGAAACGCATTTTTTTACTAATATATGGCTTTTAAAATAACTGTAGCGATGGAATCTCTATAAATATTGGAAATCTAAGGCCAATTGATTTTTTAGGTTTCGAATTTTAAATTCGTTAAATTTGTTAGTGATCTGAAAGCTTTACAAATTTTTTTTCTGGCTGTACGGAGTCACATTTTATCTGGTGAAGGATTTAATTGTAATTGATGAAAGCGCTCAAAACATATTTTAAAACTCGAAAAAAGGCTCTTCTGTCTCTACTGGAAAAGCCGCGAAAAAAATATACGCCCGAGACATTTCATCAACTTCGGGTTGAAATTAAAAAACTGAATGCTCTTTTTGATCTGATCGATTCTTCCTCTAAAAAATTTAGGCAAAAAAAAATGATTAGACCTTTTAAGACTATTTTTCGGCAGGCAGGAAAAGTCCGGGATCTCCAGGTTGAAGAAGCGTTCTTTAGAAAACACACACAAGATGACCAACTTGTAAATTATAGGGCTAAATTGAAAAAACAGGAGGCTAAGAAAAAAAAGCGCTTTTTTTCTTTGGTAAACGATCAAACCATAAAGCGCTTAAATAAAAAACACAAAGGAGTCGCTCCCTTCCTATCCAAAACAAACCGTAAAAAAGTAGACATTTACATGTTAAAGAAACGAGAAAAAATAGAAAATTTTCTCGGCCAGCCGAATCTGGCGGTGGACCAGTTGCATGAGTTGCGAAAACTGCTGAAGCTCTATTATTATAATCAGATGAGTCTTTCTATTGAAAAGCAGAACCAAAAGATTGCAAAGAAAGAACAATTGACTGAATTGCTCGGCAAATGGAATGATGGCGTGGTCGTGGTTGGACACTTGGAGAAAACCATCGAAAAAGCTAAAATCAGTGAGGAAGAAATCAGCCTGCTTGCATCGTTAAAAATCAAAATAGCTGTGGAAAACAATGTGCTGCTGGATCAAATAAAAATGGTCCTTCCCGAAACTGAACTACTCGAATAACAAAACAAAGAATTGATATAAAAAAATGAATAATACCACAAAGTGCACTCTTTTGATCATTCCCGGATTAGGCGACTCCAAGAAAGAACATTGGCAGAACTATTGGCTGACTAAATTTCCAAGCTCCCAAAAAGTGATTCAAAACGATTGGGACCAGCCTATTCTGTCAGATTGGTTACACAACCTCAACGCAGCTATTGCCGCTATCGACGGAAAAATTGTTCTGGTCGCTCACAGTCTGGCAGTATCATTGGTAGCGCACTGGTCCACAACCAACGATACTCAAAAAATAGCAGGCGCTTTACTTGTGGCTCCCGCAGACGTAGATTCCTGCAGTCATTGCCCCGAGGAAATTTGGAATTTCTCCCCTATCCCATTATCAAAACTGGATTATCCGTCCATAGTGGTGACGAGCTCGAACGACCCTTACGTTTCGGTGGAAAGAGCCCTGTTTCTGGCCGAACAATGGGGAAGCGCATTCATCAACGTCGGGCCAAAAGGGCATCTTAACTCGGAATCCCAATTGGGCTTTTGGGAAGAAGGACAAGGCATTTTACAATCGTTGCTCACCATAATTGAAGCGGGCTAAAAGTCCATCGAAGGGGAGCTTTGACAATAGCCTATCCAAAGCCTAGTAAATTAGTTTTTGATTTTGGGAAATTGCGGGATTTTTGAATTCAAAATAACTCAATTTTTCTAACTGCATTTTTTTAATAAAAACACATTTGACAATGCCGTCATTTTCTATTTTACCAAAGACCAATACACCAATTCAGTTTTAAATTGCCCGAATTGACATTATAAAGAAACGTCCTAATTATTATTAGTTAAATAAGGCCGTTTCTGGATCTGTTTAGTTAATTAACAATGGTTTAGAATACTTTTTTTTTAACTTTAGATTACTATAAATAGTAAAAGGTTTGCGTATGATTTTAAAATTTTAATGAAAGAATAAAGTACTAAGGCTCGAAAAGCCTTAATCATTTTGACAAAAAAAATTAATATTTAAAAACAATTATTATGGCACCTACAAGTAAAAAACATGAAGAGTCTAAAGCACCTTCAAAAGTAAAAGCAAATGCTGCTCACGGATTGAGAGATTTATTTGAAGTTGGCTTAAAAGACATTTATTATGCCGAAAAAATATTGAGCAAAACCTTGCCTAATATGGTAAAAAATGCATCGACCCCAGAACTGGTAAACACTTTAAAAAATCACTTGACAGAAACAAACGAACACGTTTCTCGATTGGAAAAAATATTTGAAGTAACGGGAATTAAGGCTACCGCCAAAAAATGCGATGCGATGGAAGGGATATTAAAAGAAAGTGATGATTTCATCAAAAAAACCGATCCTGGCGTGGTTCGCGATGCCAGTATTATTGCATCTGAACAAAAAGTGAAACACTATGAAATTGCCACTTATGGTACTTTACACGCTTTCGCAAAAACACTGGGGGAAAACAAAGCGGCCAATTTACTCGCCATGACTTTGGATGAAGAAAAAAAAGCAGATGCCGCACTAACGGGAATCGCCATGACTTCAATCAATCCGAAAGCATTGAGAGCGGATAGCATTGCACCTAGAATGTGACGATCTTGCAAATATCAATTAAATATCAAGCCTGTTTTGTACAGGCTTTTTTTATGTGTCAAATTACGTAATAAAACGGGGCCGCTCGATCCCATTGATCAGGCTGACATTCCGGCGATGGAAAAATAAATTCTTTCCTAAAAAAAATCCTTGTGTAACAAATGTTACTGTGAAAGCTTTTTGGTTGTGGTACTTTTGCAGTGTAAAAATACTTTCACTGGTATTACAAGACTAACGCAATGATGAAATGATTATTATTACATTAAGTCAAATTTAAAAAATTGAGAAAATGAGTATCGAACAAATAATCAAAGAAAACCAAGGGACTATAGTAGATGTGCGCTCTTATGCCGAATTCATGGGAGGCAACGTAGTGGGATCAATAAACATCGCATTAAATGAAATTCCTGAAAGAATCGAAGAATTAAAAAACCTAAAAGCACCATTAATACTGTGTTGCGCATCAGGTAACAGAAGCGGCCAAGCCCAGCATTTCCTTTCGCAACACGGAATCGAATGCCACAATGGCGGTTCCTGGTTAGACGTCAACTATTATAAATCTCAAGCGACAAAATAAAATGATAAACACACTAAAAAAATTATTTGGCATCGGACCTAAAGTTGATTACGCGGCATTGGTAAAACAAGGAGCGGTAATACTCGATGTGAGAAGCCCGGCGGAATACCAGTCAGGACATATTAAGGGATCCGTAAACGCTCCGTTGAACGATTTGCCAAGACACATTTCGAAACTAAAAAAAGAAGTGGTTGTTATCACTTGTTGTGCCTCAGGTATGCGAAGCGCATCAGCAAAAAGCATGTTGAAATCGAATGGCTTTACTCAAGTTCATAATGGCGGCGGCTGGAGCAGCCTACAAAACAAAATATAATGAATCTACAATCTTTATTAAACGACTGGAATTTAATGCGTTTCGTCCGTCTTGGATTGGGCGTTTACATCGGCATTCAGGCCTTTGAAACCCAGAGTATATTCCCAGGTCTAGTAGCGGCTTTCCTATTGTATCAAGCCGTTACAAATACCGGTTGTTGTGGCACGAATGGTTGTGCCATACCTACAAAGAAACACAACACAAATACCTCAGAGGACATAGAATTCGAAGAAATAACATCAAAATAACAATATGGAAAATCATCAATACAACGTAGATTTAAAATGGATTTCGGAAAGAAAAGGAGAAATTTTGTCTCCAGAACTAACTCAAATCATTGAAGTGGCAACCCCTCCACAGTTTCCGAAGGGAATGGAATCAATCTGGTCTCCGGAACACTTGCTGACCGCGGCGGTCAACAGTTGTTATATGACCACCTTTTTAGCTATCGCCGAAAATTCTAAATTGGAATTCTTAAGTTTTGAATGTTCTGCGACAGGCAAATTAGAATTGGTCGAGGGTAAATTGCTGATGACAGAAATAGCGCTTAAGCCAGTCTTAAAGATCGCTAAGGAATCCGATAAAGACAGGGCCGAAAGAATACTACAGAAATCGGAAGCGGCTTGTCTAATTTCAAATTCCATAAAGTCCAGGACGAGCTTGGATACCACCATAAAATTCTAAAATAACGGAAACTTGGTTTCCGGATTCCAGCTCAACACTGCAAATTAGAATTTTTAATTAGAAAAGCCCCGATTTGGGGCTTTTTCATACCTGAAACATCCATTATAACTATTGCGGAAATCATTTGTCTTACGGCAAAATAAAAATTACATTTGCAGCAGTTTAACTTTTACACACAAAATGAAGCCTAACACACAACAATTAAACGATTTAACTACCCAAGTCAGAAGAGACATTCTTCGAATGGTACATGCCGTAAACTCTGGTCACCCAGGGGGATCACTTGGTTGCACTGAATTTCTGGTAGCTTTGTACCAAAACCTAATGGAACGCAAAGAAGGTTTCGACATGGACGGAATTGGAGAAGATCTTTTCTTCCTTTCAAACGGTCATATCTCCCCGGTTTTTTACAGCGTTTTAGCAAGAAGCGGTTATTTTCCGGTTTCTGAATTAGCGACTTTCCGTCTTATCAATTCAAGATTACAAGGACACCCTACCACTCACGACGGTTTACCGGGAGTAAGAATTGCATCCGGTTCACTTGGACAAGGGTTATCGGTAGGAATTGGAGCAGCGCAGGCTAAAAAGCTAAACAATGACAATCATTTAATTTACACACTTCACGGTGACGGAGAATTGCAAGAAGGTCAAAATTGGGAAGCGATCATGTATGCTTCCGCCAAAAAAGTGGACAACCTTATCGCCACGATCGATTTGAACGGAAAACAAATTGACGGTTCAACTGACGAAGTACTACCGATGGGAAGTATCCGTGCAAAATTTGAAGCGTTTGATTGGGACGTGATTGAGATACTAGACGGAAACGACATCGAAGCTGTTATTGCAGGAATGACCGATGCAAAATCAAGAACAGGTAAAGGAAAACCGGTTTGTGTATTACTACACACAGAAATGGGTAATGGAGTGGATTTCATGATGCATACGCATGCTTGGCACGGAAAAGCGCCAAATGACGAACAACTTCAAAATGCTCTAGCACAAAACTATAATAGAGGCGGCGAGCTAGATTATTAAATAATTTTGAATTTTGAATTGCAAATTTTGAATTTTACTTCAAAATCTTTCAATTTTTAAATTTTTAAATCTTTGAATTTAAAATACATGAAAAAATATACAAATACAGGAAGCAAAGACACCCGTTCTGGTTTTGGAGCGGGAATGACTGAACTAGGTCAAAAGAATGAAAATGTGGTGGCACTTTGTGCTGATTTAATAGGATCATTAAAATTCGATGATTTCAAGAAAAATCATCCAGAGCGTTTTTTCCAAATCGGAATTGCTGAAGCGAACATGATTGGAATTGCCGCAGGTTTAACTATTGGTGGAAAAATTCCTTTCACAGGAACTTTCGCTAACTTTTCTACAGGAAGAGTTTATGACCAAATCCGTCAATCTGTTGCCTACTCAGAAAAAAATGTCAAAATCTGTGCTTCACACGCCGGATTAACTTTAGGAGAAGACGGAGCTACGCACCAGATCCTTGAAGATATAGGTTTGATGAAAATGTTACCGGGAATGACCGTAATCAACACTTGCGATTACAATCAAACTAAAGCGGCAACTTTAGCATTAGCAGACCATCATGGTCCGGCTTATTTACGTTTTGGCCGTCCGGTTGTCCCTAACTTTATGCCAGCTGACGAGCCTTTCACAATTGGAAAAGCCATTCTTTTAAGTGAAGGTAAAGACGTGACGATAGTTGCGACCGGACATTTAGTTTGGGAAGCGCTTGTTGCTGCGGAAGCATTGGAAGCAAAAGGAATTTCTGCTGAAGTAATCAACATTCATACGATCAAACCATTGGACGAGGAAGCGATTCTAAAATCATTGGCTAAAACAAAATGTATCGTTACAGCCGAGGAGCACAACATTCTTGGAGGTCTTGGAGAAAGCATTTCTAGAGTATTGGCATTGAACAATCCCGCTCCACAAGAGTTCGTGGCCGTTAATGACAGTTTCGGTGAGTCCGGAACTCCCTCCCAATTAATGGAAAAATACAAATTGAACAATCAAGCGATTGTTGAAGCAGTAGAAAGAGTTATCAAAAGAAAATAATCTTCTTTTATTATCATAAAAAAATCCCGTTCGCTATGCGAACGGGATTTTGTATTTAGTAACAGTATTTATTTAATGACAGCTTTTGTCTAAATGTTTCTTTAACCTTGCCGGATCGGTAGTATCGCCATCGCAGCTTGGGATATCAGCAAAAGGGATTATCGTGCCATTAGCAGCCGTAATTTCCAATTTGGTGCTATAGCCGTCCGCATCATCATCGACATCCAAAAAATCAGGGATACCGTCCTTATCCGTATCATCTGCATTTTCTACACCTGTTGCTAAAACTTTCACGTAACCATCTCCATTCTTATCTTCCAGATAGGAAGGTATTCCATCACTATCTTGATCTTGTCTATTAATTTCGTATAATTTGAAACTAAATATCAAAGGTGCATAAGCGGGAATGCTTGCACTACCAGCAGAATAATAAGCCAAACCGGAAGGAATAAACATTACACCTGCACCAAAATCACTGTAAGAAACGGTGCCATCATTGTTGGCGGTATAACTTCCTGTTTTAAATTGAGGAAATATTTCACTCCAACCTGTTATTGTGCTATACAAGCTTAACATTTGTTGCGGGTACTTAGCCACTTCAAAGGTTGTCGCTGTCAGTGAAGTTACATTTGAGGTTACCGTTTGCTCTAAATAGTCACCTTTATAAGCCGCCAATACACCATCAACATTACAAGGCGCAGCACCAGTACCTTCTCTTAGCACTAAATAATACACTTTATAAGTAATATCGTGAAGTTTCACCTCTCGACTCAAAAGTTTAGGAAATGTTGATGCATTTAAATAAGAATAAATGGAAGGCTGATTTGCCGCATCTGTTATTTTTGTATAGGTCACATCTTGATCATCAACAAAACCGGCATGATCTACAACCGTGATATAGTATGTTTTTAAATATTCTTCAATATTTGTAATATCAGTAGCATATTGCACTGCAAAATCTCGTGGGGGTGTAATTTCGGAAGCGTCATTATTCTTCGAACATGAAAATAAAGAGAATGTTGTAATTATTAAAATAAAATAATACTTAAATTTGTTCATTATTGCTGATTTTTAAGTGCGCAAGATACAATATTGATTGATTTTTGTAAACTATTTAACTCTGATTTTAGAATTTTTATGAGAATAGATAAATTTTTATGGTGTGTCCGATATTACAAGACAAGAAATATGGTAACAGAGGCATGCAAAAAAAATCATGTTACCGTAAATGGCCTTGTGGCCAAACCCTCAAAGGAGGTTTTTGCAACCGATAAAATCACGTTCAGAAAGGATCAAATCACCCAAATCATCACTGTTCTGGATATACCGGAAAGTCGCGTGGGAGCCAAATTAGTCGACATTTATAGACGAAACGACACCCCCGCCGAAGCTTACCAGCATTTGGAATTATTAAAATTATCGAAAGAACACTATCGAAAAAATGGTACCGGAAGACCGACCAAAAAAGACAGACGGGACATCGACGAATTTGGAAATGACATCATCTCAGAGAACGACGATTTAGAATAACCTGAAACATTAAACTTGTAACATTAAACAATAATGAGTAAAAATATCATTCTGACAAATCAAGAAATTGAGCACAAAACAAAAAGGATTGCCTACCAAATCTACGAGACATTTGTGGATGAAAACGAAGTAGTCCTGGCGGGCATTGCGACAAACGGTTTCATTTTTGCAGAAAAAATCGCGCAAGAACTCAAAAAAATTTCCCCATTGGAAGTTTCTCTTTGTGAGGTTCAAATCGACAAACAAAATCCCGAATTACCCATACACACTTCCTTGTTAAAAGAACAATACGCAAATAAGGGATTGATTCTTGTTGACGATGTATTAAACTCGGGCACCACATTAATTTACGCCATAAGACATTTCCTGGACGTTCCTTTGAAAAAATTCAAAACGGCAGTCCTGGTTGATCGCAATCACAAAAAATACCCTGTAAAAGCAGATTTCAAGGGAATTTCGCTCTCCACATCAATTTTAGAGCATGTTCAGGTGGTTTTCGATGAAAACGGAAATAGCTATGCCTACTTAAGCTAAAATAGCGAGGATATCCAAAACGGTCTGATCTATAGTTTTTTCGTCTACAGATACGGTAAACTGAGCCTTATTGTAATAAAAACTCCTTTCGAAAAGATGCATGGCAATAAATTCCTTCAGTTCCTCTTCGCCTTTGTCGGCTACAAGGGGTCTTTTTGTTTTGTTTAAAGACAATCTATCGAATAAAGTCTGAATAGATGCCTTCAGATATATGGACAACACATTTTCCCCTATCAGCAACTCATGATTATTGGCATAACAAGGAGTACCCCCACCGAGTCCAATAATCGATGGCTCCGGAGAATTCAACAATTCAACAAATGCTTGATGTTCCAGCTTCCTAAAATAGATTTCTCCCCGTTGCTGAAAAATGGCATTGATGGATAAATTTGTTTTCTGCTCGATATATTGGTCCAAATCCACATATGGCAAACCTATGGTTTTCGACAGTCTTTTGGCAATCGTTGACTTCCCGCAACCCATATAGCCTAATAATATAATTTTTCTCATAGAATAAAACCTTATATACTAAGGCGTTAAGATTTATTGTTAAAAAAAGACAAATTTATACTAAAATAGCTTGGCAAACTCCAAAATAAGTCCTTATATTTGCACCCGCATTCAAGGAAAGAATATGACTCGATAGCTCAGTTGGTAGAGCACATCACTTTTAATGATGGGGTCCTGGGTTCGAGCCCCAGTCGGGTCACAATTTAAGTGATCAACACATAATTTCCTTGAAGCATTGACTCGATAGCTCAGTTGGTAGAGCACATCACTTTTAATGATGGGGTCCTGGGTTCGAGCCCCAGTCGGGTCACAAAAGGTCGAGTAATTTATTACTTGGCCTTTTTTTCATTAGGCCACGTGGAGAAACGGTAGACTTGCCAGCTTGAGGGGCTGGTGCTCGCAAGGGCGTGCGGGTTCAAATCCCGCCGTGGTCACTATTAAATTAAAAACAAAATCTTAATTACTTAAACGAAGGTAGTTAAGATTTTTTTTGTTTAAAAATGTACAATTAGTTATACCAGCCCATACTTTTCATCCTTTTCTATTTCCATAAAAATGCTCAAATGAAAAAGTGCCTTCTCTAGTATTTTAGCTTACCGGTTACGATGAAAAAACACGTTCCCATTTACCCAATACAACACTATCACCAATAGTTGATACCAGCCCACCAAAGACGCCCTACTGACGCAGAACCGTTTGCCGTGTCGCAACTTTTTATCATAACGAGAAACACCCTTTTTTCCCCGAATCATAAATATTTATACTATAAATGTGCTCACAATGAGGAAAACCGTACGATACCTACTTTTTACCAAGGTACTTTAGCAAAACAATAATTCTAAACATCACTAAAGACAACTATTGCATGTCTATACTTGTTTTAATAAAATTATTAGAATTTGCTACTATTTCCGTTTTTATGATAATAGTGCCGTTCTGCATCATATTAAATAAACTAAATATGTCATGAAAAATATACTTTATATTCTGACGGCTTTTCTTGTTTTTTCTTGTTCGCCTCCGGACAACAGCCACACTGCGTTGATTTCCGATTTTCATCCGCCCCAGTGGATTCAAGGAACATGGAAACAAGAACTATTTGGATTGGATTCACGTACGGGATTTAAATTTAGCGCAAATGATTTATGCACCCTTATAGGAGTTGCTGAACATTGTCAACAAGAAATCATTGATAGCCAAAGAAAATCCGGAACAAATGTAATAGTTGAAGAGGTAATTACAAGTACTTCATATAGCGTCAAAATTAGTAGTTCAGGGCAACAAAAAACATTCTCGTTTCAGAAAATATCTGACACAAAAATTGAATGGAACAGTGATTCTGCTATAGAATTGCTCAAAAAATAGTTTTTGTACACCCGAAAATATTTAATTTAATCCGCTAAGATAGAAATGAAGTACTTCTTACTTTGTATACTTCTACAAAACTACCAGTCGCAACCCGCAATTTGACTATAATCAATAAATAAGTGCATATGAAGTCGCAATTATTAGGCAGGTCAATGACATAATTAGCAATACAAAGACAACTAATCCTAAAGGATAAAACAGTTGATTTAGAGACTTGATTACTTTGTTCTTATTCATCTTATTTCGATTTTAAAATCAGATTTGTACTATCCTAAATTTCCAATAATTAATCTATACTCACAATACCCACTTTTAGTGATATTAATTAAAATAGACGAACGATGGAACCGTTGGTTGTAATTTATAAATCCGACGAAATCATAACCATTCTCACGCGTTGCTTACTCTTTCAGTTCACCTTAATAAAAATGATTGAGATTACTTAAAGCAAATATTAAAATTAAAACTCCCAACAAACCCAAAAGGATTACAAAAAAGGAGCCTATATAGAAAAACATTTTTTTGTTTTTATTATTTCCCCCTATCAATCCGTTGCTGCCGTAACCTGCCATAATGCTATTAACTTAATGTTTTAAACAATTCAAATCTGGTTCAATATGCTAAACTTGTTGCGATACAAAGAAAAAGGTTTTACGCTATCATCACAATACCAACTTTTAGTGATATTTCAATTATTTTTAACTTTCTCACTTAGAGAAAAATGACCTCTAAAATTGTTGTCCAGATCATTTTTTCAAGAATAACTTTCATCATTCTGTAATTAAAGTTTAATTTGACCAAAACTTTTAGCTAAGATGATATAAAACTCATTATGCAATCCCATTTAACCCACAAAAAAAGCGCCTCGATATAGTATCGAGACGCTTGGAATAAAATAAGAATTAATTTATTTTATCAATTCTTGCAATGGTTTCAATTGTTCTAAATCAACCTTAGATTCTTTTAGAACGGAAAGCATCGTCATAATGTTTGTGGGATTCATATCCTTTCCTAAAACTCGAACCACAGCAAACCCTGTTTCTTTTCTGTTTGCAAATAAAACAAACTCTTCAATATGTTCGTCAGAACCAACGTAACTTATCGATGCGCTCTGCTTTCCGGAACCAAATTTCATAAGCTGCTGGTACTTGGGATCCTTTAGAATAACATCAATTTTGGCACGTTCCACATCAAACTGATCCTTGTTTTTTTCATTTAGCTTAAAAGCCAAAATATTCATTTTGTCAAAAGAATGTAACGCGTTATTTTGCTCGACCGACAATTTTGTTTCGTCAACGTTTAAAATGCTCGGAGAGACATCCATCGCGATGAAATTCTTATTTTCAGTGTTCTTTACAAAATATTTTTGCAGGGTAGGTCCCGAATTGCAGCTCATCAGAAGCACCGATAACAACGCCGAGATACTATAAATTGCTTTCATATTCACATTTTATTTAATTTTCTATTGGCTTTCTTTTGATTTTGCAATCAGGAAAATACTTTTTATTTTTTCCCTTTAGTGGCTCTCTTTAAATCTTCCCCACCCGGTATTCTCATTTTATCGGTTAGAATCGAAATTTCATTCAAATCGAAATTACCAGTCAGGGACATTAAAACCGTTTCATTTGACTTGCTGCCGCCCTCAATGAACATCAAAAGCTCTCTAATCTGAGAATCGGTAGCTCCAGACTTAACCAATATCTTTATGTTCTTACCGCTGTCGTTAACGCGCATCAGTTCTTCTAAGCCAGCCGTTTTTATGTACTTATCGGCAGCTGATTTCATTTCTCCTGTGGCTCTTGAACTACTCGTGGTGAAAACCTTTAAATTATCCAGTTTTTTTATCAAATTCATATATTGTTGCGTTTCTTTATCGGAAGCGTCAACTTTAACCTTACTCATCAGGTCAAACATTTTCTTATTGACCACAATGGAAGTAACATCATCTTGGCCATCGAATTTGTCGAAGGCTGCTTGAGCGAAAAACGGGCTGGAAATTAACACAACCATCAATGTGATTAAAAACTTTTTACTCAAATTGAATCTAGTTTTTCTGGGGTTTTGGGCAATTTTTGATTTCATCTTTTTTGTATTTATTATTGTTTGAAAATTAAATTTTTTGATTTTTTGTATTCTTTAACATATGTTACACTTTCTATGCCAGTATTTACATGCTTTGACAACATTGCCAATGCTCTTTGGGTTTCCTTTAAAGCCACCTCAGGATTATCATAAGTGCCCAGATCAGAATTCGCAACTTCAGTCCGATTTTGCACGTAGGCCACAACCCCAACAATGACAGCTATTGAAGCCGCAATAGACAACCAGGCTGTCTTGCTTTTTACAGACCTTATGGCTTTTTTATCCTCTGATTTTTGCGCTGCCGCGACCGAGAAATAAGCAAACATAGGTTTGTGGTGCATTAAATGTGCCGAAACATCTGTTGAAGAAAAGTATTTTCGCAGTTCATTCTCCTCCGAAATGCTGGTTTCTCCGTCAAAGTATTTTTCTAATAGTATTTCAATATTTTTCAATTCCATAATTTTCGATTTTTGTCATGCATTCCCTTACGGTTTTCCTTCCTCTTGAAAGCGCGACCCGTATGGCCGTTTCATTCATCTGCATTATTTTTGCGATTTCTGAAAATTCATATTGTTCTACATCTCGCATCTGGATAATTAACCGTTGTTGTTCGGGCAATTGGTTGATTATTTTTTCAACCCAGTCCAAACTGTCGCCATCTTCCACTTCCTTAACTAAGCTTTGCGTATCATCACTAAAATACTCATCAACCATTTTTAGATTTCCCGATCTTTTAGACTTGAGCTGATCCAAGCAATAATTTTTGGTCATTGTCATCGCAAAAGCTTCAACGCTGTTAAACCCCAGCAGGCTCTCGTTTTTGCTCCACAGTTTTACCAGGACTTCTTGCGTTGCATCTTCCGCTTCCTCGGTGCTTATCAGCAGACGCTTGGCCAAGCGAAATACTTTGTCCTTGAACGGTGAGGTCAGTTGCAGAAACTCTATTTGATCCATAAATCAAGAAATTTTTAGTTCGGCTTATAATATCAAGACGAAGCAATGTTATTTTTGTTACAAAGTATACAAAATAAAACTAAAGTTACTATTTTTACGTTCCTATATCTCGAAAACGAACCTATGAAAACCAATTTTAAGTTTATCCTTTTATTCTTTTTAGCCATTTTTGCATTCCAAAGTTGTCAAGACATGGATGATAATGCGGCACCCATTAATCTGGAAGTCCAAGATTTTATATGGAAAGGATTAAATCAATATTATTTGTGGCAGGCAGATGTTCCCAATTTAGCCGACGATCGCTTTGCTTCGCAAGATGCTCTGAATGATTTTTTGAGAGGCTATCCCGTTCCAGAGGAATTATTTGATGCGCTAAGGGTAGACAAATCAATCGATCGTTTCAGCTGGATTGTATCTGATTATTTAGAATTGGAACAGGCTCTTGGAGGAATTTCGAAAAATCACGGAGCTGAATTCGGTTTAGTATACAAACCAGGAAGTACGACCGACATTTTTGGATATGTTCGTTACATTCTACCCAATTCTGCTGCGTCAACAAAGGATATTCAAAGAGGCTCTATATTTTACGGCATTAATGGAACCCAACTTACGATAAATAATTACCAGTCTTTGCTGGCAGCGGATGATTATACTTTAAATTTAGCCGACTATGATGGAGGAGCAATTACGCCAAATGGAAAATCAGTTGCACTGACAAAAACGATTTTGGCCGAAAACCCGATTTTAATAAATAAGGTGATTACTTCTGGAACGCACAAAATCGGTTACTTAATGTACAACGGTTTTTATGCCGAATACGACATACAATTAAACGATGCTTTCGGGGCGCTAAAATCGCAAGGGATTACGGATTTAGTGCTAGACTTGAGATACAATTCAGGTGGTTCAGTTCTTACCGCAACCCGATTGGCGAGCATGATAACGGGACAATATACCGGACAAGTGTTTGCGAAACAACAATGGAATGATAAAATCAACTCTTATTTTGAATCTGCTGATCCGGAAGCGTTAAAAAACAATTTCACAGATAAAATAGGAAGCACCCCAATAAACAGTTTAAACTTATCTAAAATTTATATCCTGACCACCAAAAGTTCCGCCTCGGCAAGTGAGCTTGTTATAAACGGCTTGAAACCCTATATGGATGTGGTTCAGATAGGGGACGTTACTACGGGAAAAAATGTAGGCTCCGTTACTTTATATGACTCCCCTACCTTTGGAAAAGACAACAGAAATCCAAATCATCGTTATGCTATGCAGCCGATAGTTTTAAAAATCGTAAATGCCGCAGGTTTTGGAGATTATTACAGCGGTCTTGAACCAAATTATTTATTGAAAGAGAATTTGGGCAATTTAGACATTTTAGGAAACAACTCCGAAGCTTTATTAAGCACTGCTATCGGAAAGATCACTGGAACCGGAAAAATGCTGAAACAAAACCCCGAAAAAGATTTCAATTACTTTAAAGATACCAAATCGTTGGATGGCCTACAAAACCAAATGTATATTGAGAAAGCACCGGAAGGAATCTTAAAAGCCTTGGATTAATTCAAAATAATAGCAATATGTTGTATTTTAATACGTTATGAATAATTCACCTCAATCAACAGAAACTATGAGAAATAGAACTAAGTTATTTTTGACATTGATTGCCTTGATTTGTTTTGCTTTCGCTAGTCCAAAAAAAGTAGAACCGAAACAAATAAATGTGGTTATTGATGCGGCTCATGGAGGAGAAGATTTTGGCTCCACTATAGCTGAAATTACTGAAAAACAAATTATAGACCAGGTGATTGCCAAAATTCAGGCTTTCAACAAAAATAAAAACATCATCATCCACTATACCAGATCGACAGATCGATTTATTCCGCTCAAGGATAGAACTGACTTTATAAATACAATCAAACCGGATTTAGTTTTGTCCTTACATGTGAATGCAAGTCCGAACAGCAATACATCAGGTATGGAGTTCTATGTTTCAAAAGAATCTAACTTTTATGAAAAGTCGAACCTAATAGCCGAGAATTTCCAAACTAAGTTTTTAGATTCAAATTATAAAGTTGCAGAAATTAAGAACGCCAATTTTCATATTTTGAAAAACTCAGAAGTGCCGGCAGTCATAATGGAACTCGGTTACTTAACCAATGATATCGACAAAAAAAACCTTGTTAATAATAACGAACAGAATCAAATAGCAAAAAAAATTATAGAGTGTTTTTCTGAATTGAAATAATATCGTTCATATAAGCAAAGAAGAGGCTTTCAGTGATGAAAGCCTCTTCTTTTTGGTTGAAAGGAAAGCGCTATAAATTGATGTTCATTCCAATTTTAAAATTCCTACCCCTTGTGCTGTACCCTACAGACTCAACAAACTCCTCGTTTAACATATTGTTTACTGCCGCAAATACAGTCATTCTATTTTTAATAAGATCGTATTTTGCCGAAGCGTTAAACAATTGATAGGCATCAAGAATCACGGGAGTCGTAGCGTAAGTGCCACCGTCAAAAAACGCGTCTTTTCGTTGATCCACATATTGATAATTTAGGTTGAAAAAAGCTCGAGCCGTTGGCTGATAATCCAGTGAAACATTCCCCTTATGCTTTGGAATCAATCGACTTAAAGGCTCTTCGACTTGCGTGAAAGTATAATTTGCATTCACTTTTAATTCCTTTGAAAAAGTGTAAGAAGCCATTGTTTCGACTCCTTTTGCGTTATTCGTTCCAACTATATTGATATAATTTGAAGCGTATGTGTCTGGGTTGGTAAAAAATCCGAATGAGTTTTTCTCTTCCCTGTGAAAAGCAACCGCATTAAAAGTCAGTTTTTTGGCTAATAAAACCACTTCAAAACCAATTTCCGCCGTACTGTTTTCCTCAGGCATTAAATCTAAATTTCCATAGGGGGAATACAATTGATACAAACTTGGTGTAATATAAGCTGTGCTATAAGAAGCCAATACTTTCAATGGCAATCCAGAAAATGAAAAGGATGGGTTCACATTATACACGAAATGGTTCCCATAAACACTGTGCATATTATCTCTAACTCCAACGTTAAGATTTAGACCAAAATCAGAATTGTAAACCGCCGTCAAATAGGGGTCAATCGTGTTGAATTTGGCAGTTTCGGCAGCAATTGCGTCATAAGCTGTCTTTGAATCCATTTCCTGAAACTGAAATTGAGTCCCCAACACTACAAAAAATTGTTTGTTGAATGCATATTTGTTGAACGCATCCGCATTTACACTTCTTGATTTGTAATCGCTTACATTCACAGCATTTGAATAACTGCTGAAAACATTGTAATTCCTTTCAATCGTGTTAAAGCTTGTGTTCACTACGAATTCCCCTTTACTGTATTTATACTTGGGTGAAAACCCCAAACGGAATTGCTCAGATCTTGAAACATTCAAAGGCGTATCAGGGTCATTGAAATTATCAAATGTACTGTCAAAATCATTTTTAAGCCTGTCATAATTGGCAAAGAAATCCAAGCTTAACTTTTTTGTTGGAGTAAATCCCATTTTAACTAATGAATTAATTCTGGAAAAATGATCATCTTCGAAAGTGGCAGGTTCCGGAACGGCAGCTTCAGATATACCTGTTGTTTCCGTACTGTTTAAAGACGCATAATAATTGAATTTTTCCGACCTTCCATTCACCGAAAGTCCTTGGTTATAATCTTGCGGTCTATAATCTACCCTATCGGCAGTAGTTTGCGTTCCGATGCTCATATGCACATTTCCGGCAATTGCTTTTTTCCCTGCTTTTTTTAAAGTAATATTAATGACACCTGCAGCAGCTCCCGAACCGTACAAGGTACTTGCAGCCCCTTTCATAATCTCAACACTTTCCACTTGGTCAACAGGGATCAATCGCAAATCATACTCCAGATTAATACCCGAAGCATCAGTAACCGGAATCCCATCAATCAGTATCAATGTCTGACGGTTTCTTCCTCCTCGGATGTAATAGCCCAGGTTTTTCCCGGCGCTGCTCTTATTCCCGTTTATTTCCATTCCGGCAACGGAACTTAAAACGGTAGCAAGGGACTGTCCTGATTTTTTGGACAATTCCTCGGCAGTAATTTTTACAATTACTTTTCCTGATTTTTCTTTTTCCAAAGCGAATTTAGAATCTGAAACTACCACTTCATCCAACTCGTTTGCAGGAGAAAGGGTTTCTTTTTGTTGCGCAAAAGCACAAGAAGTTATCAGCACGCATAACGCACTAATACGAACGATTTTGTTGTTCATTTTAATAAAACATTTTTAATAACAGCTATTTGCCGCTACATGAGTAAAAATGGGAGAAAAGTATGAAATAACCCATACCCAAACCTTTTTTCCCGAAAGTTTGATACACATCGTATTAGGCAGGTCTCCTGGCTTGCGTCTTGTTGTTTACCTTCTCATCCGCCATGCAGACAATGGTTTGTAGATAACAACAAGCTTATTAGCTTACAGTTGCGGGTACAGCGCAAGATTTTTGATTTCTGAATTCGATTGTTAAATCCTCAAACTTCAATCACTCACTTCCCTTTTAATGCCGTCTTTTAATTTTAAAAACAGCAACCTCAATACGGCTGCAAATATAACTTTATCCCCCGAATAAAAAATAAAATTTGATTTTTAAAAAGGATTAAATATACCTTTGCAGCACTTGAAAACCATTATATGAAATCAGCATCTTTAAAAACTATCCTTTTTCTGTGTATCCTTTTTGCTTTTGGATGCAAACAAAAAAAGGAAGTTTCTAATGCCGACATAGCTTCGTCCAAAAATGAAATCCAATATGCCAAAGGATTTGAAATACACAAATACAACGGCTATTCCGTAGTGAAAATAACCAATCCTTGGCCCGAGGCCAAAGAAAGCTTCAGCTATGTTTTGAAACAAAAAAACGCAATCATTCCGGACAGTTTGAAGCATTTTACCATCATTCCCATTCCCGTAAAAACGATTGTGGTTACCTCAACCACGCATATTCCCGCATTGGAAATGTTGGGAGTCGAAAACACTTTGGTTGGCTTTCCCGATACTGATTTTATTTCGTCAGAGAAAACCAGAAAAAGAATTGACGCAGGAAAAGTTCGGGAAGTCGGGAAAAATGAAAATCTCAACACCGAAGTTTTGATAGACATGCAACCCGACGTGATTGTTGGTTTCGGACTGAACAACAGCAATCCCACTCTGGACCTATTACAAAAAAGCGGCCTGAAGGTAATGCTCAATGGCGATTGGACCGAGCAATCTCCTCTTGGAAAAGCGGAATGGATCAAGTTCTTCGGCGCCTTGTATGGATTGGACTCCAAGGCAGATTCGATTTTTTCCGGAATCGAAAAAGAATACAATGCGACTTTGGCTTTGGCCAAAAAGGCCACGAAAAAACCCACCGTACTTGCCGGAGCCATGTTTCAAGACCAATGGTATGTC
>Ga0209519_10000093_pt1 | contig 38083 bp, 33 predicted proteins | sample Rifsed13ft1_FD_184005 | JGI IMG/M metagenome (GOLD analysis project Ga0209519, IMG submission 184005) | Soil microbial communities from Rifle, Colorado, USA - sediment 13ft 1 (version 2) | ecosystem: Environmental > Terrestrial > Deep subsurface > Rock core/Sediment | place: Rifle, Colorado...
TCACGTACAAGAACTTATACGGCAACCGATGCCTGCGGCAATTTTGCAACATGCTCGCAGATTTATACTTATACAAGAGACGCTGAGAATCCAACAATCACACTTGGCGATTCTTCAACCTTGGGTTGTAATCCGACCGATGAACAAATCGCTGCAGCCTTCGGTGACGCTACCGTTCAAGACAACTGCTCTACGGAACTTACAGCCGAAGGAACTTTGGGTCTTGAAGTAAAAGGAAATGGATGCTCATACTCTACGACTAAGAACTGGACAGTAACCGATGATTGCGGAAATACAGGAACTGCATCACAAATGGTTACTTACACAAAAGACGCTGAAAATCCAACAATCACACTTGGCGCTTCTTCAGCCTTGGGTTGTAATCCGACCGATGAACAAATCGCTGCAGCCTTCGGTGGGGCTACCGTTGAAGACAACTGCTCTACGGAGCTTTCAGCCGTAGGAAATTTGGCTAATGAAGAAAAGGAAACTGGATGCTCATACTCTACGACCAAGAACTGGTCAGTAACAGATGATTGCGGAAATTTAGGAACTGCATCACAAAAGATTACTTATACAAGGGATACACAACCGCCAGTGATTACCTGTCCAGATGATGCAACAGTCGATTATGGTGCACAAGCAGGTGATTATCCAGGCAATCCGGCTGTTACTGATGAGTGCGGTACGCCATCATTAAATTACGATGATTCTGATCCTGTACAAGTTGGCTGTCAATCAGTAATCACTCGTACTTGGACAGCCACAGACGATTGTGGTAATTCAGCTACTTGCGTACAACATATTTTTATAATTGATCGCACAGCACCCGTGATCGATTGCAATAATGGCGACCCTATTGCTTCCGACGATTCAGGAACCGTTTACCTCTATCAAAATGGAACTACCTATACCGCAATGGATGCAAGTGGGAATACTAGCAGCATAATATGTGAGGAGAATGGATCTGGAAAAATTGCACCAATAAAACAGTTGGAGCAAATAAATGCAGATTCAAAAATAAAAGCTGCTCCAACTGAAGCTAAAATCGAAATTGCAGGTTTTGATGCGCATCCTGTTCCATTCAAAGATCAATTGACAATCAAATACAAATTTGACTACAAATCTGATGTGAAAATTGAGGTGTTCAATGCACAGGGTATTTCCGTACTTTCAAAAGAGGATACCAACGGTTATTTTGACAAAGAAATTGCACTGGATCTTAAGTCAAATAGAGGAGAGCAGATGTATATTGTGAAAGTGACTACCGATAGGGGTAGTAGCACTAAAAAAGTATTGTCTTCCAAATAATTTTAAACCAATTTAAACTAAAAAGCATCCGCAAAAACGGATGCTTTTTTTATTTTGAGCGTTAATATCAATCAACAATTTTACTCAATTTCAAATACCCAATATGTAAAACATCTTCTTGTAAAACATGCTCCGGTTTGGTGATTTTTATCACATATTGCTCTTTAAATTGGCTATCCAATATATCGGTTACCTTATAAATATCGTCCACATCGATCCCATATTTGTCGTCGATATGTGATGCGCCGGCTCCCTTGAAACCGCAATGTTTGTAGAAAGCGCTCTTTTTGGCTTTTTTGGATGCTAATCCCATGCTCCCGGCAACGGTCAGGATTTTGTAGTGGTACTCTTCAAATTCATTTTCCTTATAACCGCCCAAGTTGATAAAGAACAAATGATCTGAATTGGTATTTTCAACAGCTGCTTTGGCTACAATTTCAATCGAAAAATTATCGACTACGGAAACTTCCCGCCAGGCATCGATATGGATTTTTCCTTTGGCCTCTGGCCAAAAAGATTTCATTTTCGGAATCATTTCCTTCAAGGAGGAACCAATTCCAAAAAAAATATCATGTTGCTCAGTATGTCTGCCAGCTGGCGTGCAGCCTAGCATGACCATAAATAGTTTTAGCTTTTTTTTCATATTGTGATGCTGCATTAATTATTGAAAATAAACTTTGGCATAGTTCATGAATATAAGGAATCAAAGAAACATATAAAAATTATAATCATGAAAAAAATAATTACACTTTTTGCCATTGCAGGACTGTTTGTTTTGCAAAGCTGCACAACATCTGCTAGTTTTGAGATTGAGCCTATTGCAAGAAATGAAGTTTTTGAAGTTACCACTTCGTTCAATTCAAATAACAATTACAGTAGATTGGTGACTTTTAACCCGCCTATTTATTCGTCAGATTTAGTATTGGTCTATCGATTGTCTGGTTCAAATTCTCAAGGTGATGTATGGGAGTTATTGCCCGAAACCTATTATTTTAGCAACGGAGCACTTGATTTTGGTTATAAATTTGATTACACCAATAGAGATGTCGACATTTATATGGTGGGTAGTGATTTACAATCCGTGACTGCTGAATTTAGGTTGAATCAGGTTTTGCGAATTGTGATTGTACCGGCAAGTTATGCCAAAACAGTAAACAAAGAGAGCTATTCCGATGTGATTACGGCCTTGAACTTAAAAGACAGTCAAATTCAGAAAACTGAACTTAAATAATGAAATCTCTTAAAAAAGGGAATCGAAAGGGTTCCTTTTTTTTGTAACTTTATGAATAGCTGATTGATTATAGAACAATTTTTATTGAAATAGTTTTAATGCAATTAATGAGTTGAAAAATTAGTAAAAAACAACCTTTTTAAAAAAAATACGTTATGAAAAAGATTAGTACATTTTTGGCAGTTATCGGAATGATTGTGATTTCAAGTTGTGAAGGACCACAAGGCCCTCCGGGATTTGATGGATTAGACGGGCAAGATGGTTTAATAGCAGAGGTGTTTGAACTTAAAAATGTAGACTTGGAATTTGTCACATTTGATGAATATTCTATTTTTCAGACATTGACCCCCCAAATATTTGCTTCCGATGTGATATTGATTTACAGAATGACCGGAACTATTGATGCAAACACACCCATTTGGAGACTTATCCCAAATGCCGTTTCCCCAGCGCCACCGCAAGGGACTGTAAATTATGACTTTGATTTCAGTAAAGAAGATTTTACGATTTATGTGAGAGGTACGTATGATCTGAGCTTAACGCCGCAGTATATAGACAATCAAACCTTTCGTATTGTTATCGTTCCGGGAGACTTTTCAGCTTCGATAAACAAAAATAATTATGCTGAGGTTATGGCGGCTTTGAACATTAAGGAAAGCCAAATTCAGAGCATTAATTTTTAAGGAATTATAAGTAAATAAAAAAAGGAACCCAAAGGTTCCTTTTTTTATGATATAAATCCAATGCGATTTTTTTCAAGTCTCTAAATATCTTTCTTCGTGTTTTCAAGTTTACTCATCCGCAATGAAACCACGATTCCTGCCAAGAGCGATAACGCGATAACGGCTAGTGATAGCCATTCCGGAATCTCCACAATTTCATGAAGCAGCATTTTGAGTCCCACGAAACTCAGTATGGCAATCAGACTGAACTCTAAATAGCTGAATTTTTCCAGCATGTTGGCTAAGAAAAAATACATCGATCGCAATCCCAATATGGCAAAAATATTAGAGCTGAACACTAAAAAAGGATCGCTTGTTATGGCTAAAATTGCGGGCACGCTGTCAATGGCAAAAACGACATCCATTACCTCTATTACCACAAGCGCCACAAAAAGAGGGGTTGCTGCAGTGATATGGCGTCTTTTTACGAAAAAATGTTCCTTATCGATATGATTTGAGATTGGCATCAGCTTTTTAAGGCTTTTGTAAACAAACGATTTTTTAGGTTCGAATTTTTCATCACCATTAGTAAACAACATTTTCATTGCCGTAAAAATCAAGAAGAAACCGAAAAGGTACGTTGCCCAGAAAAATTTATGGATGAGCAGCACACCAAAAAAGATCATCAAGCCCCTGAAAATGATTGCCCCCAGAATGCCCCAAAACAAAACCCGATGCTGATATTTTTGCGGAATTTTAAATGCCGAAAAAATGATTGCGATAACAAATATATTATCAACACTTAAAGATAATTCTATTAGATATCCCGTAATGAATTTTATCGATGCCGCTATGGGTTTCAGCCCATCCGGATTCGAAATGTAGTTATTGTCATAAACCCAATATATCACGCCAGAAAACAAGAAAGATAGTGTTATCCAGATAGTAGTCCATTTCGAGGCTTCTTTTGTACTGATGATATGAGGCGTTTTATTGAAAACTCCCAGATCCAGAGCTAGAATAATTAAAATGACAATAAAGAATGAAATCCAGACAATCATAAATCGAGTTTTTAAAAGTTCGACAAAGATACTTTTTGATTGTTATCCTCCACATTTTTTTGAATAAAGTTGGGTTTTTAGTCAAATGGGGTTCTTAATTTATCGAAATGGGAAAATTGAAAAAATAGATGCCTAAAATTAGCATCTTGATATTATAGAAGGATATTATTGTGAATTTGATTATTTTTAGAACGTTACCCATAAATAATAGAGGTAAAATTTCATAAAAGTAATAATTGGTATATATTTGCACCAAAATAATAGGGGTTTAATCTATAAAATAAGTTTTTATGTCAACAATACGTTTTCAAGCTTTGAGAGAAGCATCAACCAGAAAGCCAGTTAAATTTGAAGAAACCGGTAGAAAATCGATTCTTTTCGGATCAAATGTGTTTAATGATAAAGCAATGAAGCAATATTTGACTTCTGATGCTTTTAAAGGAGTACAAGGCGCTGTTCAACATGGGACTAAAATAGATAGAAAACTAGCGGATTATATCGCAATGGGTATGAAAGAATGGGCCCTTTCTAAAGGTGTGACACATTATACCCACTGGTTTCAACCACTTACGGGAGCAACTGCAGAAAAACATGATGCTTTCTTTGAAACATCTTATGACGGTAGTGACCCAGTTGAGAAGTTTGGCGGAGCGCAATTGGTTCAACAAGAGCCGGATGCGTCTAGTTTCCCAAATGGTGGAATCAGAAATACATTTGAAGCAAGAGGGTACACTGCATGGGATCCCACATCTCCGGCATTTATTTTTGGAACTACTTTATGTATCCCGACAGTTTTTATTTCCTACACCGGCGAAGCTTTAGATTACAAAACTCCTTTATTGAGAGCTTTACAAGTAATGGATGAAGCGGCTACGGAAGTGTGTAAATATTTTGATAAGAATGTAAAGAAAGTGACTGCAACCCTAGGCTGGGAGCAAGAATATTTCTTGATCGATAGAGCATTGGCTTATTCTCGTCCAGATCTTATGATGACCGGAAGGACATTGTTAGGTCACACTTCTGCCAAAGGACAACAATTGGACGATCATTATTTTGGTTCTATTCCTACTCGTGCTTTAACGTATATGAGAGATCTGGAACAAGAATGTATGTTACTTGGAATACCGGTAAAAACGCGTCACAATGAGGTAGCTCCAAATCAATTTGAGTTGGCACCTATTTTTGAAGAAACAAATTTAGCGGTAGATCACAACTGTTTGTTGATGGATGTGATGGAAAAAGTGGCGGAACGTCATGACTTGAAAGTATTGTTCCATGAAAAGCCTTTCAAAGGCGTAAACGGTTCAGGGAAGCACAATAACTGGTCATTGGCGACAGATACGGGGGTTAACTTATTGAGTCCTAGTAAAACACCAATGAGCAACTTGCAATTTTTGACTTTCTTTATCAATACAATTAAAGCGGTAAATGATAATGAAGCATTGTTAAGAGGAGCCATTGCAACAGCAGGTAATGACCATAGACTTGGGGCAAATGAAGCGCCACCAGCAATCATCTCAGTATTTATCGGGGAACAATTGACTAAAGTTTTGGCCGAACTTGAAGGCGTTACCGCAGGTAAATTGTCTCCGGAAGAAAAGACAGATCTAAAATTAAACGTGGTGGGTAAAATTCCGGATGTTCTTTTGGATAACACAGATAGAAACAGAACATCACCATTTGCCTTCACAGGAAATAAATTTGAGTTCAGAGCTGTAGGTTCTAATTCGAACTGTTCTAACTCAATGACTACTTTGAACGCTATAGTTGCAAAGCAATTAAGAGATTTTAAAGTTGAGGTTGATGCATTGATTGATGCTAAGGACATGAAGAAAGATGATGCTATCTTTAATGTGTTAAGAGAATACATCAAACATTCTAAAAAAATCCTTTTTGAAGGAGACGGTTACAGTGAAGCATGGGAAATAGAAGCGGCGAAAAGAGGCTTGAGCAACTTCAAAACGACTCCACAAGCATTGAAAGCAAGAGCTTCTAAACAAGCCTTAGATTTGTTTTCTGAATTGGGAATCATGAACCATATTGAGGTGGAAGCGCGTTATGAGATTGAATTGGAAGAGTACACTAAGAAAATTCAAATCGAAGGTAGAGTTTTAGGTGATATTTCAACAAATCACGTAATTCCTACTGCTATTCGTTACCAAAATACTTTGATTGAAAACGTAAAAGGATTGAAAGATATCTTCGGAGCTGATTTTGAAACCATCGCCAAAGAACAAATTATTTTGATCAAAGAAATTTCAGGACACATCGAAGGAATCAATTCCAAAGTTGTTGAGATGACTAACGAAAGAAAGAAAGCGAATGTTTTGACTGACGGTCAGGAAATGGCGGAAGCATATTGTGATAATGTAAAACCTTATTTCGAAATCATCCGCGAGCACTGCGATAAGCTGGAGCTTTTGGTTGACAATGAACTTTGGACATTAACTAAATACAGAGAATTGTTATTTACTAAATAATATCAATTATAGTTTTAATATAAAATGCCTATCTGTTTCAGATAGGCATTTTTTTTGATTTTTGTTTAGCCTGGAAACAAATGGTTTCCAAGTGATTCATATCTGTCGGGCTAATTCATAGAATGAAATGCCACTTTGTTTCCTTCGGTGTCTGTGAACTGAGCCATAAAACCATTGGGACCTATCGAAGTTTTTGGCATAAGGACTTTACCGCCCGCTTTTTCAACCTTTGCTAGTGGAATGCTCAAATCTTCACCACCGTTGAGGTATACTAAAGTGCCTTTATCTGACGGTTGGTATTCTTTGTTTTCCACAATACTGCCTCCAATACCATGTTCCATGTCCGCAGGGAAGAAAGCTGATTTCATGCCCATTGCCTCCATAGGTTGCATTTTTTCTCCTAAAACTGTTTCGTAAAAGGCTTTTGCCCTATCTAAGTTTTTTACTGGAATTTCAAACCAATTAACTGCATTTTTCATCTTGATTATTTTTTAAAGTTATAAAATTGAATTTGTTTTTTTATTAGGGCTTTGTCAAATATTTCCACATGGAATTTTAAAACAGTTTATTTTACTGAATTATTTATTTAATTATTGCAATTTGGGCTAGATAGTTTCTTCGGCAGTAGTTGGGTCGATAGTCGCAAACACCTGACTCACTGAATTCGCAGGGAATCCGCCTAATTTGGCGTGTTCGCGGACCATTTGCTCGTTAGGGGCAATGTAGGTGCAGTAGATTTTGTCCTCGGTAACCTGGCTGTTAACCCACTGGATTTGTGGTCCCATTTTACCCAATACTCCGCAGGAAGTCTGTGCGATTGTTTTCAATTGTTCGGCGTTCAGTTTACCGGCGCCGGGAATCTCTCTTTCAATTACGTATTTAGGCATAATATTGTATGTTTTTGTTTCCTACTCCTATGGCTTTTCGGTATGGCCCCGTTTTTTTGAGTGGTTGCTGGATTCCACTTTTTATGATTTATTCCAAGAATAATATTTGTCAGACATACAAATCTGCTATTTTATTTGAAATTTGTTGAAAAACCCATTTGAAAATATAAAAATAAATCGTCTAAATTATCAGTTGTTATTCTTTTAAAAAAGAATTTAAAACGCTAATTTTTAAGACGTTATAGTAAATTTAATGAAATAAAATGATATTTTAAAGAGATCTGGTACATTTAACTAAACAACCGAATGGGCAAGGCAAAACCCAAAAAAATATTTATCTTTGCCCGCACAACCTGGTTGCCTAAAAACAACTTACACAACTACACTACATGAGTTCAGATACTAGTAAACGATATGCGCAACGCGGTGTTTCGGCATCCAAAGAAGACGTGCATAACGCCATAAAAAACATCGATAAAGGATTGTTTCCTCAGGCCTTTTGCAAAATAGTCCCTGATTATTTAACACAGGACGAAGACTACTGCCTAATCATGCACGCTGACGGAGCGGGAACTAAATCTTCTTTAGCTTATATGTACTGGAAAGAAACGGGAGATATTTCTGTTTGGAAAGGGATTGCACAAGATGCTTTGATCATGAATATTGACGATTTGTTGTGTGTAGGCGCAACCGATAATATTTTGCTTTCTTCGACAATCGGAAGGAACAAAAATTTGATTACTGGGGAAGTTTTATCAGCTATCATAAATGGAACTGAGGAGCTAATCAAAGAACTCGATTCTTTTGGCGTGACCATTCATTCTACTGGCGGGGAAACTGCTGATGTGGGTGATATCGTTCGTACCATTATTGTAGATTCCACCGTAACGGCTCGTATGGAACGTTCTAAAGTGATCAATAATGCCAACATTAAGGCGGGTGACGTAATAGTAGGTTTGGCCTCTTTTGGTCAGGCAACTTACGAGAAAAGCTATAACGGAGGAATGGGAAGTAACGGGCTTACGTCTGCTCGTCATGATGTTTTTGGGAAATATTTGGCCACTAAATACCCTGAGAGCTACGATGCTGCCGTTCCTGAAGAATTGATTTATTCGGGACAGGTAAAATTGACGGATCCCGTAGAAAATTCCCCGATCGATGCGGGACAGTTGGTGCTTTCGCCAACCAGAACTTATGCGCCGATTATCAAGAAAATTTTAGACAAATATTCATCTGATGACATTCATGGAATGGTGCATTGTAGTGGAGGAGCACAAACCAAGATTTTGCATTTTGTGGAAAACCTACATATCATAAAGGACAATTTATTTCCGGTGCCGCCTTTGTTTCAATTGATCCAAGAGCAGTCTAAAACGGATTGGAAAGAAATGTACCAAGTTTTCAATTGCGGTCACCGTATGGAAATTTACGTTCCTGAAGAAGTTGCAAATGACATCATTGCCATTTCAAAATCATTCAACGTCGATGCACAAATCGTGGGTAGAGTGGAAGCGGCCGATAACAAGAAACTAACCATCAGCAGCGAATACGGAACTTTTGAATATTAATATTGGCTGATTTACCCGAAGCTAATCCCGCTCTCCGCTCTATCTTTATGTTCCTAAAGAAAGAACATAAAGGATGCCGCTGCTATCGGGGCTAAAAAATAAACGTATGTACGAATTAGTATTTTGGAAATATCTGGAAGGAATTTATCTGAACCATCATGAGGTTTATGAGATAATTTCGGAAGAACAAGCGGATATTGAAGGTCTGGAAGAACTTCCTGTTCAAGTCATCTTGAATAGAATCGCTTCTATGTTCTCAAAATGGGAAAAAGTAGACGAATCCAGTTGGAAAAATAACAGCGGAGTAGGTGCTTTTCATATAAGAACGACTCCGCAAAGCGTAAAAATAGACTGCTACGGTACCGAAGGGAAAACAATGGACACAATAGTAAATATTATGGAAGAGTTCAAATGTCCTCTGTATGACCCGCAAGTCCCTGAACGTTACGACGAAATGAGCGAATAATTTTTTATTTGATTCAAAAAAATAGAATAGAGCATTAAGTTTATTAGGTAGTTTCGCTTAATTTCTTGATGCTTTTTTAGTTTGTAAATCCAATTCATAAATAGTCGAGAATGAATTTCAATTTTAACCAGAATATAGTCCTTGAAGACGAGCATGTTTTGCTTAGACCACTACAAGAGACGGATGCCGACAATCTATTGGAGATTTCCCTCAATGAGCCAGAAACCTGGGAGTATTCTTTGGTGCAAGCCAATGGAAAGGAAAACCTGATCAACTATATTCAATTGGCTGTTAAAGCCAGGGAAAATAAAACGCAATTCCCGTTTATTGTCTTCGATAAAAAAAGTGGAAAGTTTGCGGGAAGCAGCCGTTTCTACGACATTAATTTGGATTTTAAAACGTTGCAATTAGGCTTTACATGGTATGGGAAACAGTTTCGAGGAACGGGTTTAAACAAACACTGCAAATTTTTGATGTTGCAATTTGCCTTCGAAGAATTGGGCATGGAGCGCGTTGAATTTAGGGCTGACAACAAAAATGTTCGCAGTATCGCTGCTATGATAAGCATCGGTTGTAAAGAAGAAGGCATTTTGAGAAATCACATGCCCACTTTTGATAGTGACATTCGAAGGGATACAATCATTTTAAGCATACTCAAGCGAGAATGGTTCGATGACGTTAAGGATAATTTGATCAAGAGGCTATAAAGATTTTTTATCTGTTTCTGTAGGATGGTCTTCCTGTTTTTTTTCGTCTTCCACCTTAAAACCGATCAATTGTCTGTATTTTGATTCAGTCTCTTTTAATTCTTCTTCCAGTTTTTTGTAAAGACTGATATCCTTGATGGTTACGACCGCCGCCACCACATGGTTGTCTTGATCAACCAATGGCCTTCCGCTGATAAGCACCCTTTTCTTTTCTCGTTTTTCTGGATCCCAAAGAATTAAATCTATATCATTTGTCACTTCGCCGTTTAATGCTCTCTCCATAGGTAGATTTTGGGAAGGGAATATTGTTTTTTCATCAGGAAAGTAGATCTCGAAATGATTGGTCAGAGAAGTGGATATTTTGTCGTCCTCATAGACGCCCAGAATTTCGTTTGCCATATAGTTGGCAAGAATTATTTCCTTATCGGCGTTGGCAACAATGACCGCTTCGCCTATATTCTCAACAATCAGTCGTAATTTTTGCTCATTTTCATACAGGTCGTTTATTATTGTTTTTTCCTCTTCTTCCAGTCTGACGTTTTCGGTGATGTCCCGTGCTGCAGAATACAAAATGTTTTTTTTGACATCAATATTGACATTCCAATCGAGCCATTTGTATGTTCCGTCTTTGGATATTACGCGATCTTTAAAATTAACCATCGGGTTTTCCTTTGAAAGTGAGGCCAGGATTTGATTTACAGTGTTTTTGTCATCGGGATGGACCAAATCCATAAATTTTATTTTCGAAATATCTTTTTGGCTGTATCCAAGTGTTTTTGTAAATGAAGGATTAATTTTAATGAAATTATCACCTTCAGTAACTGTAAGTATATCAAACGCCATTCTAAAAAACTGGTCTGCCATTTTTAAGGAGGCTTCACTCTCCACCAATTTTGTGATATCGCGCGCCGCCGCATACATAGTTCCTGTTCGAATATCAAAAGTACTTGTCCAATCAAGCCATTTGTAAGAGCCGTCCTTGGTATGTGTACGGGCCCTATAACTTAAAATAGAATTTTTATTTTGCGCTTTTTTAATATCGTCAATGGTAGCCCTTTTGTCTTCAGGATGAGTCAATGATAAAAAGGGTTTATTCTTTAGGTCATTTTGATCGTACCCAAGAGTTCTTGTGAAAGCGGGATTAATTTTGACAAAGTATCCGTCCCTGGCAACTACAAAAATATCATAGGATATATTAAAAAAAGTGTCGGCAACAATTAATGAGTTTTCAATTTCTTTTTGCGCAGTAACGTCATGGGCAACGGCATATAATAATCCGGTTGTGAGATCGGGGGAAGCGGACCATAAGAGCCATTTTATGGATTTGTCTTTGCAAACCCAGCGGTTTTCAAATTGTACTGTTGAAATACCTGTTTTAAGTTTCTCAATCTCCTTTTGTGTGATTGCCTTGTCTTCTGGATGTACATAATTTAGAAATGGTTGATTTAGTAATTCCTCGTCCGAATAACCTAATGTTTTACTGAGGGAAGGGTTGATTTTTATAAATTTATCACTTAAGGCAATAACCATAATGTCTAGGGACATATTGAAAAACTTGTCGGCGGCTTTTAAGGAATCTTCCATCTTTTTCCTCTCGGTAATATCTGTTGAAATACCGCCTATGGCATAAACTCTTCCATTCGCATCATAAAGAGGGAATTTCACCGCAATATAGGTATGCTTGCCATCTTCTTGCTCTATGCTCTCTTCCGTTTTTAGTTCCCTGAGTTTTTTTACGACTTCAATATCGGAGTTTCTGTAGGCATCAGCTACTTTTTCAGGCAGAAAATCATGATCTGTTTTCCCCAATATTTCTTCATTTGAGATTTTAAACAAATCGCCAAATTGCCTGTTGGTCAGTAAATATTCCCCATTCAATTTTTTTATGAAGATGGGGTTGGAGGTGTTATCAATAATAGACTGCAGCAATTGCCTATTTTCGTAAAGTAAATCTTGAGAAATTTTCCTGGCATGCAATTGGGATCGAATGATAAAGTAAACGATGACCAATAAAATGATCGAAAGGGCAAATAATGAAACTTCTATCCAATCTAATGTGGTGTCCATCGTGATGTCTCTTTGCCTGTTCAGTCTGGCAATAAAAATCCATCCGGAAGCAATAACAACTAAAACATTGATTATAAATCCTAAAAATATTTTTTTTTCAAAAGAGATTTTCATGATTTTATTATTTAAACTCAATTTATAAATCACTACATTGGTAAATAGGCTATCTGTATGAAAGTTAGTGAATTATATTCAAATGATTAGTGTGTTTTTATGAAATATCACGCAAAAGCAGAAATTAAATATCGTTGTTTTACATCGTGGATAAATTCTAAATCTGCGGCTGTACAATTGAAAATTTAACCATTTATATTTAGTTTCAGATTGCTATTTACATTTGTACCGTCCATTTGTTTAATGAGAAAGTATACCATTATGCTAATGATCGATGCGAAAAAGCACCAAACTGATATGACGTAATCCGCATAAAAAAAAGCTGTAATTAAATACGATATAAATATAATTACCCCTAATATCCACATCCGTCTGATACTTGAAAATAATGTCGGTCCAATTGTAGCGATGATATAAAGAAGGTCTCCATAATTGCCAAATCGAATCGGATAGTTTTGCAGATAGGAAATATGGGCCCCAATTATTTTTGCCTCGACATCGTACGAAATTAAGCAGTAGGCAAGATAAAAAGAGACTAACATCCCAATTCCCAAGATTATTTTTAGAATTATTTTATGTTTTTCCTCTTTTTCAAGCATTAATAATGAAAAAGGAATCAAAAGAGGCCAAACTACTTGCGCCAAAAACAAGAAAATATAGGTTGCCAGTTCTTGCAACGGATAATATGTGGAACTTGTCAAAGAAAACCAAATGAGACCTTCAGCAAATTGCTGAACGCAAAATAAAAGTGGAACACTAGCGAAATATATTTGCTCAGGTTTATCTACTTTTTTGATTGTTGCAATACTTATTGCAGAAAGAATAATACCTGCTCCGAAACTTGCAGTAGCTGAAAAACACATGGTTCAAGTATTAGAATTATTATTAGCTCTCCATTAAAGGTAAGAACAAAATAAAAAAATCTTACAGGAATCGCCAGTATTCGCCAGTATTGTAAGTCTTTTAGTATCCTTATTAGGGTTTTCGACTTCAGTTTCAGTTCAAATAGCAATTGAGACTTTTAATCAATTCCTGCATTATAAACGTCATTCTCATATTTCATTAAATTTAAGCTCAGCAAAATGACAATCAAAGTGACACCAACATCCGCAGCGATGGCAAAAACCAAATTGCTGTAGCCCATAAATGCCAAGGTGATAAAAACGATTTTAACTCCAATAGCTCCAATGGTGTTGAATTTTATTCTCGCCAAAGTTTTTTTGCTAAGGCGAATCAGAAATGGGATAAGGGAGAGTTTGTCGTTCATCAAGGCAATATTGGCAGTTTCTATTGCCGTATCGCTACCAGCGGCACCCATCGCTATTCCCACAGTACTTAACGCTAGTGCCGGGGCATCGTTTATTCCGTCTCCCACCATAGCTACACGGCCATATTCTTGCAATAGTTCTTTTACTTTTTCTGACTTGTCTTCCGGAAGCAAACCTCCAAATACGTTTTCTATTCCTACTTGCCGTGCCACATATTGGGCCGCTTTTTTGCCGTCACCGGTTAGCATTATTAATTTAATGTTGAGTTTCTGCAACTCTTTTATTGCGGTTATACTGTCGGGTTTAATTTCATCCGTCAAACCAATGATACCCGCAACTTCTTTACCAAAACTGATCACTATGCTTGTTTTTCCTTCTGCGGCAAGTTGTTCCACTATTTTTTCAGCCTTGTCATTGACCTCATGATACTCTTTGATAAAATCAAGTTTGCCTACATAGACGGTTTTGTCTTTACAAACTAAACATTTCGCGATAGCCCCCTTTCCCATGATACTTTTGAATGCTTCCGCTTTGTGTGGTTCGAAACCTTCTTTTCTGCTGGCAGTGACAATTGCTTGTGCTAACGGATGTTCAGAAAACAGCTCAGTTCCGGCCGTACATGCCAGCAACTCTTCTCGAGTGGTTCCGTTTAACGGGAACACGTCAGAAACGACCGGGTTGCCATACGTAATCGTTCTGGTTTTGTCTAATGCGATGGCCTTTACTCTTGCCATGGACTCGACATATTTCCCTCCTTTTATTAGTGCTCCTTTTGCAGAAGCATTACCGATAGCGGCGTAGATTGCAACGGGAGTGGAGATAACCAGAGCGCATGGACAGGCAATCACCAAAAGCGTAATTGCTTGGTTTAGCCAAATGTCAAAATTTAAGTGCAAAATGAAAACAGGTATTGCGAATACAAGGACTGCCATGGCAATAATCGTCGGGGTATAAAATTTTGAAAACCGCTGGATGAATTTTTGGGTATCGCTTTTAGATGCGGCTGCTTCAAAGGTGAGTCGGATAATTTTTGAAAATGTGGTGTCATTGGAAATTTTAGTGGTCTTCATTTCAATGAAACTATTTTTATTGAGCGTTCCTGCAAATAAGTAGTCACCGGGATGCTTGTCCTTTGGAATGGGCTCGCCGGTAATTGCCGCTTCATCAACAGTGGTTTCACCCGAAATTATTTTGCCGTCTAGCGGAATCATTTCCCCGGGTTTGACCTGAACGATTGTCCCAACGGGAATTTTGTTTATCTGTATGTTTTTGTTTTCCTCCTTTACAAAAGCCATTTTTGGGGCAATGCTTACCAATCTATCCAATGCCGATTTAGAATTTTCAAGACCGATATCTTCCAGCCGCTCCCCCAAGACATAGAGAACAATCACTACGGCGGCCTCTGGATATTCACCCAAATAGAAAGCGGCAACTACGGCGATGGTCATCAAGAGATTAATGCTGCTGAAGTTAAGTTTAAATATGGCTTTTATCCCATCCATCAAAACCTCGTGACCAATGCCAATAATGAAAAAGGCAAAAACAAAAGGTCCGTATGGCATGGGAATGTGAATACCAATAATGGATAAAATTTCTAGGACTACAACAATCGAAATTGAGAGAAGTAAAACGAGAAATTTTTGGTCTTTGATGGGCAGTGTCATAAAATTACTTTTTTTGGTTTATTATTTTTTCCAACATTCAAGATCTGCAATGCCTCCAGTGAAAAAAGGGGCAATAAAACCAGGGAATCCATATTTTTCCTCTTTCTTTAACTATTGGGATGGATTTAGTGAGCCTTAATTTTATTGTGCTGCTAATTTAAGTAATATTTTTGTTCAAAAAAGAAACATAGGTTCTATCCGACTTTGTATGGATTGATACAGCTGCGAAAATTCAGATTGATATGCATGAAATGCGGTCCCCATTATTTGACATTAATGTAGTGCAGTTTGTCAAAAACTTTGCGAACTTTGCTGCCAAATAAAAGGATATGAAAATAAATCTAAAAGTCGGAATTGACAAGCTCATTTTCGGGATGAAACAGAAAGACGTTACCGCTATTTATGGTAAACCGGATAGGAATTATAAAGACGAGGATGACAATGTGATTTTTGCTTATAACGCGTTGAAAATTCGTTTGACATTCTACAAGGAAGAAGACTTTAAATTGGGTTATATGGTTGCTTCGAGCCCTGAATTAGAACTGTTCGGAAATAAGGTGATCAATAGAAACATAGTGGAAATCAAGAAAGAACTGGCCAAAAAAGGACTTACTAAATTCACTCAAGAAGAATTTGACACTTTCGAAAATTATTTTAACGAGGAAAACTGGATCATTTTTCAAACCGAATTTGATGAGGTGGTGAAATTTGAAATTGGTGCTATCATCAACGACAAAGACGAATTTGATTGGAAATTCGGTAAGAAATAAGCCATTCTTTTCAGAATTGCTTATAAACAAAAACCCGACAGCTTAAAATCTGACGGGTTTTTGTTTATTTGGAATTCTGAGCGGTTATTATTTTGTAGTTGAAGGTTTATCAAACATTTCCAACTCAAAAATCAAGGTTGAATTTGGCGGAATGACACCACCAGCGCCTCTTTCTCCATAAGCCAAGTTAGAAGGGATGAACAGGATTGCTTTATCGCCGTAAGACATAAGACTTAAACCTTCCAAAAATCCGGGAATCATACCTTCCTTTTTTCCTGCTTCAAAAGGAAAAGCCTGGTATCCATTTTGCGCAGCTCTGTTGCTATCGTATTTTCCGTATGCTTTGCAAACGTCTTCGTAACTACTGTCAAATAAGGTTCCGTCTTCAAAATAACCCGCATAATGGAAATAGAAAGTGCTGCCGTCAATCGGTTTAATGCCGCCTCCTTTTTGAATTATTTTGTACGTCAATCCTGAGACTGTAGTCGTCGCGGTGGCTTTTGCTGTGCCAAAAAACGCCTTTTTTGAAGCGATAACGGGGGCATATGTTTCATTGTAAACCCTTTTGTTTTCCGCTTCTAGAGCCGCTTGTTTCTTTTGATTTTCGATTTCAATTAATGCTTGTTTTTTAACATCTTCAGCCTTATTGTCATAATAATCCGTGAAGGTTTTTGGAGCATTAAATTGTTTAGCCAAAGTTCCTTTCCTTGCAATTATAACCTTCGTGATGACATCACCTTGAACGATGCTGTTAACGACATTCATCCCTTCGGTGACATGCCCAAAAATAGTGTGTTTCCCGTCTAGCCAAGGTGTGTCTTTGTGGGTGATGAAAAACTGACTCGCATTTGTGGCAGGCCCTGAATTGGCCATAGCCAAAATACCGCCTTTGTCGAACTTTAAATCCGTGATTTCATCTTTGAAAGCATATCCTGTTCCTCCTGCCCCGCTTCCTGTAGGGTCTCCCGTTTGAATCATAAAGTCATTGATCACACGGTGAAATTTCAAGCCGTCATAAAAGGGTTTCCCTTTTAGTTTTTCGTCAGTGACAAGCGTGTTTTTTCCCTCTGCCAGCGCAATAAAATTGGCGGCCGTTACGGGTGTTTTTTGGTATTCCAGTTGCACCGTTATTTCCCCTTTGTTGGTAAATATGGTTGCGAAAATTCCTTCAACTGCAACGGGCTTTTTTACGGCATTCGTGGTTGCCGTCATTTGTTTCTTTGCAGGAACAGGTTTTTTACTGTTCTGAGCCTGCGCGTTTAGCATCCCTATGCAAACTAAAAATAAAAGTTTAAGTTTCATTTTGTACGATTTTTAAATTCAAATTTTTTATTGTTGAGGTACTGATTCCAATAGTTCCACTTCAAAAACAATATTAGTGTTTGGTGGAATAACATCTCCTGCACCACCTGCGCCATAGGCCAAATGAGAAGGTATAAACAATATTGCTTTATCGCCAAAAGACAGTTTTTCCAATCCCTCGATGAATCCAGGAATCATACCATCCTTTCTGCCCGCTTGAAACGGAATAGGTTGGTAGCCGTTTTGGGCAGCTCTGTTAGGATCAAATTTACCGAATATTTTCGCTTCGCTTTCGAGACTAGTATCAAAAAGTTGGCCATCTTCGAGAAAGCCTGCATAATCGATGTATATTGTTGAACCTTTCACTGGTTTTTTACCTCCAGCCTTTTTGGTGATGACATACATAAGCCCAGTTGAGGTCTTAGTTGCTTTGCTTTTTAAGGCATTAAAATATTTGACCTTGTCATCGCGAACATCTTTGTATTTTTCATCGTACATTTTTTTGCTTTTCGCATCGACAGCCAGTTTTTTCTTTTGATTTTCAGATTCGACCGAAAAATAATCGTAAAATGTTTTTACGGCATTAAACTTTTTTGCGGCCTCGCCTTTTCGTATGATAGTGACTTTATTGATGTAATCATTTTGTTCAATCAAGTTCACTACATCCATTCCTTTGTTTACCACGTGACCAAAAATGGTATGCTTCCCGTCTAACCATGGTGTGGCAACGTGCGTAATAAAAAACTGGCTGCTGTTGGTTGCGGGACCATTATTGGCCATAGCCAAAACTGCGCCCTCATCAAAACGCAAATCGTTAATTTCGTCTTTAAATTTATAGCCTGCATCTCCCGAACCGGTGCCTAAAGGGTCTCCCGTTTGAATCATAAAGTCCTTAATCACCCTATGGAATTTTAATCCGTCAAAAAAAGGTCTTCCTTTTAGGTTGTCATTGGTTACGAAATCATTTTTTCCTTCCGCCAAAGTAACAAAATTAGCGACCGTGATTGGTGCTTTTTTATAATCCAACGCAACAATAATGTCTCCCTTGTTTGTCTCAATTTTTGCATAGAGACCATCAGGAAGATTGCTGTTTTCTTCGTTGCAGGAGTAAAATGTAGTAATTACGAGTAATACGAATAGGATGCTTTTTTTCATATTGATATAAATTAACTTATTGTTTAAAGGCTGTCTTTTGGTTTTATGTTTTGAATTGGTTTTCTTACGGGAGTGGCTTGCTTGGGCGTACTGTCCTTCGATACTGCTTGTTCCGGAAGTTTAGCAACGGCCTGTTTTGCTTCAATCTGTTTTTTATAAACAGATTCTGGTTTAAAATCACGCAGTGTCACTGTGCAAAGTAGAGGTTGGTTTATACCTATCTTTTTGTTGTCGCCATGATAGCCAAATCCCATATGTGAAGGGAAAAAAAAGTTGACCGTTTCGTTTTTATGCATCAGCTTTATGCCATCCCTTAATCCCATCATTATGTCTTGTTTGTCAATATAATAGGTCTGTGGTCTTAATTCCAGTTGCGAGTATATTATATTTCCGTCAATGTCTTTTATTTCATAATCAAAGAAAGCGATGTCTCCTTTTTTTGGAGTTAAAGTATCCAATTCATTTTTGGTTTCATAGGAATACCAATAGCCTTTTGATGAAGCGAAATACTCCACTGCAGGATTATTTTTCATTATGGCTTTGATCCGGTCTTCCTCAGTGGCCACTAGTTTTTTGTTTCTTTCCACTGATTTTTTCATGAAACTCCCGGAAGTATGGGAAATTGGTCTTCTTACCTCTTGGTGCTGTTTGCAGCTTGTCACTAAAACGGACAAAAAGAATGCGATTGTGATATATTGGCTAAATTTCATGGTGTGTTATATCGTTAGTTTTGTTACTAAATCCTCAAATTTACGCACTGTTTCCTCCATTGACGTTTCTGACTTTCCACCCGCGGCATTGCGATGCCCTCCGCCTTGAAAATGGTCCCTCGCAAATTGATTCACGTCAAAATCCCCTTGGGAACGGAATGAAATCTTGATGATTTTCTCTTCTTTATTCTCGATGAAAATCGCCGTGAAAACAATTCCCTTTATGCTTAATCCGTAGTTTACGATCCCTTCGGTATCGCCTTTTATGTAACCAAAGGTATTCAATTCATCTTGGGTCAGCGTGGTATAGGCGGTTTGATGCTCGGACAACACCTTCAGGTTTTGAAGTGCTCTTCCCAGAAGCTGCAAACGGCTGTAGGAGCTGTTTTCGAATAGCAATGTTGGGATTTTAGTGTTCTCAACGCCTAAATCTATTAATTCGGCAACAATTCGGTGTGTGTTTCCTGTAGTTCCAGGAAACCTAAAGGAGCCCGAATCAGTAAGAATTCCGGTATAAATGCAAGTTCCAATTGTTTTGTTAATATCCTCTTTTTTTCCAAGAAAGGAAATGAAGTTATAGAGCATTTCGCATGTGGAGCCAAAGGAAGTATCAGAATAGATATATGCGGCGTAATCATCCGGTTTTTGATGGTGGTCGATCATGATGAAAGGGGCCTTCATTTCGGCTAATACCTTTTCCATTTCCCCACCCACCCGGTGCAAAGCATTGAAGTCCAAAGTAAAAATCAGATCGGCCGCTTCAAGAATTTTAACACTGTTTTCCCGGTCTTTTTCGAATATCTTAACCGTTTCCGAACCAGGAAGCCAAGCCAGAAAATCGGGAAATTCATTTGGGGCAATAACGGTCGGCTGATGATTGTTTTTCAACAGAAAATGGTATAATCCTAAAGTCGAACCCATAGCATCGCCATCAGGGCCTCTATGCGGAATGATTGCAATTTTTTTTGGTGTTGCCAATAGCAACTGTATCGCTTGAATGTCTTGTATTTTCATAGTCTGCGAAATTACATTTTTTAATGTAAAGTTTGAAATCATTTAGTAAATAAGACACTTTTTCAAATTAGAAATTGTCCAGTTTTTCCCTTTTGAATTTTTGGTATAATTGATATTTGGCTCCTTTAACTATCTGTGAATGATAAATGCCTATAGACCCTGATGCTAAATAGGCGATAAAGCAGGCGATTCCGATGTAAGCTCCGCTTTGCATCCCAAAAAGTTCCATTCCCATAATGGTGCAGGCGATAGGAGTATGGGTTGCGCCAGAGAAAACGGCCACGAAGCCCATTCCTGCCAACAGGGCAATAGGGAGGGGCACAATTAGGGACAGTGCGCTTCCCAATGTCGCGCCAATAAAGAAAAGGGGGGTTACTTCACCTCCTTTAAATCCCGCGCCCAACGTAAATCCAGTGAATAATATTTTGGCTAAAAAATCGTAATACTCGCTGGGCTTCGAAAAAGATTCCAAGATAATCGGAACTCCTAAACCCAGATATTTTGTGGTGCCGATGAAGTAAATCGCGATAGCAAACAGAAGTCCTCCAACAAACGGACGCAGTGGAGGGTATTTAATGCTGGAAAACAAAATGCCCCAATAATGCGTGCTTCTGGAAAAGAGCATGGCAGAAAAACCAAATAAGATACTAATCGGAATAATCCAAAGCAGTATTTTTAGATTGATGTCCGGAACAATAGGGATGGAATAATGCGTGTGTTTTACGTGCCAAATTTCAACAGTGTAATAGGCGATAAAGGCAACCAAAAAGGACAAGATGATGCTTTTATAACTGACCTTGCTGTAGTACAAAACTTCTAAGGCGAACAGAGCTCCCGCCAACGGCGTTCCAAAAACAGAGGCGAATCCGGCGCTGATTCCCAAAATGAGAAGGGTCCTTCTGTCCGAATTGTCAAGTTTGAAAATTCCGGTGAATTGGTCCGCTAGGGCCCCTCCCATCTGCACCGCCGTTCCCTCACGACCGGCCGATCCTCCGAAGAGATGCGTTATTATGGTGCCAAAAAGCACCAAAGGAGCCATTTTTAACGGGATGGTCTTTTTTGGGGTTTCGTATTCTTCCAACAGTAAGTTATTCCCTTTTACAACTGAAGAGCCATAATAATGGTATCCCAGACCTATGAGCAAACCGCCCATCGGCAAGAGCCAAATTATCCAGTTGTTTTGGCCCCGATAGCTTGCCGCCCATTCTAATGCCACCAGCAAAAATGCTGAAGCGGAACCCGAGAAGAATCCGATCAGTACACAAATGAAAATCCATTTGAAGATGAGCAGTATCGTTTTTTTTATTTTTTCTGAAATCATTCTTTTGTAGGGAAATTGCCAAATACTATTATGCTAAAGTATTACAATCCATCCAAATTATTGTGTTTTTCAGGAAGTACGGCCGTAAATTCTATTTCAACCAGATATTCCGGAGCCACTAATTTACTGATTTCGTAAAAACCTGTTGCTGGTTTGATATCCTTGAAAAAAGCCGAATGAGCTCTAGCTACATCTTCAAAAGTACTGATGTTTGTGGTGAATATTCGCGTACGAATGACATCTTTCATGCTAGCATTTAAATCTTCGAGCACCTTTTCAACTCTTTCGAGAATATTGTAAGTTTGGGCGTAAGCATCGGTCGCTTTTACTTTTTCACCGTCAACTATGGCGACCGTTCCTGAAATTTCAATGCTGTTTCCTATTCGCACAGCGCGACAATATCCCATTTTATCCTCCCATTCTGAGCCTGTCAATATGTTTTCTCTTTTCATTTTGTTTCAATTTTTAAGGTTATTTTTAAAGTAATTTTGCCTGATTTAAAAAATGGTATATTTTTTGCAATTTATAAAAAACAGCAAAATAAAAAATACCGATTTTATATCAAAGAGTTTAATTTTGATAAAATGTTTTTAGACTCTAAAACGTAATAAATTCGAAAATATCAAGTTATAAAGGAAAGTTAAATAATGCCACTTTTATGATTTTATAATATTGGTTTTTTATTTTTAAAAAAAAATGCACAAATGATCAATCAATACGCAAGCGTTATGAATCGAATTTTCTTCTTAATTTTAATAATTGGACTTTCTGCTAGAGGATATTCCCAGGACGAAATTAGTAACAAATTTAAAGCGATACCTCCGAGAAGTAAAGAGGTTAAAATTAAACCAGTAGTTCCGCCAATTGCCGGGCCGCCTAAAGTGATGCCTTATATTCCGGCTCCAATTCCAGAAAACAATTTTAAAGTACCAAAAAATGAAACCATTGTAGCCTCTAAAGCGTATCGTAGAAATCAAGATTTAGGTATCTATAAAACCACTTCTAAAACAGCAAAAGTGCAATATCGAGATGGCGCTTATGTTGACGGGGACCGCATTATGATTTATGTAAATTATAAAGTTATAGATTACGATGTCCTTTTGGAGGGCGACTTTAAAGGATTTGAAGTGCAGCTTGAACCAGGAGTCAATAGAATCGATTTTGAAGCATTAAATGAAGGTTTTGCCGCTCCCAATACAGCCGAATTTAAAGTATATGATGATAAAGGTCAATTGATCTCTACTAGTCAATGGAATATAGGTCAAGGCTATAAGGCTACAATACTAGTAGATAAGCAATAAAGGTTCTTTTTTTAATAATGGATTGGGAATGAACAATAAATTTAGGATGTTTTTCAATCTGATAGGTTAATTTTTTTTAATGTTCGCCAGAGGTTTTGTTTTCTAAATAGAAAGCTTGGTATATTTGTCGCAACTTGATATTTAGAGTATTAAAAAACAAAGTGGTATAATATGAAACAAATATTATTGGTTATTATAATGTGTATTACAATAAACAGCTATTCTCAAACCGAGTTTAGTTCTAAGTTTAAAGTAATACCTCCTTTGGATACAGGAATTAAAACTAAAAAAGCAGCCCCTATAAAGGCTGTGCCCCAAGATATCCTAGCGCCCAATATTTTCAAAAAACCAGAATCAAAACTTCCCAGCACTAATTTTAAAATTGGTGAGCCCGACGCTATTTCTATGATTCAAACCAATAATTTTATTAATCCTGGAGATCAAGTACGAGATAAAATGAATAAAAATATTAATAAATCATTAGTCAATAATGGATTAAAAGAGGATGCTTCTTATCTTAACGTAAAGGACTTGAATTTTGGAGTCATTCGTACCAAGTCAAAAACGTTAATGATCCGAGTTCGGGATTATGGTGCTATTGATGGCGATTTAATAAAAGCGACAATTATTTACAATTACAAGAATACTATTTTAGCAAATAATTTATACCTGGACACCAATTTTAAAGACATAAAAATAGAACTTCAGGACGGCATTAATGACCTTGAGCTAGAAGCTTTGAACCGCGGTGCTTTAGGGGGCAATACAGGCGCTTTTTACATTTATGATGAAGACGGAAAAATGTTGCTTTCTGACTTGTGGAATAATTTTGATACGGGAGTTAAATCTAAATTTACCTTTATAAAAGAATAAGAATTGCTTTTTTAGCCTTTCTGGAACTGAAAAGGATCTGCCTTGACCTGAAATCTCATGACCGCTTTTACCCTAATATTTTCAGTTACCGTTTCTGTGCATGATTTCTGCCAGCCAATGGAACTTATGGACAGGAATTAAGGCAACTATTATCCTTTGTAAAAGAATAATAATTGCCGGTCTCCCATTAATCTAAAAAGGATCTGCTGTGACCTGAAATCTCATGTCCGCTTTTACAGTAATATTTTCAGTTACCGTTTCTTTTGTGACAGCGCTTACTCTTAATCGGAAGCTTGGCGCTTTTACGTATATATCCAGTTTTTCACTAGTGGGAGTCAAGGTAATAGTACTTGATGTTGAATTAATATTGTCTAAATAAGCCAATTCTATTTCGTTACTGTCATTGGTGGAAATATACAGATGTATTGATTTCAAGAATGAAAATGATTTATTAGCTGGATTTGTTATCGTCATTTTTAACTCTTTAAGTCTAACATCCTTAACTTTGTCGGCATTTGTATTGTTGTTTTCAAATACGGTGCTGGAATTAGAAGGAGTTTCTGCACTAAAGTCTAAAGGTGTATTGACAGGAAATCCGGCGGGAATGGTTACAGATGCTTCATTATCTATCGAAAAGGTCAATAAGTCATCAACCACGCTACATGAAATTGCCAGAATTCCAAAAATAGCAACGGCTATAAGTTTTTTTGTTATCATTTTTTTTGTGTTTATTAGGATTAGTATTCGGACAAAAATAGTCTTTTTAAGTCTAAAGCCAATTTAAGAAAAAAAAACTCAATTCGAGACAAAGTGCAATCGCTCATTTCGCCAACAGTCGGGATTATTGAAAAAGAAAAAAATAAACAATTATTTTTTTAAATTCAATTTTTCAATTCCGAATATAAAAAGTATTTTTGCGCATGCAACACAACGTACTTATTTTAGATTTCGGATCGCAATACACACAACTTATTGCGCGTAGAGTTCGCGAATTAAATATATTCTGCGAAATTTTCCCATACAATCATTTTCCGAGTGATTTATCCCCTTATAAAGCCGTAATTCTTGGAGGAAGCCCTTTTTCTGTTAGAGGAGAAGATGCTCCACATCCGGATTTGTCTCAAATAAGAGGGAAACTACCTATGCTTGCCGTATGTTACGGTGCACAATATTTAGCTCATTTTAGTGGTGGTGAAGTGGCCGCTTCGAACACAAGAGAATATGGCAGGGCTAATTTGTCTTTTATAAAACCAAACGAAACTTTCTTCGAAGGAGTTGACCTTAACAGTCAGGTTTGGATGAGTCACAGCGACAGCATTAAAGCGTTACCAACCAATGGTGTCAAATTAGCCAGCACGCATGATGTGGAATTCGCGGCTTATAAAATCGACGGTGAACCCACTTATGCGATACAATACCATCCTGAAGTATTTCATTCTACCGATGGATCAAAGATGTTGGAGAATTTCTTGGTTAAAATTGCCGAAGTTCCGCAAAATTTCACTCCTAATGCTTTTGTCGAGGATATGGTCGCAGAGCTAAAAGAAAAAATTCAAGACGATAAGGTCGTTCTTGGACTTTCTGGCGGTGTAGATTCTACGGTAGCTGCGGTTTTGCTACACCAAGCTATCGGCAAAAATTTATATTGCATATTTGTTAATAACGGCTTGCTTCGTAAAAATGAATTCCAAAATGTATTGGACCAATACAAAGGAATGGGATTGAACGTAAAAGGCGTTGATTCCGGTGATCGTTTCTTGTCAGAATTGGCAGGAGTGAGTGACCCCGAAACCAAACGTAAAATTATCGGACGCGTTTTTATCGAAGTTTTCGATGATGAATCTCATCTTATCGAAGATGTGAAATGGTTAGCGCAAGGAACTATATATCCGGATGTTATTGAATCAGTTTCCGTCAAAGGACCATCGGCGACAATAAAATCGCATCATAATGTAGGTGGTTTGCCTGATTATATGAAATTGAAAATTGTGGAACCGCTTCGAATGCTTTTCAAAGATGAGGTGCGCAGAGTAGGAGCCAGCTTAGGAATTGATGCTGAACTGTTAGGAAGGCATCCTTTTCCGGGACCTGGACTGTCAATTCGTATCTTAGGTGACATCACGCCAGAAAAAGTGAGCATACTGCAAGATGTTGATGCTGTCTTTATTGATGGATTAAAATCTTGGGGATTGTATGACAAGGTATGGCAGGCGGGAGCAATCCTCCTTCCTGTAAACAGTGTGGGTGTAATGGGAGACGAGCGTACTTATGAGAAAGTGGTGGCGCTTCGTGCGGTGGAATCAACTGACGGTATGACGGCGGATTGGGTTCATCTACCATATGATTTCTTGATGAAAATTTCTAATGATATTATAAATAAAGTGAAAGGCGTAAATAGGGTGGTGTATGATATCAGTTCAAAACCGCCAGCAACTATTGAGTGGGAATAAGACATATCTTTTTTTTCTGACAGTAGGAATTTATTTCTAATGTTCTTTATATAGACGGTATCAGATTTTTGGAATAAAATTTGATACCGTTTTGTTGTCTTTGATTAATAATTTTATATCTAAAAATGATGAAGTATTTTTTTGCGATTTTTATTACCATGGTATTGTTTACAAATACCGTTTTTTCACAAGAAAAACCGATTACGCACAAAGTGGAAAAAGGTGAAACGATAGTTCAAATTGCATTGAAATATAAAGTCACCCCGTTTGATATTTATCAGTTAAATCCGGACGTGCGAAATGGTTTGAAACCAAATAGCATTATACTTATTCCGAATAAATCTACAGATAAAACCCCAAGTGTTCCAGTCAAAACAAATGGGCAAACACTTACGCATCTGGTGACGCCAAAGGAGACTTTGTATGGTATTGAAAAAAAATACGGTGTTTCTGATGATGACTTAAAGAGAGCCAATCCTTTTATTGAAAAAGACGGATTGCAAATAGGGCAAACGCTTGTTATTTCAGTAAAAAACAGTCCGAAAAATGCAGTAGCAGTTCAAGAAAAACTGATTTATCATGATGTGCTTCCAAAAGAGACAAAATATTCGATTTCCAGAAAACATGGTATTACTATTGCGGAACTTGAAAAACGTAATCCTGAAATTGTAAGTGGCTTGCCAATTGGATACAGATTGATAATAAAAGGGAATTCGCCCAAAAATGTTAAAGTTATTGGGGAAGTGGCATCTAAAAAAGAAGACGCAATTCAAAAACCACTGAAGGCATCTGAAGAAATTACGTATACAAATTATGCTGTCCAGCCGAAAGAAACGCTTTACAGTTTGTCGAAAACGTTCGGTATGAGTCAAGAGGATTTTATTGCGCTGAATCCGGAACTTAAGAACGGCGTAGAAATAGGAATGATTTTGAAAGTTCCTTCTAAAGCTTCAGTTGTAGAGGAGAATAAAAAAGAATATACCGCTTTATCAAAAAAAATCGGTTTCGGTGACCGAAAAAAAATGGTGTTGCTTTTGCCGTTTAACATATCCAGAGTGGAAGGGGATACTATAAATTCAACTTCGACTCGTTTGAAAAAAGATAAATTTTTGAACATGACATTGGATTTTTATGCTGGTGCTTTGATGGCTATAGACTCTGCCAAAGTATTAGGTCTTCCTATTGATATAGAGATTTATGATTCTGAGGAGACTAAAAATAGTTCAAGTGTTACTTCTATTATTAAGAAGAACAATTTGGAAACGGCCAATGCCATAATTGGACCTTTTTACCAAAGTAATGCGGAAATTGCCGCTCAGTTGTTGAGTGAAAATAATGTTCCGGTTATTTCACCATTGTCTAAGGATGTGGGGAGCCCTTTCAGTAATTTATACCAAACTATTCCCACTAGCGATGAGGTAAAAAACGCCATGTTCGATTACATGAGAGCCCATAATGGAAATATTATGGCGGTGGTTGACAAGAAAAAAGAATCAATCGTTCAATACATCAAAGAAAATCAAAAAGAGGTGCCATTTGTTGCTTTCAAAGAAAATGGTAGCCTGTCTTCCGAAAGTTTGAAAAGCATGTTGGTGAAAGACAGGATGAACTATGTAGTGATGGAAACGGGGAATACCTGGATGATTAAAACGACAATAGGGGCAATGCTGGGTTCTATGTCGGGATATCAGGTGCAATTGGTGATTTTAGAGCCAAATGAAACCTTGGATACTGACGAAATTAAATACTTGAACCTCACGAAACTGAAACTGATGTATCCGTCAGTGACACGTGATGGTCATACGGATGCGACTTCAATTTTTGACAAAGAATACAGAAAAATAAATAATATTTACCCAAGTGATTTTGCAACTCGTGGTTTTGATGTGACTTTCGATACGATGATGCGATTGGTGCAAAACACAAGTTTTGAAGAAACAGTTAATTCTGCTGCGACAAAACAAGTGGAAAATAAATTTGAATATTATAAAAAGCCTGATGGAGGATATACTAATAAGGGCGTGTTTATCATGTATTATGATAATGACTTAACTTTAAAAGAAGCGAACTAAAATACCAGAACTTTCAATTTAGAGAATGACATCAAAAGTAACCTACCTTGGAGATTTAAGAACGTCTTCAATACATACGCAATCCGGCAGCGAAATTATTTCTGACGCACCTTTGGATAACAAAGGAAAAGGCGAAGCTTTTTCGCCAACGGATACCGTTGCGAACGCTTTGGCCAGTTGCATGATGACCGTTATGGGTATCAAAGCCCATGTTCTGGAGATTGATATGAGCGGCGCTGTTGCCTCAGTCACTAAGATTATGAATGCGGAACCTCGCAGAATTGGTGCGATTGAAATTTCATTTGAAATGAATATCGACGTTGATCAAAAAAGCAAAAACATTCTGGAGAGAACGGCTATGACTTGTCCCGTTTTCTTAAGCTTGAACACCGAAATTGAAAAAAGAATCACTTTCTGCTGGAAATAAGCTAACGATCAGTAATCAGTTTTAGGTTGGACCTTAAACTTTAAACCTTACACTTTGGATAAAAATCAAAAGCAACTCATAAAGCTAGCGCACACTAAAATGCCTTTTGGTAAATACGAAGGAAAATACCTTATTGATATACCGGAGTACTATGTGGTATGGTATCATAACAAGGGTTTCCCAAAAGGAGAATTAGGGGAGCAGTTAAAACTGATCTATGAATTAAAACTAAACGGACTGGAAGAATTGATACGAAATATCAAAAAAAGCTATCCAAAACCTCATTAATTGAAGAAATTAATGAGGTTTTTATTTTAAAGATAGTACGTTAAACAATTGTCAATTTTCCGAATTATCTCATTTGTAAATTAGCATATTCTCAATTTATAATCGTATTTTTGCCGAGTTTTTTACACAACTACAATACAAACAACAACATAATGAATCAAACGAAATATATTTTTGTTACCGGTGGTGTGACTTCTTCTTTAGGGAAAGGAATTATTGCAGCGTCTTTGGCAAAATTGTTACAAGCACGGGGATATAGGGCGACTATTCAAAAATTTGATCCCTATCTAAATGTTGATCCTGGAACATTAAATCCGTATGAACACGGAGAATGTTATGTGACTGACGATGGTGCCGAAACTGATTTGGATTTAGGACATTACGAGCGTTTTTTGAATGTCCCAACTTCCCAAGCAAACAATGTTACTACAGGGAGAATATACCTTTCGGTTATTGAAAAGGAAAGAAGAGGAGAATTTCTTGGGAAAACGGTACAAGTGGTTCCTCATATTACCAACGAAATTAAAGATAGAATGCAATTGCTTGGTAATTCAGGTGATTATGATATCATTATCACTGAAATCGGTGGAACCGTTGGGGATATTGAATCTCTACCATACATCGAGTCAGTTCGTCAACTGGTTTGGGATATGGGCGAAAATAACGCGATCGTGATTCACCTGACTTTAGTGCCTTATTTGGCCGCTGCTGGAGAGTTGAAAACAAAACCAACCCAGCACTCGGTAAAAACCTTGATGGAAAGTGGTATCAAAGCAGATATTTTGGTTTGTAGAACCGAACATGAAATTTCGGATGAAATTCGAAATAAATTGGCATTGTTTTGTAATGTGAAAAGAGAAGCGGTTATTCAATCAATTGATGCTTCAACTATTTATGAGGTGCCTAATTTGATGTTGGAAGAAGGACTTGATATTGTCGCATTAAAGAAATTGGATTTACCTAAAAAAGCGGCCCCGGATTTAAAAAACTGGAATGTTTTTCTACGAAGATTGAAAAACCCAAAACACACCGTAAATATCGGTTTGATCGGGAAATATGTGGAAATGCAGGATTGTTACAAATCTATACTGGAAGCTTTTATACATTCAGGTGCTTCGAATGAAACTAAGGTAAATGTAATTTCTATTCATTCGGAACATATTGATGCCACAAATATTGAAGAGAAATTAAAAGGTCTTGACGGTATTCTCGTAGCGCCAGGTTTTGGAGAAAGGGGAATCGAAGGAAAGATAGAAGCAGTGCGTTATGCGCGAGAAAACAAAGTTCCTTTTTTCGGAATTTGTTTGGGAATGCAAATGGCTGTTATTGAATACTCAAGAAACGTTTTGGGATATGCAGATGCCAATTCAACAGAAATGAATGAGCAAACGAAATATCCTGTGGTTAATTTGATGGAAGATCAAAAAAATGTGACAGATAAAGGAGGGACAATGCGTCTTGGAGCTTGGAAATGCGAAATTAAAGAGGGTTCACTGGCTTTTAGGGCTTATGGCCAATCTACTATTTCTGAACGTCACCGTCACCGTTATGAGTATAACAGTGAGTATGTGGATGCATTGCAAAAAGCAGGTTTAAAAGCTACTGGAGTGAATCCGGAAACGGGATTGGTTGAAATTGTAGAAATTGAAGACCATCCTTTTTTCATCGGTGTGCAATACCATCCGGAATACAAAAGTACGGTGGCAAACCCACATCCGCTTTTCGTGAATTTCGTTGCAGCTGCGGTAAAAGCAAGGAAAAAATAAAATAATACGTCTTTAGTTGTGGTACATAAATGACTAAAACGAGAATACTATTTCTCATTGTGGCGAGTTTCAATTAAGGAGCTTAAAGCATTAAACTTTGAATTAAATTATAATGGAAGGAAAAAAATTTGACCCCAATTCGATTATTGGTTTTGTATTGATTTTTGGGATATTACTTTGGATAATGTGGCAAAATCAGCCTACGGAAGCTGATATTGCAGCTGATAAAGTAAAAAAAGAATTAGTGATTCAGGATGCCAAAACAAAAGAGGCACAGGCTAAAGCGATTGCCGAGCCTGCCGTGATAACTACGGGAGACACTTTGCAAATGGCGCAGCTTCAAAAAAGCCTGGGGGATTTTGCTTATTCAGCCACACTTCCTTCTGCTAAGGATTCTTACACCACTATCGAGAACAAATTAGTTAAATTAAAAATTGCTAATAAAGGGGGGTATATCGTGGAAGCTACCCTTAAGAATTTTGAAAGATTCAAAAAAGGATCTGGAGAATTAGTAGATTTGATAAAAGACAACAACGCTAATTTGAATGTGCAATTGCTTACAAGCGATAATCGCACTTTAAATACCAAAGATCTTTATTTTGAACCTACATTGACTAAAAACGGGGAAGACCAAATTTTAGTTATGCGTTTGAAAGCGGGTGCAAATGAGTATCTGGAATATAAGTACGTGTTGAAGGCTGATGATTACATGCTTGATTTTGACATTCATACTCAAGGATTAAATAAGGTGTTGGACGCATCTAAACCATTAAAATTAGAATGGGACTTGAAGTCATACACGAATGAAAAAAGCATTAGTTATGAAAATCGTTATTCTGAATTGTACTATGAGCATGAGGATGGTAAGAGCGATTATCTGGGACTAGGTAATGATGAGTCGGAAACGGTTGAAAAAGTATCTTATGTGGCTTATAAACAACATTTTTTCTCTTCGATCTTGTTGACAAGCACTCCTTTTGAAAAAGCGGAACTATATTCGAATAATTTAGTTAACGACGAAGAAACGGATACCATTTTTACCAAACAATTTAAAGCAGTTGTCCCTTTAGCGTTTAAAAATGGTGAAATCGACGAAAAAATGAATTGGTACTATGGCCCTACCGATTATAAATTGTTGAAGAGTTATGATAGGAATATAGAAGATATCGTTGCTTTGGGCTGGGGTATTTTCGGTTGGATCAATCGTCATGCATTTATACCGATGTATGGTTTCTTAAGCATGTTTATACAACATGGGTGGGCGATTATATTGTTTACCATTTTGATCAAATTAGTGATGTCGCCTATAACTTATAAATCATTTTTGTCTCAAGCAAAAATGAAAGTGTTGAGACCTGAAATTAATGAATTGGGGGAAAAATTCAAGAAAGACCCAATGAAGAAGCAGCAAGAAACAATGAAGCTTTACAATAAAGCTGGAGTGAACCCAATGGCCGGTTGTGTACCGGGTTTATTGCAAATGCCAGTCTTTTATGCTTTATTTCAATTCTTCCCTTCAGCAATAGGGTTAAGACAGCAAGGTTTTCTTTGGGCAAACGATTTGTCTTCTTATGATTCCGTGTATGAGTTGCCATTTAATATCCCGGCATACGGAAATCACATTAGTTTGTTTCCCATTTTGGCGTCCATTGCGATTTTCTTTTACATGAAGATGACAACCGGTGACCAACAAATGGCGGCACCACAACAAGAAGGGATGCCAGATATGGCAAAAATGATGAAGATCATGATTTATGTTTCACCATTAATGATGTTGTTTTTCTTTAATAGTTACGCGTCTGGTTTGAGTTTGTATTACTTTGTATCTAATTCTATTACAATTGGAATCATGCTTGTGATTAAGAATTACATAATTGATAGTGATAAAATTCACGCTCAAATTCAAGAGAACAAGAAAAAAGAGCCTAAGAAACAAGGTAAATTCCAGCGAAAACTCCAAGAGGTTATGGAACAGGCCGAAGCCCAAAAGGCGAAGGACAAAAAGAAATAGTTTAAAAAGCTTCCGCCACGGCGGAAGCTTTTTTGTTTAATTATCTTAAAAGATGGGTAACAAAACTTTGTCTACCGCGTGAATAATTCCGTTGGAACATTGCACGTCGGTAGCCACAATATTTGATATTCGATCATTGGCATCCTTAATTTTTGCTCCTCCACTTAACTGCACGGTAAAGGTTTGGGCCGGGTCTAAAATGGGAGTCACTATTTGTCCCTCTGTCAAAGTCGCAGCCAAGACATTTCCGCTAACCACATGGTATTGTAAAACTTTGGTCAAATTCGCTGCTGATACTGATGCAATTCCTCCAGGTGCTAATTCAGCGTCTAATGCTGTAACTGCGGTGTTAGTAGGCGCAAATACGGTAAACGGCCCAGTTCCTGATAAAATGGAGACGAAGTCTGGCTGACCGGCGCTGGTTAAGGCGCCAACTAAAGAAGTGAAATTTGGATTTGCGGTGGCATGAGTAACGATGGTAGGTAAACCAATAACTTCGTCAACGACATGAATTACACCATTGGAAGCCATAATGTTGGGAGTTGTTACCTTTGCGTCACCGTTTAACTCTACGCCAGCAGCTGTGTTTACATACATGCTTAATGTATTCGTTGTAGATGCCGTGCCCTTCGCCATTGTTTTGATATAACCGGTGGTTAAGTCTGAAGCCGTCAACTTAGTTGTAATAACATGATTCAGTAAAATTTGAGTCAGCGCTTCTTTTGGCACATCATTTATCGTCGAGTATGGGGTTGTTGCAAGAAATGCTGTAAAGGCCGAATTTGTAGGTGCGAAAACGGTGTAGGTTCCACTGGCCTGCAATGTGGCCGTTAATTCTGCTCTTTGCAAGGCTTGGACTAACATACTTAAATCTGGAGTTTTAAGGGCAAGTCCGGTGATTGAGTTGTCAACTGGAGGCGCTGCAGTGTTATCATCATTACATGAGATTAACAGAACTAAAAAAGACAGGATTAACGTCAAATTCCTGATTTTAAATACATTTTTCATAATAGTGAGTTTTAAATTTTTATCTAAGTTAAAAAACAAATTCCGCATAATGTTTAATTTATATTTAAAAAAGATAAACAAAACTAAAATTTAGGATTTCTTTTTTATTTGTTTAACGCAGTATATTTATGTGCAAACAACTGTATTGCAACTTGTTAATGGTTGGCATTGTTTTTTTCTATTTTGAAGGTCCAAATTTTGGTTAAACAGATTATTGGGAGCTCATTAAAATAATTGTTAAGAAAAATTTTCTCGAAACTGGTGTCCAAAGGAAAAAATTGCGCTTTTTTTAGGAGTGCAATTATTAGGTTGTTTAGATATGCTTATTCTGTAATAAAATGTAAATTTGTCAAAATAAGGAACCTTTAGTTTTGCAGCTTCTAGTAAACATTTGGAAATAATGAAAAAAATTAAGTTTTGTTTTTTTACGGTACTCTGTTTGGTTCATTTTAGCCAAACGCTATTATCTCAAACCGATTTTAATAAATTAGATTCACAAGGGAAAAAGCATGGTGTATACAAAGGATTTTACGAAGAATCCAAAAGGCCCAGATATGAAGGGACATTTGAGCACGGAAAAGAAATTGGGCTTTTCAATTTTTATGACGATACCAAAGCGAAATCTATAATAGCCACCCGAGAATTTAATGCGAAAGATAACTCAGCTTATACCACTTTCTTTGATCAAGCCAAAAACAGAGTGAGCGAAGGTAAAGTGGTCAACAAACTCTTTGAGGGTTCATGGAAGTATTACCACCAAGCTTCACAAACCGTGATGACCATAGAAAATTATAAAAACGGCAAGTTGGAAGGTGTGCGGTCTGTTTTTTATCCCAACGGCAAAATTGCCGAGGAGACCGATTATAAAAATAATTTTAAGGACGGAGTCTACAAGAAATATTCTGAGAATGGAATAGTTTTGGAAGAATCAATTTTTAGAAATAATGAATATAATGGACTGGCCATTTTTAGAGACCCTGATGGTAGTGTTGTCTCCAAAGGACAATTTGTAAATGGGAAGAAAGCTGGGACTTGGCAATTTTTCGAAAAAGGAAAACAAGCCAAAGAAATCGACATGAACAACCCCCGGAACATATCAAAATCCAAACGCAATTAAGTTTATCCTTACACATATACTGCAATAAAACATTGTAACTTTGCAGTCTTGTAAAATTATTAAAGATTTCAAAATGAAACGTGTTGTAGTAGGACTTTCTGGAGGTGTTGATTCGAGTGTTGCCGCTTATTTGTTGCAACAACAAGGATATGAAGTGATAGGCCTTTTTATGAAAAATTGGCATGATGATTCAGTTACAATTTCCAATGAATGTCCGTGGTTAGAGGACAGTAATGACGCATTGCTGGTAGCCGATAAATTGGGGATTCCTTTTCAAACGGTAGATTTGAGTGAGCAATACCAGGAGAAAATTGTGGATTACATGTTCAGGGAATATGAGAAAGGGAGAACTCCAAATCCCGATGTTCTTTGTAACCGCGAAATCAAATTTGACGTTTTTATGAAAATTGCGTTGAGCCTTGGCGCTGATTATGTCGCTACAGGTCATTATTGCAAAAAAAGCGAAATTGAGCTCAATGGCGAAACAGTATATCAATTGCTTGCCGGTGCGGACAATAATAAAGATCAATCCTATTTCCTTTGCCAACTATCACAAGAACAGCTGGCAAAATCATTGTTTCCCATTGGAGAATTGACCAAACCGGAAGTGAGGGAAATTGCCGCGCAAATGGAATTGGTGACAGCCGAAAAGAAAGATTCCCAAGGTTTATGTTTTATAGGAAAAGTGCGTTTGCCGGAATTTTTACAGCAAAAACTGGAGCCAAAGGAAGGAGCTATAATCCAGATTGACAAGGATCATTTGGTTTATAGGCCCGAAGAACAACAGGAGTTATCGTCAAAGGAATCGTTGCTGTTAGAATCAAATAAAATTGCATATACTCATGAAATGGGCAAGGTGGTTGGAAAACACCAAGGTGCGCATTACTTCACAATCGGTCAACGCAAAGGGCTGAACGTGGGCGGGACAAAAGATCCGCTATTTATTATCGCAACCGATGTGACGACAAACACGATTTATACCGGTTTGGGTAGCCAACATCCGGGATTGTTCAGAAAAGGATTGTTTATAGAAAAGTCAGAGGTGCATTGGATTCGCACTGATTTGGCTCTGGCCAATGGGGAACAAATGGAAGTGATGGCGAGAATACGTTACAGACAGCCGCTACAAAAAGCTACTTTGCATCAATATGAAGACGGATTGTACGTTTCATTTCAAGAACCGCAATCCGCAATAACCGAAGGACAATTTGCAGCCTGGTATCTCGAGGATGAATTAGTTGGTTCGGGAGTTATTTCTTAGCTTAGTGCCTTGATAAAAAAAAATCAAAGCGTCCTTTGGTTACGAATTGGATATCGTTAAAAAAAAAGCTTTTATTGCAGTCAATAAATTAGTCTCCTAATGTTTCGTTTAATATAGTTTTCGATTATGAAAAAACTTTGTCTATTCTTTTTTTTCTTTTTAACTACAGCAGTTTTTTCGCAAGAAGACGCTTGGGTATATTTTGCTGCCAAAAACAATTCGCAATTTTATTTTGATTCACCATTAGAAATGCTTTCTCAGAGAGCTTTGGACAGAAGGGCAAATCAAAATATAGCTTTAGATTTAAAGGATGTTCCAATCGACCCTTCCTATATTAGCCAGATAAAATCGACGGCTGGAATTACGGTGATGGCCAAATCTAAGTGGCTCAATGCTCTTCATGTTAGAGGGACACAAAGCGCGGTAAATTCACTCAAAACTTATGCCTTTGTGAGCAAAGTGGATTTTGCCAACAAATCACTAAACCAAGCCGGTAAAACGGCCAAAGATTTTAAGACAAAAGAGCAAAGTAAGACTAAGAAAACGAAAGTAAATTTCGCATACGGCCAGTCTACAAACCAAATTCAAATGCTTAAGGGGGATTTGTTGCATCAGCAAAATTACACGGGTTCCGGAAAGGTAATAGCGGTTTTAGATGCTGGTTTTCCTGGTGTCAATACGGCATTGCCTTTTCAGAGACTTCGAGATAATAATCTAATTTTGGGTGGTTACGACTATGTTTCCAGAAGCGCTGATTTTTACCAAGGTGATTCTCATGGTACCCTCGTACTTTCTTCTATGGGAGGTTACAAGGAAAATGAATTGGTAGGGACCGCGCCAGACGCTTCTTATTACCTGTTTATCACCGAAGATGTTGTTTCTGAAAATCCGGTCGAAGAATCACTTTGGGTAGAAGCTGCCGAAACAGCCGATTATTTAGGGGTGGATATCATAAATACTTCTTTAGGATATTTTGAATATGATAACACGTCTTACAGTCATACTTATAGCGAAATGAATGGTGCGACCGCCTTTATGTCAAGGGGAGCCGAAATCGCTTTCTCTAGAGGAATGATTATTGTGGTTGCCGCCGGTAATGAAGGAACAACCAGTAATCCACATATAGCGGTACCCGCCGATGCAGTTTCGGTAATTGCAGTTGGCGCAGTGAATTCAGCTGAAAATAGAGCTTGGTTTAGCTCAATTGGGCCTTCCTTCGATAACCGTATAAAGCCGGATGTTATGGCACAAGGCGCTGCTGCCGTTCTATCGGACGGATTTGGAAATATAATTACCGCAAACGGGACTTCGTTTTCAAGTCCAATAATGGCCGGAACGGTGGCCTGCTTGTGGCAAGCATTTCCCAACAAAACAAATAAAGAGATTAGACAGTTAATTATCCAATCATCAGATAGATTTACGGCACCTAATGCCCAATATGGATACGGGATACCGGATTTCAGCGCCGCCCTGTCTAACGGATTGTTTGTAGAGGATTTCACTAAAAACTATTTTGTGGCCTATCCAAATCCGACAACTGATTTGATCTCGGTTTCTTTTCCAGAAGGCTTCAATAGTGGAACGGTTGTTTTTTATAGTATTTTGGGTAAGAAAGTTTTGGAACGTACAATCAGTAGTCCGTCAGACACATTTTCATTAAAGTCATTGAGCAACGGCATGTACTTTTACAAAATTGAATCAGATGCTTTTTCTAAGTTCGGAAAAATCATAAAACAATAACATTCAGCCTA
>Ga0209519_10000095_pt1 | contig 37958 bp, 46 predicted proteins | sample Rifsed13ft1_FD_184005 | JGI IMG/M metagenome (GOLD analysis project Ga0209519, IMG submission 184005) | Soil microbial communities from Rifle, Colorado, USA - sediment 13ft 1 (version 2) | ecosystem: Environmental > Terrestrial > Deep subsurface > Rock core/Sediment | place: Rifle, Colorado...
TTTTTTGTGACCATATTTTATGAACTCATCAATATCTCTGAGAAATCCTTGATCAAATAATGACTGAATAACTAACATGTAATCTGCCCCGATTTTTTCTGCAGCGTCAATCTGTACAGTATCAATCATAATGTCTTTCATTAATAATGGGACGTCAACTGCTTGTCTTACCTGCATAAAGTACTCTGGTGAGCCATTAAACATATGAGGCTGGGTAAGAACCGAGAGCGCTTTAGAGCCTCCTGCAATCATTTGTTTTGCGATGCTAACTGGATCTGATAATGTTCTGATCTTGCCAAAAGAAGGAGATGAAAACTTTACCTCTGTAAGTAACGTTGCATGTTTGTTTGATTTTATTATTTCTAAAAAATCCTTGCTTGATTTTTGCAATTTCACATCCACATCATACACCCCATCATCAATTGCAGTTTTTGAATTGTTTACTAGTTTTCTTAGAATGTTTTCTACCATTATGTCGCCTCTTTTAGTTTTGAAATATCTCCCGTATCTGTAACAAATCTTTCTAATAGTTTGAATGCTTTTCCATCTTTAATTGTGTTTAATGCCAATTCAACTCCTTCTTCAAAATTATTTACTATATTTGCAACAATTAATCCCCCAGCTGCATTAAGAGATGTTGTTTCTATCATGGCTTGATTTGCAGTATTATTTAACACTCCAACAAACGCCTTTATCGCATCTTCTCTTGTTTTGATTTGAATGTCTTTGAGTGATGACTTGTGCAGTCCAACTACTTGAGGATCAATTGAATTCATCAGTACCTTGTCATTTCTTAAAACACATACTCTGTTTGTTGCACTAGTGGAAAATTCATCCATGCCGTCATCTGAGCGAACAGTCATGATATTTTCTGAACCGTTTCTTTTTAGAATTAATGGCAGTCTGTCTAAAAGATCAATAGATGAAACTCCTATCATTTGATTTTTAACACAAGCTGGATTTGAAAGTGGACCTAAAAGATTAAATGCTGACCTTTTTCCAAACTGTTTTCTTGCATTTGAGACATGTCTCATTGCAGGATGAAACTTTTGTGCAAACATAAAACATATGTTGTGTTTTTCAAGTATGTCTGCAATTCTAGATGGCTCTGAGTTTAGATCATATCCAAAATATTCAAAAATATCTGCACTTCCAGAAACGCCTGAACTGGAACGATTGCCATGTTTTGCCACCGTTCCGCCAGCGGCTGTGACTACAAAAGAGGCAGCGGTGGATATGTTGAATGTCTGAAGGTTGTCTCCTCCAGTACCGCACATGTCGATTATTCTTCCTTTGTTTTTAGGCACAACTTTTAGGGCAAATTCCAGCATTTTATCGAGCATGCCTAGCAACTCATCGTCAGTTTCACCCTTTTCTGTTAGGCTCGATAGAAAGTCTAAATTTTCTTTGTCATTTGTTTTACCTGACAAAATCTCTGTCATGACGTAATTCATCTGATCATATGTGAGATCTGTCTTTTTTTGTAGTTTTGAAATTAAATCTAACATCATTTTTTATTTTTCACCTGTTTTATGAAATTTGAGAGAATCTTTTTTCCATCCTCTGTCATAATTGATTCGGGATGAAATTGGACTCCTTCTATTAGATACTCTTTGTGTCTTATTGCCATGATTTCACCATCATCAGACGCAGTAGCTGTTACTTCTAATATGTCTGGGATTACTGTTTTGTCTCCAACTAGTGAATGGTATCTTGTTGCTCTAAATGGATTCTTGACATCTTTGAATAATTCTGAATTTGTATGTTCCACCGGACTTGTCTTGCCGTGCCTTACACAACCCGCATTTGTAACCTTGCCGCCAAATGCCTCAATGATTCCCTGATGTCCTAAACACACTCCCAATATTGGAGTTGTTGGTCCCAAGTCTTTGATTATATCACTACACACTCCGAAATATTTTCTATCTGTTGGAGTTCCTGGACCCGGTGATATGATTATTGCATCATACTTGTTTTGTTTTATTTGCTCTAGTGTTATCTTGTCATTTCTGATGACCTCGCAATCTACTCCCAGCTCACCCAAGTATTGTGCAATATTATATACAAATGAATCATAGTTATCGATAATTAGAAATTTCATTTTGTTGTTTCCCTTAGTGCTTGAAGCATTGCGCCAGCTTTATGTTCAGTTTCTTTGAATTCGTTTTCTGCAATAGAGTCTGAGACAATTCCTGCTCCTGATTGCACAAATCCTTTGTTTCCGTCAATGAATATGCTTCTAATTGCAATTGCAAAATCACAGCATCCATTAAATGAAAAATATCCTATTGCTCCTGCATATGGCCCTCTTGCTTCTGATTCTAATTCCTCAATTATCTCCATGGCTCTGACTTTTGGAGCACCAGATACTGTTCCTGCTGGAAATACAGCCTTAAACGCATCAAACATGTCGTTTTCAGGCGCCAAATTGCCTACAACATGTGTTACTATATGCTGTACGTGACTGAATCGTTTGATCTGCATTAATTCTTCCGTATGCACAGTTCCATACTTGCATACTTTGCCTATGTCGTTTCTTCCCAAATCAACTAACATGGTATGCTCTGCTAATTCTTTTTCATCATGTAGTAGTTCATCAGCTAATTGCTTGTTTTTTTCCTCGTCATCTGTGATTTTTCTAGTTCCTGCTATTGGAAACGTTTCTACTTTGTCATTTGTGATTCTTACTAACATTTCAGGCGATGCTCCGATGATCGTTTTTGTATCTTGTTTTAAATGATACATGTATGGTGAGGGATTTAGTCTTCGTAGTGTTTTGTATAGCGTTAGATTATCTCCTTTTGTATCAAACGTAAATTTTCTAGATAATACAACTTGGAAGATATCTCCATCATGAATGTATTGTTTTGCCTTGTTTACAATGTCTGAAAATTTTTCTTGATTCATGTTCGGTGTCACTTCAGTTGCTTTAAAATCTCCAAATGAGTCACTGCTCATTTTAAATTGTTTAAATCTATTTTCATTATGATAAAAATAAAATAATTTCTTGTGCAGATTATCATACAATATTCCGTCATCATATATTCCAAACTCCATTAATGGCTGTGGGGAATCATGTGTGTCTGGAATGTTTTCTACCAGTCTGATTGCATCATAATTTACAACACCTACTGCACCACCCAAATATCTGTAACTTTGATCTTCTGATTTTCCTAATAATTTTTTTAGTTCCTCAAATGGATCACTTGTTTGGATTGTCTCAGTTTTGTTATCTTGTGTGATTTCTACCTTGTTTGAATATCCTTTGAGAATTATTTTGGGATCAAATCCCATCACCGATGTCTCAGCTAGTATTTCTGGACCTGTTAGTGATTCAAAGAGAAATGAATGTGAATAGTTTTTAGAAATTTTATTGTATATTTGAAATTGATTTTCAGATAACTCTAGTGGTATTACTTTCGGCTGAGAATTTCCAAAGGTGTCCACCCATAGACAAAATTTTACTCGTTTATTATTTAAATTGATAAGATTGTTCTTCTGAGGCGTTTTTTGTCTTGTGTGACTATTTTTTTGTTCAGGAGCCTATTACGGTATGGTACGGTACCTTTATATGATAATTGATCGTATTCTACGTGACCATGCAGGGGCCAAAATCGACACTGATGCAAGATCTATATTTCAAAAAAACATCTGAAGTAAAATCAAGCGTCTCTGAAGTAGAGTGTTATATTTGCGGCAAAGGGCTACAAGATGGATATCGTATAACTGCCAAGACACTATCAAATGGAATGGCATTGTTTTGTGATGTGCATTATTCATTACAGTGATGTTCTGAATGTCTTTTTTGTTTTAAATAATTGATTCAAATCTAGTTTTGTAAAAGGAATTTCATATAGTAGTTTGATCAAGACCATCTATGTCTAGAAATGGCTTGTTGGTAATACTCGGTGGTATTTTGTTAATTGTCATGGGGCTGAAACTAATGGGTGCCTTCTAATCCTAAATGATTTGGACCTATCTCAAGGAATTTGAATTTTTTTTGCAAAATGGGCAAATTAATGAATTTGTTTTACGCCCACATGCTATGCATTGGGTTGTCTTTCCCACATGGCCTGTCTTGTCTGGACTACGAATTAATTTTATTATTATTAATACAATAATTGCAGCGATTCCCACTGCAATGATTACTCCCAGTACCATTCTCTTTGTATGCTTTATTGCTATTCAAAGCTTGCCCATTTTGCAAAACAAGGAACAAAACACACTGAATTTCTTTTATGCTGTTGATGATTTTTTGAAAATGGTGTCTAGCTCCAGACTTTTTCTTTAAATGTCCATTTTTTATTTAAAATAAAATTGCTAAATGCTGCAGTCGCAACTGCTAGTACTAATGCGACTGGATAGGACACACTTAACTCGTCTACCAAATAGTACACCATTCCAAGCTGAACTAATGCCCCAATAGAGCTAAACCCTGCAAACTTGCCATACTGAATGACAGTTCTTTTTGCAGTAAATTCTCTATCTTCAAATGTCCAATATTTATTCAAAAAGAAGTTACTTGTAATTGAAAACCCAATACCCAGTATGGTTGCGTGTAGATACCACATGTCCAAACTAGACGTAAACAAAATAGACGTTAGATAATTGACTCCTAGACCAATTGCTCCGACTGAAAAGAATCTTGCCGCCTTTGATACAAATTTGACTGATGATCTTGGTTCGTTTCGCTGTTCCTTTTTTCCATATCTGTAAAGTTTTCCTACCGCATGGATAAATTCTAAAATTGTTTTTGTTCCAAGCTTGCTTTTTCCATTTTCTCTATCTGAAAATGTATATGGAATTTCTTTTATTGATACATCTTTTACCTTGACAATCATCTCTAGGAGAATCTTGTAGCCTATTGCATCAAAGTTGATTCCTTTAATTACGTCTTTATTAAATGCAAAAAATCCTGACATTGGGTCTGATTCTTTTATTCCAAGACCTCTCTTTGCAATAATTGTGGCAATCTTGCTGATCATTTTTCGTTTTATTGACCAACCTTGTATTGAACCTCCGTTGAGATATCTTGATGCAACAACAATATCTGTTTTTGATTGTTTTAATGCATCGACTAGTTTTGGTATTAGTTGTGGAGGATGAGAAAAATCACTGTCCATCACAACAACTATTTTACCTTTTGCCTGTTGTATTCCGTTTAATATTGCAGAGCTCAGACCTTCTCGTGTTTTTCTATTTATGACATTAACTGTGTATCTTGTTTTTTCTTTTAATGACTCAAAATAATCTTCAGCAATTTTGCCAGTGCCATCCGGTGAGTTATCATCTACTACTATTGCTTCAACTATGGTATTTTTTGGCAGATGTTCTTTGATTGAATGTAATATCCCTTTGATATTTTCAGACTCGTTATACGTAGGAATTATTATTGATACTTCTGCATTTATTGCACTTGACAACACAAATCCACCAGATTTATCTCATATTAAATTTTTAAATTGTAACATTTGACTATCTTACACGTATGCCCTCACGGATTTCGATCTTGGCTGCATCCCCATTGGCTTGCATGTTTGTGTATGGGTATGTTTTAGAATCAAACTCTGTTATTGTCCCCTCAAAAGTTCGTATTGTTGTAGATCTATCTAATGCATTTTGTAATTGAGGACCACGTGCCAGATCAATGCGATAGTGCTCATCTACCACTATGACTGTTTTTTCGGTGTTTGGTGGATAAAACAAAATAGACGAATAGTCTTTTGGGACATTTTCTCGCTCAAATGTATCATACAATATCCACGAATATACCGGACTAGTAAGAACAGTAACTGTGTCATCATAATTTTCTAAAACATAAGATAATGCCTGAAATTGATTATCTGATATGTCGTTGATGATCAAAAGCGTCGTGCTAATAAAACCAAAAATCAAAACCATAGCTACAATTCCTACATGAATCGATTTTTTGATTATGCTAAACTTGCGAATTGATTCCATCAATATTCCAGCAGCGATGCACATTACTGGAATTACCATCATCCAATGAAAGTATTGCTTGTATCCAACACCACTCAGAAATATTACAAATGGGATAAACCATAACAAGAGAAATTTGTCTCTGCGTACTGCTGCAAGAGCTATTCCTGATAAACCCAATACAAACATCAGCGGATCAATAACTGCAAAAAACCCAAATATGTCTAATACACTGTTTGTTCTCTGCGTTTGCCATAACACTCCTTTCTGCCAAAGATCAAACTGATCAAGCACAATTGCATTGGCAGGCCATACTAATGGAATCAACAAAAATGGAATCAGTAGCAGTAAAACATCAGAAAACTTTTTTCTATCTGTATATACAATCCATGCAACTACAAAGATCATTGTAACTGCAGGTATTTTTGTAAATACTGCCAAACCCAATAAGCATCCTGACAAAATAATTGACACTCTTTTTTGTTTTATTTTGGTAGAATACACTGCCAGTAAAATTGCTCCTAATACAAGTGGCACTACAATCGAATCAAGTAATATTCTTTTGAAAATCCATGTAAATGGTAATACTGCAAAAAGAGATGCTGAGAGAAATGCGGAAATCCCACCGTATCTGATTTGAACAATCTTGTAGATTAGAAATGTATCTAGCACCGCTAATAACCCCATAAATATTCTGGGAACCATGTACAGTGACTGTAATGAATCTGGGTCTGTAGATGGCTTAAAGTCAGAATAATTTGTTATGCTAAGAATAGATGCAATTGCAATCTGACCAAAATATGGGTGGTCATACACATTGCCTTCCTGCGGATTTCCAGTATCTAGAAGATTTACTGCACGCCTCATGTAAATTCCCTCATCAAAAAATATGTCTGGATATCCAACAGGATTCCAGAGATGGATAAAACCAGAAAGCAAAAGTGGAATCAACAAGAAAAATAATTTATTCAATTGTTACCTTATGTTGATGGATAATGACACTTAAATTAATTATATCTGTTACATGCATTTGGCAGAATTGTACCGTTGTGTGTCATTTGTCTAAATCAAAATTTTACTATGAAATTAACTGCGCATCGATACTTCATTTCCTATGGAGGCCTGTAAACCAAGTCCTGCACCAGGTTCTGTAGTAATTATCATCAAAGTTTCACATGCAAGACATAAGACAGATGGGGTATAGTCTGTATTTTCTTGAGTTGGACCCGTTGAAGCTAACACTGCATCTTCTATGATGTTTTGACTATTGCAATCCATACATGCTGATGGTTTATGAGAAAGACGCTTTATTTTTTTGATATAGTAATGAACCATATGTGATACTATCTGTTTGGTAATTCTTAAGTTAATTGATTGTTTCTTGCTGATCTTTTATCTGTCGTTGTTATTTTGCCATGCCTTTGCATACTCATAAAATAAAGTAAAATTCCATATGTTTTAGTGTCAAATTCAAAAACTGCTCTTGCTGACGATTTACTCATATGCAGAATCTTAAATGGAATGTGGCAAGTATCTGGTGGCCATGGACAGATTAACCGAGAATCTGCCATTTTAGAGATGCTAGAATATCACAAATCTGGATTTACTACATGGGATTTAGCTGACATTTACGGTCCTGCTGAATCATACATTGGAGAATTTAGAAAACGATTACCAATACAAGAACTAACAAAATCACAAGCGCTGACTAAATTTGTACCAAACCCAGGACCTATGACAAAATCTATCGTAGAATACCATATAGATCAATCACTTCACAAAATGAATACTGATTCACTTGACTTGGTACAGTTTCATTGGTGGGATTACAATAATCCAAGTTACCTTGATGCTCTTAATCATTTATCAAAACTACAAGATGAGGGAAAAATCAAACATCTTGGTCTGACAAACTTTGACACACAGAGAATAAAAATAATGATTGAAAAAGGATTCAAGCTCGTGTCAAATCAGGTGCAATATTCAATTTTAGATCAAAGGCCAGAAAAGTTAATGGCTCCATTTTGCCAAAAACATGGAATGCATCTTCTCACATATGGTACTTTGCTTGGTGGATTTTTATCTGAAAAATATTTAGGCTCTCCGGACCCCCACAGAGCAGACCTGACGACTTTTAGTCTGCAAAAATATTATAACATGATTGATGCATGGGGTGGATGGAAATTATTTCAAGAATTATTACACGGATTATCTCAAATAGCAAAAAAACACAATTCTAGTATCGCAAATATATCTGTCAAATTTATTTTAGATAAACCTGCAGTTGCAGGAGTAATAATTGGTGCAAGACTTGGAATATCCGAACATAGACCAGATAATGCCAAAGTCTTTGATTTGCATCTAGACTCTCAAGATTACACAATGATAAGTTCAGTTACTGGCAAATCCAATGACCTTTTTGATGTAATTGGCGACTGTGGGGATGAATATAGATAGTGTCTTCTAGAGATTCTAAAACTTGTAAAACATGTGGAAATCCTATGATTAGACAGGCACAAATGTTTCAAATGGTCTGGGTTTGTACAAAATGTGGCATATCTGAATAGACAAAAATTAGTTTGGAAACGTTGTTCGTGGCAAAAAATACGGTAAAAATTGGATAGTAATCAAAACCAATCAGTTATCCATTGACAACTGAGCACCAATTCTCTTGTTACATGCCATTGATGTTTGGAATTATTTGATTACTACCTGAGGTTGTACCGTAATAATGAAATAAAAAGACTGTTCTGCAAATTCTTTACATTTGTTTATTTTTATAAAAAATTCTGTATGAAATTAAGTCTATGTTTAATCTTGTGACTGATGATTTTCTATGATCTTTTGAACATTGGCAAGAATTATCTTGTTGATTTCGTTATATTCAATACCTGATGTTTTCATGAACTTCATTTGATCTAAAATTGCAAATTGAACTCTTCCTTGTAATTGATCTATTATGCCAAATCCTTCTTTTGGAAACTCTGTTATGAAAATCTCTGATTTGTCTTTATCCAATTTATCTCTCTTTGAGAAAAGACATTGAAATATTTAGTTCTTGATGCAATTCATTAGTGGTAGATTCTAATCTACTCGTTCCATATGGGTTGTTTTTTCAACCAAGATATCAAATCCCTATAAAGACGACTTTTTTGTACGTTTAAAACATTAATTTCCATATTGGTTGATAATTTTGCTGTCTTGGTATAGTGATCATATTTTGCAAATATTACTTTGTCAAGATATGTCTGACCTTGAATCTCTTTTTTTGCCAATTCCTCAGATTCTGTCATTGCAAAGCATGCAAAGAGAACTCCGTCGACCCAATATGCGCTGCCTGATTCAAGTGATGCCATCATGCTGAGCAGATCATCAAGGCTTAGTTTGATCAAGTCCCTGACATAGACAGTTTTGTATGGTTCATGAATAAAATCCGTCATTTTCTATCTAGTTCTGTATGTATTTTGACTTTATTTTAAGCCTAGTTAAGAAAGATTTTGTTTCGTTAGTAGGGGCATAATTTAGAGGTTTTTGGAATTTCATGAATTATGGTTCAAATTTGTACTGGGACGTAACGCGCGGGGTATATAGTCAGGTGGATAGATTTTGCACTATTTCGGTCTAGAATAAGGTATGTGCGGGGAAGAAATGCATGGATCTTGAAATATCTTTTATTCGTAAAATGAATTCCTGCAGATTGAACTCATATTTTTTCTCCAAATAATTCTAAACATTTGGGGCAGTAATCACTAGTATCTCCATTTGAAAGTACAGTGGTTATTAATTCCACATTCTTGTGGAGTGGGCAAGTATTTTTCATTTAAGATAATCAATATTGAAACTCGTATATGGGATTATATGCAACATGAAACTAAAATTGGCATGGTAAGTCAGGCCATATTGATTGGGATTGTTATAGGTGTATTTTTTGCAGGAATTGGAATTGGTTATGCTGTACTTCAATCTAACACTACACCAACGATGATGACTCCACAACAGATGCAACAAATGATGAGTAATCCAGAACAAATGAGTAAATGGCAACAAACCATGATGAACAATCCTCAAGCCATGAACCAATGGATGAATACTATGATGCAAGACCCACAAGCAATGCAACAAATGCACAACATGATGACAAATGATCCACAACACATGAATCAGATGATGGGCCCAATGATGGATTCCATGATGAACGAACCTCAAATGCGACAACATATGGTGACTATGATGATGCAAAATCCAACAATGATGAATTCAATGATGAGTGACATGCCAATGATGAATATGCTAAACAATCAAACCATTGGAACCAATATGAATACGCAGAATCCAAGTCACGCACAGGAAGTAATAGATCAAATGAAACAGAATCATCAATTCACACAAGATATGATAACTGCAATGCTAAATGATCCTGACCTTAGATTGCAAATTATTGGACATATGACTGAAAACCAAGAGGCAATGCAACAGATGCAGATGATGCTTAACGATACAGGATCAATGAATGGACCCATGATGGGCAATCCCATGAATCCATAATTTTCTTATTCCAGTAATCATCATTTCTGTTAATCGTTACATGTGGAATAACAAACTCTATTATCTTTTTCTTCTAGTTTACTGATCCACGGAATTTTTCTATCTTTTCAATTAATGCATCTTTAAAATCAAATGGTATTTTGATAAACTCTGCAATATCCCCTGTTTCTTCAGAGCCAATAATTACGATTTGGTCTATCTCAGTTCCTGTTCTTTCCTTCCACATAAGAGAATATGCCGTTGCCTGCATGAAATATTTCTGAACTTTGTCATAATGTTCCACCAGTCTACTTTTGCTTGTCTTAAAGTCAATAATTGACAAATCTCCATTATACTCTGCTATACAATCACATGTTCCTGCAATTTCAAACTCATCGCTATACAGTGGAAGTTCAATTCCTCTGATGTTGTCCATTTTGTGCAGGTACGGTTTTAGTTTTTCAAAATGACTCCTTGGAATATCCAAAAAGGCTCCATCTGATTCTTTATTGTTTAGATAATCTTCGCATAGTTTGTGTGTCATTGTTCCATGAATTTGCGCCTCTTTCATTATTTGCTCTGCAACATCATTTCCAACTCTTTCTCGCCATTGATCAAGGCCTGACATGTCTGATGTCTTTGATAGTACGGTGGTAATTGATGGGTATAGTTTTCCTTGAGGTGTCTGATAGTACCTGACTCCCTCTATTTCTATTTGAAATGCTCGTGGAATCGCTGTAATGTGGTGAGTAAACTGCACTTTTCTACATTATATCAAAGCAATAAAAAAATCAAGTGTTTTAAGGAAATAATCTTTATTTTTGAATTTTATCTTGAATGATTAATTTTCAAAACTTTTTTCAATTTCCTGTGCAAGTGATTCTAGCTTGCTTGTATCTCCTAGATTTCTGTAAGTTAGTTTCTCTAATGTCTTAATTATGCTAATTGCTGCTCTGTATTGAGGAATTTCAGGATGATTTAACTCTCCATACATTCTCATTCCCTGAATGCCGTTTTGTTTTGCAAAACCCAAGATCAATCCATTAAATCCTGTAATTATTGATCTTTGAGGTGTTGTCAAAACTCCCAACCCTTGCATTTGTTTTGTTAATTCCATTGATGTGGTGGTGACAAAAGTTTTGGGATTTTTATCCAGTACTCTGTTTGTGTGAAAACCCCCAAGCGTATAGATGAATTTGGCAGAGTATTTTTTAGAAACATCGATGACATCCTGGCAAAGCGAATATAGTTCTTGGCTGTCTTGTGGCTGACCGGTTCCTCCTCCAAAAACAATCAATCCATCTGCATATTTGTATTCCCAACTTTCATTTGGCAAGTCAATGTGTCCTCCTACATCCACAACATATGTGGGATATGGTGTCTTTGCAATTCTGAATTTTTTTGTCTTCAAACTATTGTTGATAAAATTCACTACTATACTGCCTACATTTCCCATGTCTTGCATCGCAGCAATAATTATTGGTTTTTCAATCACTGGTTCTTCTGTTTGAAAAAATTCCATTATTTTCTCTAGATTTTACTTACTTAAAACTTAAGATTTGTATATGCTATAAAAAATTTAAAGAACTGATGTTATGATGATTATTGGTAAGATAAATAAAAATGAGAAAAAAATTAAATTTCATCTGGACATCAAGTGTACAAAATGTGGGAAAACAGTGCCTGGTGGAATGCAAGCATCTGAAAACTATTTTGGTTCTGATTCATTTAAGATAGAAATTGATAATTTTAAGAAAAATTATCTTTGTGGTATATGCAGAGATAAAAAAAGACTTGCAGATAAACAATGATTTATTTTTAACTCCATTATGAAAAATAATTGAAATATGTTTCTCTTGGAATTATTACTATGGTTTCTTTACTACCAAACTGGATGCACCAATTCTTTGAGATTTCTTCTTGGTTTTGGGAATTTATCCTGCTTAGGATATCCTATGCATAATACCGATGATGGAATCAAATCTGTATTGATTACATTCATTACTTTTTGTTCATCAAACATGCCAATCCATATGGAACTTAATCCCAAAGCCTGAGCTGCAAGCTGAGAATACGCTGCAGCTAGAGTGGCATCTTGTATGGCAAATTTTTTGAGTACCTCTTCTGGGAAATCTAGTTTTACTCTGGATGGATTTTTACAAAAAACCAATACAACTGGTGCATTTACGTAGGGTTGATTGTTGCATGCCTCTATTAGCTGCTGCTTTTTTTCAGGGCTTTTTACATAAAATATCTCAAAACCTTGAAAATTACCTGCTGTAGGCGCAGTGTCTGCAGCAGCTATGATTTTGTCTATTTTTACAGTCTCTACTATTTTGTCTGTGAACTTTCTAGTTGAACGTCGTTTTGACATCACGGTGAATAAATCCGTATTGATAAACTCAGTTGGAGATGATTTTAGTATCTGATTGAGTAGTTGATTTCTAACATTAGCATCTACATTGTTGTTCTCTTTTGGTTCATACCCTGTCGGATAAATTTTCTCAGAATTATCTTTTGAATCCATATCGGATGTAGACAAAATATCTTATTAAGTAATTCTCACTCTGTTGATTTTGTTTTGTTCTCTGTTTTGTCTGGAATTTTTTAACTATTTTTTATTAATATTTAACATGTAAGTTGATTCTAATGACCTGCATTGAGGGTGAAATTGTTTTTCAGTAATATTTCCACATGCATGGCAATGAAAAGTAGTTGGTAAATTACATACTTTGCATCTCTGATCCACTTCTAACTCTTTTCCGCATCTTCTGCATGAATCAAATCTCATGTTGTACATTGATACTGAATTTCATTTAAAGTGTGTGAAAATTAGGCTGCATTAATTAGCTTGTTCTAATTTTTTATCTAATTTGAATGTGATATTCTATGAAATTAGAATGAAATGATAAAAATTAAAAATTTGAGCCTATGATTTGCTTGCTTTGTTTTTGTATTTTACACCAGCAGTTTGGACTGCATTGATTGGAGTTTCTTACTATCATATTATTTCTCCAATCTCACATAATCTGAACTATTATTTTCCCCAGATGATTGTTCATGGTCATCATTCATACCACGTAATCACAAAATTTGTTTAAAACGTTCACGTAGGAATTATCAGTGAAAAGGCATTTCAGGCTAATCTGAATTGTATCATGGAACTAGAAAATTTTCCACCTATACTTTATATGAAAAATTGACCATATTGTAACATGGCACAAGTATCAATTGAACATGCTAGAAAACGAACGCTGGTGTTCATTGGAATTGTTATTGCTGTAGCAATGGCAATAATTATTCTTGTCTAAGTGTATTTTATTTTCACTTGGACATGTATTTTTTGTGTCTGTTTTTGAATATTTTTTATTTGGATAATTGATGTAATGAAGAACCGCAACTATTGCATTTTTTACTGTCTATGTAATTTTGAATGGTTTGACCATCCCAAATCAAAGCATTTGCTTTATGGCCTTTTTCACATTTTATCTTAAATAACATACTTGTCATAGTTGGATTTTCTGATTTTTTTCTAAACTTAAAGATATTGTTTTAGAGTTTATTATGATTTATTGACTAGGTCTTGCATTGCCAATATCCCTTGACTCATCTTGTTTTTTGAATACCCTATATTCCCCAATAATCGTACTGCATTGTTGACATGTGTATTGACCTCTTTCTACAAGAATCAAATTGTCTGCAACTTGCTCATTGGGGTTTTCTTCTAGCCGTATCTTTGGTGGATTGCTAAATTCAGTTTCACAGTTTTTACAATAATGCTTTGACATTTTTTGTTCTTCAAGTTTACCTACTGGTGCTAAAAATAATTTTCCCACTCCCAAATCTGCTTTTTTTGCTTGCTCTTCTGTTAGATCAGCTACTATGTAGCCTCCTGACCCTTGTAGTTTTAATTCAACCATTTGTTTTTCTTGTTTCTTCTGGCCTTAAAATACTATGTTTTCGAAAATTACTTTATGATATGTTTTTTACTTTTCTTATCTGATTGAGTAGTGAAAAACCTAATCCTGACATGAATAATCCTATTCCAAACATACTAAGAAAAATCATGTTGGCAGTACTATCTTGTGGATTCAACAACATTGTAAACCCAACCAGAGTTAAGATAATGCCTAAAATGAGTAACAAAATGCTGGGACGCCTAAGTTCAGTTATTTTCAATGATTTTCTAAATATGGTGTAAACTTAAGGTTTTAGAATCGGAAATTAGTTTAATTTCGATTAAATTTCTCTGCAGTCTTTTCATAGAAAAATTCCTGTTTTTTCAAATCTTTCTCTGAAATTATTCTGCATTTTCTCATGGGTACTAGTCGTGATATTTGCTCGTAGGTATTCATGTCTCTTACATCTGCGGCATATGCAATTTGCAATAATGGTGATTTTTCTTCAATCATTGGCTTTACCTGCTCATATCCACCACTTTGTCGCATTCCAGTACGATGCAATCCAATATTTTTTTCACTCTTTGAAATTTGTGGATCCTGATAACAGCAAATAGAATATTCTCCGTTTTCTTTTTCAATAATTGTTAATCTTGTAAATTTATCACTCCAATCTTCAATCTCTCTTGCAATCTCCATTGCCTCTTTTTTATCCTCAAAAACTGTGGATACTACCAACCTGTCTTTCTCATATGCCCATGAAATGCCATAAAAATTCCAATGCCATTCTATCTCAAAAGACATGATGTAATTCTGAGAATTTATCAAATTAACACTTTCGAATTATGCTATACAATGAATTGTTTTTCTATATGTATTTCTCATACAATTCCCCAAGCATCGAATTGATTTTTTCAATCTCATGATCTCCCCAAGAATCAGATTTTATGCGAATGTGTATGTTATTTTCCTCAAGATTGCTTATGATTTTTGGATACATCAGACCAATAAAGAATGATTTTTGATCTAAATTCATCTGCTTTGCTTTATGTTGAAAATAGCTTATCCATTCTCGTTTTTCATCTTGAAAAGTTTCTAAAATTATTGCTTGAATCTGAGATTCAAGTTCTTTATCCATGTGAATATCCTGTTTCAACTAAAATTAAGGATTTTCATCTGCAAAAAATACTAGCAGAATCTGTCACATTCACATTTTCTGCTTGTAAACACATTTCTAAGAAAGTCTAGTTTTGAGTGGGAGATTGAAGGTTTTTTTCCAACAATTTTGAATAAAGTAATCCCTGTGACAGAACTAGTTCCTTTGAGTGCCCATGAGCCATTTTTCATTAGATATGGTTTTGGGTTTTTCATGGTCACTTTTTTGTGTGCTTTGACATCGTATGTCTCGATTTCTGACATGATGGCAAATCTTAAAATTGATATTACATAGCCAAAGTAAATTTTTTCATATCAACTAGCTCAAAAATAATTTTTTTTAAAAAATTGGAGCCTAGGATAATATTGCTATTTATCTAATCTTGTGATTGCAGATAATTATTAAAAATTAGTTTTATTTTTTAATTTAAATTAAACAAACGTTTGAAATTTCACAATACTTTGTTTTATACAACCAAAAGAATAATGATTTGACGCCTTCGATTAGTGGTCTAGGCATGCTATAAACGACCACTATTCCAAGCCGTCGATTCTAAATTTCATTTAAGTGAATTTGTAGTGCTTTTTTTATTTCCTCTTTTTTTAACGCGACTTTATTATTTCCAATCTTTAGACTGTCTGCATCATCGATTGGTGATAATCTGTGAGCTAGAAAATCAGATAATAACTCTAAATTAAAATCATTGTTGTTTTTTAGATTTATTTTCAAATATTTTTCTTGTATGCCTCCATCTTTTGTTAATCCACCTGATGGAAACATTCGAATATCCTCGTTGATCTTATTTTCATTTAGTTTTTTTCCAAAAATTGCATTGTCTATGTCATTGCCCTTATGAAAATGAAATATAGTGATAATAAACTCCACAAAACTTTTAGAGTTTCTCTAAATAAAGACGCTTCCTTATGTTATCTTTTCTTTAACAGTGCATCTTCAGGTGTTTTATCTTGATTGACTTGCCAATGCCAGCTATGATGTTTTTTCCAATGCTCTTCTAGTTGTTGAGTTGTAGGTTCTTTTCCTAAAGGGGTTCCACATATTTTGCACTGTCTCACAAATTTTTGTAGGTTCGTGTAAAATTAAGGGTATTGCTTTTATTTTATTGCTCTGATTACTTTTCTGCACGGAGTAAAACTAGAAAGAATACGAACTCCCTTAGGATGTTTTTCTGATTAGGGGATAGAGGTAATTCTAACTTTTTGGCAAAATCTAAAGATATCTGGTATATTTGTCCAAAATGGCTTCCTAATAGGAATGCATTTAATGATTTATCTGGAATATTGTCGAGGTTATTTTTATACAGATTAATTGCAACACTCTTGGTCCAGTTTGTTTTTAAAATCAAATCCATAGTTAATTTGATTAATTTTTTATCTAATCTTCCTTCAATTGATGCTAGGATTTTACTTATCTCAATTTTGTCTTGTTTGGTTAGTTCCGTCATGATTGTCACCCGTCTGATTTTGTTCTCTTTTTTGGTTTGATAATTGGATGACACTGTGAAGGAAGATTATCTTCATTTTCCATGGTTGATTTTAATTTAAGTGAAATTAATAGTTGTGCTAATCTATTCTGTCTCTTAGTTGATGGCAATCACATATGCAGCCTTTTTGGCATTTCATTCTTTTGCAATCTGAGCATACTTTTTTGTTCCAAAAAGTCATTATTGTTCTATTTTGATTTTTGTTTTCTATTTCTCTTGAACTCTTGTGATTTTTGTTTTTTTCTTTGTTGTTCTAAATTCATAATCAGATATGTTTTTCCTGCTTCACAAAGCTTCATTTCGCCAGTGAATTCATCATGTATTGATTCTAATGTTCCATCTGTCAAAAGCATACCTACAATTTCCCATGCTTTGTCTTCAGGTATTTCAAATTTGTAAGAAAGTGTTGACACTTTAGTGTAGTAACCATTTTTCGAATTACGTAAAATGAAATCTCTAATTTTATCTTCTGTTGTTTGTGTTTTTGGTCTTGATGATCTATCTCCAAATCTCCCAAATGGCCTCTTATTTTCCGGCAATACTTTTTTTCATGACTTGCTGCTATTTTAGGACTTGGAACAACAAAACCTAAAGGCTTTTTGAATATGCCATGTATTGATTTTCATGAGTGAAAAGGCAAGAAGAATTGAGGAACTTAGAATGAAAACAGGTAGAAGCAAGCGTTGTCTTGATTGTAAAAAACATCGATGTATTATTGATAGTTGCCAATGCAGATGTCATTTGAAAATCTAACTGGTATCAAAGACCTGTGTATCAGACCTGAATGACGAGCTTCACTGCTCTAATCTGAAAGAGGTTGTGGGTATTGATTATTTCCCAATCTAGCCAATTAGCAACTAGTATAACACTTTTCATCAATAAAGAGTTTAGACCTTGGTTCAGTTGCTGTTTTTAACTCATATGTACAATCAGAACGATTTCGAGTCCATTTTCCTTGAATCCATCATGATGATTTTGTGACACTTGCAAAAGCAATTAGCATGAATCATGTCGTGAGCATTTCTATATTCACACTCTTTAGTATGTTCCATATGGTGTATTATTTTCAATTTTTATACACTTAAAGATTAACCCGATATGAATGACATCTTGGCAAGTATGCCCTGTAATCATTGTAACGCACAAGAAATTATCTGAAAAATCTTAGATTGGAATTTAAAAGAAAAAATTTTGCTTCAATTGATTATTTCTTTTTTGAAGCTTTTTTTGCTGCTGCTTTTTTCTTTGCTGCCATGATTGGTGTGTCTGTTTTACTTGAATTTCCTATGTTGATATAAAATAATTAGACAAAATGGATATTGATCGGAACACAATTTTAGACAATTTAAAATCAAAAAATAATTAAAATTTAATAAAAAATATTACGTGATTTGCCGGATCATTATTTTATATTAATTGAATCGGGGTCATTATTTCCTGGGAGATACTTTTCTCCTAATTTTGCCTTCATTTTTTCATCAAATTCTTCTTGTAATCTTGTTAGATAGATTTCTGCTTCCGTTTCATCATCTGGAATTCCTGTATTTACATTGTAATTGAAACCAGTAGCTAGGTGGTAAAACTCCTCAAAGAATTCTTTACAATCTATTACGTCTGCCTGCGAATCAATTGATACTACTAGGCAATTATCCTCTTCTCTAAATTTTAAACAAACTTCTTCGTCAATCATTGTATCTACTATCACTGACATGAGATATGGAATCAATGATTCATTGAGTTCACTTTGATTGTCTTTGGAATTTTTTATCCATAATTCATAACCGTCTACAAGATACTCAAAAGTTTCAACTATGATTTCTCTGATATTACTATCTGGGTATGCCCTTTTTGATTTCCACGATGTTTCTTCTTTATTTCCAGGTTCCACATATAGTACATCGAATTTTATTTCTTCATGAATTTGCTCATATTCCCAAACTTGCTTGTTTGTCCACATGGGAGAATACTTTTCAATGAGTATTGTAGTTAATTGATCCAATATTCTGAATCAATTGGACTGTTGTTTATGCTTATCTTGCAAAATAGACTGATTTTTTTAGTATTGTGTATTGAATCTGATCCCTAATTTTTGATATGTGATTTAAAAAATGCCAATGTACATTCTGCAAGTTCTTTATCTGAGTGTTTTTTGATGGCGTGCTTGCAGTTAGGACATGTTCCTTTATCTTCTTCAGTAAAATCATCTCCTACTTGTTTCATACAACATTCCATCAATTCTGCAGTAGAGTGTGACTCCATGGCTAGTTTACATGTAGGGCATTCAGTCAAATTTTTCACCTATGTAAAAATAATATTTAATATTATGGGTAGTGACTTGTATCAAAATAAATTCTACTGTGATTGAAATTGATCCAGTGCTCAGTGCATTATTTACTTGCATCTAATTTTCTATTCTGTTTATCAAAATAAAGTTTCTCAATTTGAAAAAAATATTGATCACTGTTTACAGGCACACTTGAATTTTAACAAAATGCATATTGTACTGATTAAAATACCCTGATTTGGAACTCTATATGAAACAAACAACATTTATTTTGTTATTTTTTAAACAACTCTAATTCTTCTAAGATTTTACCCATGGAATGTTTCCATCTTCTCATTGCATCAATATCGTGTGGTCTGTTGTTTTCTAGTTCTTCTTTTTGTTTTAGTAATTCCTGATGCCTTTCATCATCAATTTTTTTGACCATGGAATTCCTTCGTGCTCCCATATTTGAATAAATTTATCTTTTTTAATTTTGATTCATTTTACGCCTGTATTTTTGTGACTTTTAGTTTCACACCATACTGTAACTTGCTAATCCATAGAAAGTTTTACTTATTGTAGCACACAAATTTTTTCATTGAAATTACTACTTTCTATTATTCTGATAATCGGCATTTTTGTGTATCTCTGGTATGCAAATTTACTGCCATTTGATGCTCAAAATGCTCCTACAGGATTGGTCAAATCTGAAAACGTTAAAGAATTATCTAAAATTACAACTAAAAATGAACCGAAAGTCATCTATTATTCAATTCAGGCAATTCCAAATCTACCTGATAAACAAATCCCATTAGATGCATTGCATAAAGCATTTGATGCCTGGAAATCACTGAATCCCAGATTGGATTTTGTAGAGTCTGATGATCCTGACATTGAGATTCGATGGCAAGTGTATGCCTCAGAAACTCACTCTGGTCTGGCCACTTGTAATTCTGCGTTATTTGGAATCTTGAATCATTGTGTATTGGACATTTCTGTCGGTGATGAGGATTGCAGTGGTAATTATGTTCAAAATGATGAAAACATGGTTTCAAACATCATAATGCATGAGATAGGCCATGCCCTTGGATTGGGACACAGTGTTGATAAAAATCATCTGATGTATTCGGATGAATCCACCACTGTTAATTTTGATTCACAAGGATTCATTGTACCGCAAAAATTCAAAGAACTTTATGTTGGACAAAAATCTCTACTTGATCAAGACAGTGAAATTCGAGATCAAATTGAATCATTGGATAAACAAATCTCTCGTGCAAAATCACAATATGACGAATATTACAAACAATATGAATACTATGACGGAAAAACTCTGCCTCAAGACGAATTTGAAAAAGCACAGAGATTACTGAGTAAATTAAATTCCGAAGCTGACAAGATTAATTTCATGATTGATCAACAAAATCAGTTAATTAAACAAAGCGATGCTATTCTAGAAATTCTGGATTGTCATCCTAATTTTGATGTTCAAAACTAGTTTTTCCTTTCAAAGTATTTGTACATCTAATTTGGATAATTTTTAATTATCCCTTGATGTCGTACAATAAGACAAAGCCTACAATCAATGCTGCTATTGAAATCCACATGAAAATCATAAATTTTAGATTCACAAATTATTTTGTTTTTGTCTGAAATTAATAGTTTTTATAGAAAAGCAAGCAAGTCTGACGTCTTTTTTTTGCATCAGTCCCTTTGGGGGATATATTCAAGCCGTCAAACATGCAAACAGTCTTGCTTCCAATATCTTGTATACAATGATTTTTGAAAAATTCTTAAAATAAAACATGTCTTGTTAATTGATCAAAATGGTTTGAAAAAATGATCCATTTCAATTCCATTTGTGCCTGAATCGCTAATGTTACTAAAATATCATTTAATCTAGGCGTGCTTATTTGAGATGTGTTTCAAATTAAACACACTATTTCTTTTAATTTGTCTTGAGATACTATCATCGAGTCATCCTGTTTGACGGCATTCCTATGTTTGCCTTACCAGACCACACCCTAGAATTCATCGGCCGTCAAACATATCTTTAATTCAAAACCAAAAACTTTTCAAATCTGATACGCATTAAAACGATCTTGATAATAATTTGTAAAGGTGCAAGAAAAATAAATCACATTGAAAAATGTAGTTTTCTCTATAGTGGAACTTGGGGTGATGCACAACTTGTTGAACATCAAAAACAGCATCAATTATTAGAAAATGAAGATTGTTCGTGGTTAGGATTTGACATACCTCAGTCATTTGGAAATTACAGTGGGCGTGACGGAAAAAGAATCTAAAGTCTCCATCAATTGTTTTTTGGTCTGTTTTTTTATAGTAAAAATCAATAATTTTATTCCCTAACACAATAAACAATTCTATGGGTCAAAATAATATAATTTCTTGGTCTGCGGATTATCTTTTGAATTGGTCAGACTTTCGAGCTGAATCTAACCCTGCAGTGTTTGAAGATGCTCATAGCATCATAAAATATCGCTGTACTTGGATTGTTAATTCTGATGCGGTTGGTAGTCAAATCCGATTCTTTATTGAGAATGTTGATTTGACTGTTGAATTTTATCCGCTACTTTCTTGGGTAAGACGATCACAAGCAACTCCTCAACTCTTAAAACATGAGCAAGGACATTTTGATCTTGCAGAATTATTTAGATCCAAAATTAAAAAACAAATTCAGAGTGTGTTTGATGAAAAAAAATTTCCCACTAGAGGACAAAATTCAGAACAACAAAAACAATTTGCACGTGAAGATTCTGGTTTAATGATTGCAAAAGAAGTTGAAAAATGGGAAAAATATCTTTCTGAAAAACAAGAAGAATATGATAAGAAAACCAACTATGGGCAGATAATCGAAAAACAACAAGAGTATGATGATACGTTCAAAAAATTACGAAATGTGTTCTAACCTAGATTCAAACTTCATGTAATCTATTATGATATAACCCCTCATGTGTATCTTCTGTCTTGATTTTTTCTAGTTACACTTGTTTAATTATTTTATTTTCAGGAATCGAATTTATGTAATTAACAAGACTACGATAATATTTTAGATGAAAATCCAAATCCCTGATTTCTGTCTGTTTTAGTTCTTCTAGCTCTGGTCCAAAATCTCGTTTGTCTGCTTGTATGTGATTTAGTGTGTTTTCATTTATTTCAATCATGTGAAACAGACTGTGTAGCACTTCTCCTTTTGTTAGTGTTTTATCGCATGATCTTTTTAGTAAAGCCTCAATCCATTCCATATTATTTTACCTCAAAATTGTTATTTCTATTCCTGAATGTATCTTTTCTAACCTTTGCTCTAATTTTGTTTAGCGGTTATTAATTTGAGAAATACAAAATGAGGCTAGTCTTTTTTTGCCTTCTTTTTTTTATCCATTAATTCTTGGTTTCTCTCAATATCTGAATGGATTTCTACATGATCATACAAGGCTTCTTTTGAGTCAAAAAGTTGCTCACAATAATAACACTGATGCATTTCTAAATTACGCCGATCTCAAATTAATTACTTTCTCTATATTCACGCCTGACTGAAAACCGGTGACTAAGAAATTAGAATACGGTGTGTTTATGTCAAAATCAATGGGTTTCTAGTGCTATCTCTGTATTGCAAGATGGGATTTTTCCTGACTCTTTTTTGAACTCTTCAATTAACTTGATTTGGCGTTCTTTTGGGTTGCTTGTAAATTCTCGCTGGTATGACTGCGTTTTTTGTTTGCATTCATTTCCTTCAAATTCGGTATCGACATATTTTGTGAACGTTTCCTCCAAATTGTTACTTTCTCCTATATAGATCACATCTTTGTTTCTGTTGTACAAAACATAAACGCCTGGAATCGCCTTTACAAATTTAGCACTTTCTAGCCAAACTCGCATTTTATCTTCTAGTAATTCCATGATCTATTATGATGTTACTAGATATTAAACTACATTACAAAATCTTTGATAATATTAGAACCTTCATGCTTTTAATATTAAAGAAAAATAGCATCAATCCTGCCTCTTTTAGAAAAATTTCCAGAACAATTTTCTCCACGAGATATTCAAAAAAAGATCATATTTGAAATTGAAGAGAAATTAAAATCAGGTTACAAGAAAATTATTTTATGTGCTCCGACTGGAGTAGGAAAATCACTGGTAGGAGCTACTGTTTCAAGATATTTTGACAGTTCGTTTACCATAACTGCATCAAAGCATCTTCAAGATCAGTACATCAAAGATATTCCATTTCTTAAGCCTGTTAAAGGAAAACAAAATTTTGCATGTTTGAAAATGATGGAATCTGAAAAAGTTGACAATGTTAGAAGAGCTATGAGGTGGGGATTGACATGTGATAAGGGACAATGTCAAGAAAAAATAAATAAAAACGGTAAGGAAGTAATTGAAGTTTGTAAATTCAAGCCTACCATAAAACAAGTTGAAGACCACGCTCAAGGGGCCGAATCTTGTCATTATTATCTTCAAAAATACGATGCACTTGTTTCAAAACATTCTCTGTGGAACTATCATGCATTTTTTCAAATTATGAAATTTAATCGAAAACTCTTTGAAGATTATCTTAATAGAAAAGTCTCGATATTTGATGAGGCTCATAAAATAGAAGATCAGATAATGCAGTTTATTGGATTTGACATATTTAGTGGTCAAGTAGAAGAGTGCAATCTAAATGCCACAAGATATGATTTTACTGATTTGGATTCAATGATACAACTAATTGACGATATTGCATACTCTTATGCCAAAAAAATCAAAGACATCAAAGAAAGCGATTCATACCAAAAAGAGCCTGATTATGAATCTGTTACAAGACTGGAGAGGAGATTTGACAGAGCTGCTCAGGCTAAAATCGACATTCTTACTGACAAGGATAATTTCGTAGTAAATGATCCTGTTTCAGACTTGAATGGAAATTTTAGAACAATCTCCGTAAAACCTATCGATGTCTCAACATTTGCAAATTCTTTTTTCACCACTGAATATCAGATATTCATGTCTGCAACTATTGATAAATTCAGTTTTTGTGAAAATATGGGATTGCAACAAGATGATATCGCGTTTATTGACACTCCAAAATCCCCCTTTCCAATCGAACATAGAAGAATTGATCTTCTAAACATCAAACGGCTAAGATATGGTTCGACTGAAGATGATGAACTTGAAGTAATAAAAACAATTGATAGAATAATGGATGAGCATTCTGGTGAGAGGGGTTTGATTTTAACATCATCTGTACCACGGTGTCAAAAAATCTTGAGATATATTTCACCAAAAAATACTAGACGAATCAGAATTTGCCACAGCTATAACAAAGACGGAAAAACACAAGATGAAATTATTTCAGAACATGCTGCTGATCCTACTGGCGTTTTGCTTTCTTCTTCATTATGGGAAGGAGTAGACCTCAAAGACGATTTATCTCGATTTCAAATTATTGCCAAAGTCCCATATCCTAATTATAAAGAAAAAAGAACAAAAGCAAAAATGGATAAATTTCCTTTATGGTATACTTCTCAGACTCTGGCTAAATTACTTCAAGGATTTGGTCGCTCAATTAGGAGCGAAGATGATTGGGCAAAAACATACGTACTTGACACTGCAGTCAACAACGTTTTTTTCAAGGCTCAAAAAATGATTCCACGTGCGTACTATGATGTTTTAGGCATAGAAAATCTGTAGTAGACAACAGTAATCCAATAACAATAATGTAATTTTCTTTTTCTGTTATCTCTGAGATTTATAGTTGATTGGCGATCTATAAACCTTGTGACCAATTTGATCATTACACTATCTTTGCTGAAAATTGTCCAAATCCTTAATTGATTATGGATTATTTGTTGTAGCATGAATGTTTCTGCTTTTCTTGAAACCATAAAGACACAAAAAAAAATTTCACATAAAGCCAGGTTATACATCATTGATAAAAACAATCATTATTTCCTAAATGACGGGATTTTAAAAAATGGCTTTGATTCTAAATTAATCGTTGCAAAAAACAGAGATAGTGTTTTATCGGCATTCTCAAAAATGGCATTTCTCTTTGATGAGATAATCCGATTAAGAATAGTAACGTATTCTAATCAAAATGATAGCAAAGAATTGCTTTATCTTCTTAATTTAATTCCAATAAATCGTAAAATTCGAACATTTCTTGATTGGACTGTTTTTGGACCTGAATATACTAGAGACATGTCTAGACTCTTTGAGGTTAGAAATGACACTGTACACTGTGTGTCCATTGATGAAGTAAAATACAATCCACAAAACTCCCTTTCACTATCAAGTGTACATGGTTTTAAAAAATTTAAAACTGATCTGGATAAAGCATGGGGAAACCTATTGAAAATCTATGTTACAGAACAAGAAAAAATCAATTGGGATACATTACTTGAAGAACTAAAATTATAGCTTTGGACTAGTAATTGCCCCTTGTGCTGCAGAGCCAACCAATGTTGCATATTTTGCCAATGCGCCTGTTGTGTAGTTTGGTTTTGGTGGGCTCCATTGTTTTCTTCTCTTCTCTAGTTCTTCAGAAGATACATGAAGATCAAGTATGTTGGTTTCTGTATCTATTGTAATTTCATCATCATCTTTTACTAGTGCAATCGGACCGCCCACATATGCTTCTGGCGCAACATGTCCTACCATGAATCCACGCGTACCACCAGAAAATCTACCATCTGTTACCATTGCAACTTTTTTACCCAAGCCTTGACCTACAAGTGCTGCCGTAGTAGCTAACATTTCTCTCATTCCTGGCCCACCTTTTGGACCCTCATATCTGATTACTACTACATGACCTTCTTCGATTTCTCCTTTGGCTACTGCATCAAATGCATATTCTTCTCGGTCATAAACTCGGGCTTTGCCTGTAAATTTTGTCATTTCAACACCAGCTGTTTTAATAACTGCGCCATCTGGTGCCAAACTTCCTTTCAATACCACTGCAGTTCCAACCGAATGAATTGGATTATCGACTGATTTGACTATTTGTTGCACTGGTTCTGGAATGTTCATCGACGCGAGGTTTTCTTTGATTGATTTCCCAGTTACTGTCATACAATTAGCATGAATTAGTTTTCTTTCTGCTAATTTTTTTAGTATAAATGGAATGCCCCCAATCTTATCTAGTGAATTCATTACATAACTTCCCCCTGGTTTCATATCTGCTAAATGCGGAGTCTTTTTTCTAACTCTCTCAAAATCATCATATGTTAATTTTATTCCAACCTCACTTGATAATGCCAACAAGTGCAAAATTCCATTTGTGGAACCTCCAATTGCATTTAACATTGTAATTGCATTTTCAAATGCCTCAAATGTAAGAATGTCTCGTGGTTTGATATTTTGTTCTAGTAATCTGACACACGCTTTACCAGTGTCATAAACTATTTTCTCTCTTCTGTCATCCTCCGCTGGAGGACTTGCACTACCTGGCAACGCAAGACCTATAGCTTCAGAAATCGATGCCATTGTATTTGCTGTAAACATTCCACCACATGATCCTGCATTTGGACACGCAGTATTTTCTATATTTTTTAGTCCCTCCAGTGATAATTGTCCTGCATCATATGCGCCAACTGCCTCATACACGTCAACTACTGTTAATTCTTGACCGTTTAGTATTCCTGGCATGATGGTTCCTCCATAAACAAAGATGGATGGTAAATTCAATCGAGCCATTGCCATCATAGTTCCTGGTAGACTCTTATCACATCCTGCAATTCCAACTAGTGCATCGTATTGATGTGCACGAACCATTAATTCAATAGAATCCGCAATTATCTCTCTTGAAATCAGTGATGATTTCATTCCTTCATGGCCCATTGCAATCCCGTCACTTACTGCAATAGTTGAAAATTCTCTTGGTGTTGCACCGCCATCGATTACTCCCTCCTTTGCTTTTAGAGCTAATCTTGGAAGGTGAATATTACAAGGAGTTGCCTCGTTTCCAGTATGGCACACTCCGACAAATGGCTTGTCTAAATCACTATCTGTTAATCCCATAGCTTTGTACATTGCTCTATGAGGAGCTCTGGCAGTCCCTTCTACAACATTTCTACTAGAAATTTCCATAATATGACAAATGTATGTTGCTATAATTTAGACTTTATTGACGTTATCAATGCAAAAAATAGCATTGATCATAAAGCGTTTAAATTCTAAACATTTCTATTGGAAATATTGGAACAAAAATCTCTTGCATGCCCTGTGTGTCAAAGCAACAAAGCAGAAATTGCAGGAGAGGATGTTAAACTAAGCGGACAATTCCAAGACAAGGAATTTCTGACTACTCCATTAACTGTTCTAAGATGTACTCGATGTGGTTATTACATGTTTTTTGATAAAATGGCACAATTTACAACAAAAGAAGAATCACACTCTGATGAATAAATAAAAATATCCTAAAACTATATTTCGATAATCTCTTGATTATCTAACTGTAATAACAGAGCTTGTATTTCTTCTGGTGTTTCTGCTCCGTATACAATTAGAATTCTGTCTTTATCCATAGGCTCATAACTTCTAATGTCGCTGACTTGTTCTCCATTGACATAGAACTTTAATGTATAGTCCTCATTTGTACAAAATTGTCTTCCATCTTGGAAGACAAAGCATTTGTCATCTAATCCTAATCTTAATGTCTGGAACAAATATCCTAACTTTACACCTGTAGCATGTTTGTGAATTGTTGTACCATCTCCTCCCTCAAAATGAATCCAACTAGTTTTGATTTGGTATGCTGGTAATGAAAAGTCAAACGTATCGCCAAAGACCTTGACTAGTATTGCAGCATGAGAGTGCTCACTGCCTAAAGCTCCTGCCCCTTCTGGACCTCCTGGGGCAGTCTGTGACATGTTCATAAACACCCATACTGAATATCCGACAATTACTGCAATTATTGCGAATACTCCAATTATGATTAACATATTTCGTCTTTTTTCTGAAGAACGCTTTGTGGCATAATTGTCACGCTTTTCTTCCCGTTCTTTCCTTTCTTTTCTTCCCATTGGTCAACCTGATTCAAAAATTTACCCTAATTAACTGTTCGATGAAAAGATTGACCAAGCCCTTATTATATTAAAATTATATTTTCTTCTAAAAAAGAAGTGACTCACTATCCTCACTTGGTTCACTTTCGTATCTAAAAAATGGTGAACATACAATTTTCTATCCTCACTAGAGTCACTAATGAAAAGAATTTAGAATCTAATTCCCATAAAGGATCACTAGCCCACCCATTACTTCTAGAGCAAAAAATATTACCAGTGAAATAAATCCTATTGCAGATACAATTAATCCTGATTTTGTTGCATTGTTTTCTCTTTCTTTGTTTTTTATTGAGTGAACAACCTCGATTGTTGCAGAAAGTGCAAATGGGATGATTAAAGTTTGAATTATGATTTGAATCAATAAGGAAAATTCTAAAATAGTGGAATCAACATCTTTCATACCAAATATCGCCTGACTTTGTTGAGTCATGATTCCCAATAATACCAGTAACCCAGCTATTACAGTAGCATTAATCTGGATTAGTTGGTTGCTTGTGAGTGCCATTTTTAATCAAACCTTATTTTGAGTTAAAATCATGATTTTATTCTACCTCTTTTTTCTTTTCTTTATTGCTAAGTGTATTTTTATCCTCATCTGATTTCCTATAGTTCTCCAGATATTGGTGGTATAGTGTCTTCCACTTGTCCGAATTGGAGTCTACATTTTTTGATTGAAATTTGTCTTGAAAACCAATTTTTGTATTGTACTCTATTTTACGCCTATATGGTTTTGATTCATACATAGAGATTTCACCCCAAGAATAGTACCCGTAATTCTTTTTTTGTGCAAATTCTATGTATGCCATAATTTCTGGGTTTTTCTTAACATGTGTAAGCACCCATACGAATCCAGGCTCAGCAAAATCTTGAGATAAAACTTTGGCATTAACTAAAATACATACTGCTTGTACCTCGTTTAAGAAATTTTCAAGAATCCTGTCTTTTAATTTTCCACCATTAATCTCTAGAATGGGGGTATTCTCCACCATGGCATTTATGATCAGCTTTGCATCTTCAGAATTGTAAAGTCTTTCATTTAGCCTAAGAAACAAATCTGCTTCAGTTTTTCTCTGAGCTATCTTTAATCCTCTAACTGTAAAGTATGCTCCAAGAATCACACCCCCCACAGTTATGATAATAGCGACATAAGGTAATTGCCTCTGTTCTTTATCCGCTTTATCGCCAGAGATAATATCGTCCAAAGGAGTATCGATTTTTTTAACCACCTCTTCTTGAGCAAAAACTATTGATGTGTTAAAGAAAATTAGCAATGATAAAAAAATTAAAAATATTTTGGGATACATGATAGTTTAACCTAGCATTTCTTTCATTTTATTATTTTCCAGAAAGTTTTTCATATTGTTTTTGAGCTTTTTCAGCATCTTTTGTTTTGCCTAGTTCATTTAGTGAGTCTGCTTTGGTACCCCATGCATTAGCATCATCTTTGTCATTAGATATTGCCTTTTCACAGGCGATGATTGCTTTCTCAAAACAATCTTTAGATTCATCATGTCTTCCTAAATCCTTAAGAACTAATCCTTGACCTTTCCACCCGTTATAGCTATCAGGGGTAATCTCTGTTGCACGCTTGTAGCAATCAAATGATTCTTCAAGTCTCCGCTGATCCAATAAAACAGCTGCTTTAAAATTCCATACAGCTACGTAACTAGGATCAATAGTTAAAGCACGGTCACACGTAATGAGTGCATCATTTTGTTTACCTAAGGCGTCTAATGATATTCCTTTATTGCGTAATACTGGTGAATTATTTGGTTCTATGGATAGTGATGTATCAAATGCGCTAATTGCTTCTGCATATCTGTTAAGCATGTGTAAAGATATCCCTTTACCCCACCACGCTTTGGCATCACTTGAATTATTTTTTATCATTTTTTCAAAATCTTGAAATGCCTCTTGATATTTGCTCTTTTTTATTAGTGGATGGTTAGCGAGCCAATCAAGATAATCCTGGCGATTTTTAGACATAGTTTGTGTTGACTCTGACATGTGAGTTATCGTGTTGATTGACACTTTATCCTCCTCTTGGAGCATATCTTTCATTTCTTCAAATTGTTCTTTTGTAATTTCACCTTTTACCAATCTCATCTTCAAAGTCATCAATACCTCAGGATCAATGGTTTGTGAGTATGTTTCTTTTCTATCTTCTTTTAAGCTAACAGGTGTTTCTTTTGGTTGTGATTCTATTGATTCAGTCAAATGAGGTGATTCCATAGATTCAGTTGATGTGGTTGACTCTGATGTTTGTTCTTCCCTAGCTTTTTCAATTCCTTTCTTGGCAACATCCATAGCACTATCATATCCCTTAGTGCCTAATTCAACACCTTTCACAATGCCTTTTTCAGCTGTCTCTTTTAGTTTTTTCAAGAATCCCATTATTCTAGCATCTCTTTCATTTCTTCAAATTGTTCTTTAGTTATTTCACCTTTTGCATATCTTAGTTTGAGAATTTTCATTGGATCTTCTAATGATTGTGTAGTTTGTGGTGTTGATTGTTGATCATAACCTTTTGGTAATGAGCCTTTGGTCGAAGTAGGATATGTTATTTCTTGATTTCTAGATGAATTAGTTTGATATGAATTTGAAATAAAACGTTCAGATGAGTGTGTTTGATACTGTCTTACTAAATTTACTATTCCATCAGGATCTTCTGCACCAGCCCACATGATCTTTTTTCCATTATGAAAGATGTTTAACATTCCATGAGGCGTGGATGAATATTTACCTCCATCAATCCATTTATCGCTAACGACAATAGTTATATCAGATATTGAATGTTCATGCGAAACTGTATTCATTTTTTTATTCAGAACGAAAACTCTTTGATTTGTAAGTACCATTAAATTTTTTTGTTTTTTATCATCTTTGTAGTCTATTGACCATAAAACATCCTCGCCACCTCGTAAACCTGGAACAGATGTTTCAGATTTTTTTCCAAAAACCACAAAAATATGGAATGATATGAGTTCTTAAAGATTTATGAAATGAAGAAAATCGCATCTTAAGATTCAAAGACAACAATACTTGTAATTATCATAGTTTCAATATTCTAAAAACTTAAGGATTTAGGAAAAAAAGGAGTTAGACATTTATTAATTGAGATTTCTGTTTTGATTTGATTTTCAAGTCACAGAATTTTGCAAATTCATTTTTATCATATTCTACTTCTTTGAGTATATTTTCAACAGATTTGATCTTTGGGTATTGATCATAAGTTCGGCCATTTAACAAGCGACCGCCTGATTTTGGTCTAAATCCACCCCACTGTTTGAAAAACACTGCAACTCTCTGACTCTTACACTGTTTAATGATGTCTACGATCCATTCTTTCTGAACAGGTCTATAACCAATACCGCTTTCACCACCGATTATCACCCAATCAATTTTAGTTAGAACTAATTTACCCATGTGTCCCAACAGAGGTTCAATACTAAGAAATCGGGTATGGCATTTGACTTGTCTAAGTGCATCAATTCTCCATTTATGATCTTCATTTTCTATGCTAGTTCCCATCCAAATATGAGGAGGGATTACATCACCATAATAATTCTCAAACAAATCAGAAAAAGTAGCCATGGTTTGAGGACGTTTTGTCAAAACCTGGTAAACATGATGATTACCTTTCAACATAATATCAAAACAGCTTCCAATGTATTCCATTTTTGCATCTTCATGGAAAAGATCAGACATGCTATTGACAAAGATTTTTTTCGGTTTTTTCCAAGTAAGAGGCAAATTCAAGTCTTGGGATTGTTCAGTAAATTTAAAATTATTTTTATATTTTTTAACTCCCATTGCTTTAAGTCGTTTTGAAAGTTTTTCTGCATAACAATTCTTACACCCTGGAGAAATTTTAGAACAGCCTGTAGTTGGATTCCATGTAGCTTCAGTCCACTCTATTTGGGAAGTATTTGCCAATCCTTACAAAAATTACTCCAAGTTAACTATTAAGATGTTTATTTTTTCCATGTTGACAAACAAATGATCTTAATTCCATCAATCTGACTTAAATTCTGAATATATGAAATTAGATCTTATGGTTGAACCCTATGTCCTTGTACGAGGTTTGATACAGAAATTAAATAAATCAGTCAGTAATTTTCATGGAGAGATAATCACAACTCCCGATCATGGTGTATGGTCAGTTAAAAAACTAATTGCAGTATACATGTACATAAAACCATACATCGAAATAATGAGAAAAAATGGTTACAAAAAATTACATTATGTGGATTTGTTTGCAGGTTCAGGACTTTTGAAAATTGATGGGAAAATGATTCCAGGTACAGCGCTAATTCCATTCATCAGAATTGAGGATGGATTCATTTTTGATGAATATCATTTAGCAGATGAGAAACAAAAATTTGTTAGTAAATTAAATGAACGAATTAAAAGCATTGAAAAAAACAAGACAAATGTGTCCATAGAAGCTTCCACATTTGACGATTCTGTGACAAAATTATTTTCAAATAGAAATGGAGCATACAAAGATAATGGGTATTTGGTAGTGTTAGATCCATTTGGTTTAGATATATCATGGAATCAATTAGTACAAATTCTGTCTGGCAGGGCAGTAGATATTTTCATTACTTTTATGACCAGCCAAACTCAAAGGCAAACTAATATTTCTCATTCCGAATCTGCATTAACTCGAATTTTTGGTGATGAAAGTTGGAAAGATAATGATGATTTGTTAAAACATTATAGAAATAAAATTGAAACAATTCCTTCTGAATCTCACTATCCATACAAAACGAGTGTGATTACTGTAGAAACCAAAGGTAGTAGTAAATACCATCTAATTTTTGCATCTAAATCTAAAATAGGAGCTCAAAGACCATTCAAATACATTCAAGAACTAGTGGATGCTGTCGACAAAAATCTTCTAAATGATGCATTTTCAGGTGCTATGAAACCCGAATCAAATATTGACTATTATTTTAATAAGTAAAAATACCCTATTGCTGATGTGAGTCTATTTGAAAAATGTTGGATTTTTAATTATAATTTTCGTGCCTCAATAAATGTAAAATTACCATTCTCAAAATCATCATAAATTTCAAATCCGTTTGTTTTGAGTGTATTTCGTAGTTCACTTAATCTTCCCTCCAATGCCCTAGTTGTTTCTGAAATGAAAATACATTGATTTGAAGCTAAACAGCGATGGGCTTCTTTTAGATAATCATTCCAATTCTTTCCCATCAATGACAAAGAAAATATCACCACGTCAAGACTACCATCTTCTAATGGGACAGATGTAATATCGCAAGCAGTTACCTGTTCATTTATTGCCACATGATCAAAACTGTGTACTCGTTCTCCAAATGCTTCTTGAATTTTAGCTTCGCCACATCCAAAATCACCAATCTCCAATCTCTGTGAGAGTCGATTCAATCTAGAAATCCAATGCTCAAATGGAATTATGCTCCATGTGGTTCTTGCTTCCCTGTATTGTCTGTGATATTCTAACCACTCTTCAGGATTCTCTAGCATTCTAAGATGAGTTGTCTCTGATTTTTCCGTATTGATTCTCTGATTGAATTTCTCAAAGTCACCATATTTTGTGATTCTTTGTTCTACCTGAACTGGAGATAACTGGACATTTAGATCACGTCTTGTTATTGTCGATATTTCTCCACGTTCTAATCGCTCCAACCATTTTACAGCTTCAGCTGTTGCTTGGGATGGAGTAATCAAGTTCTTTTCTGGAAGCGTTCCATCAACTGCACAGTCAGCTAGAGTTTTTTTGAATTTAATTCTGTCAAGTTTTAGCTGATCATAAGGATACCCACCGATTGAAGCTTTGATTACATAGACATTGACTATATCTTTGATTTGTCCTCTTCTGACTAGTCTTCCTAAAAGTTGCTGATATTGTGCATTTGTCCAAGGAAGTGTATTGATTATGAGCCTGTTGCAGATGTGTTGCAATCCATCAATTCCAGTTGATATTGGTCTTGATGCAATCAAAACTTGAATTTTTTTATTCAAAAATCTGCTTAATCCAGAATGATCAGAACCTGTAAACAGTGCAAAAGAATATCCTGCGTCCCTTACTGCATTTGAAATTTTTTCTACAATTTCTTCTACATATTCAGTGTAGATTATTGTCTGTCCATCAATCAGTTTGATAATCTCTGGAAGTCTTGCATCAGTTAGAATTTGTTCTATAGATAACGGATTACTCTTTAGCTGTTTGATTTGAATATTGTCAGGCTTTGAAGCTTCAACATCAATTATTTGAGTATCCAAATGTATTGGATAGTCAGGCATCTCCCTTACAGATATGTTGGATAGTTTTTCATATAATGTTACAGCATTGGGAATTGTAGCTCTTGTTGCAACATCATCGTAGACTTTTCCAGTGATTAGCTCAATTAGGGATCTTCCCTCCTGTAAGTTATTCACTACTGGAGTAGCTGACACTCCAAGTGTTTTGACTAGAGGATTTTTGATTCTGATTTCAGTCATCAAACCATCAAGATTCTGTCTTCTAAGGCTTACATTTGCATCTCTAATCTTTGAGAAATGAATCTCATCGAGTACTACAAAATCAATTTTCTCCTTTGATAGATTTGATAACAGATTAGGAGAATCAGGTTGGTTGAACTTGTCATAGTTTACTACAGCATACAGATGTTTGTCCTGTTGTCTTTTTGCAAAAAATGCATCCTTTCCTGTAATTACCTCAGAATCTGGAAAGATTTCCATGATTTGTTTCTCCCAATGAGACACAACGTCATTAGGACATACAACTAGTGTCAATTTACTATCAATGACTCTGCTTGACAAGATTGCAGACAGTGTCTTTCCTGCTCCAGTGCCTGAAAAGTTTCCAAAATATGGATTTGTAAGAATTTTGTATGCAACATATTTCTGCATGAGTAAGGGTTTTTCTGGAAAAGAATATTCTTCAGGAATTTCCAGATTTAATGATTTTTCATAATCATCAAGAAAAGTTTGCACTACTTCATCATGATACTTGTTTCCATTAAGACCTGATTTGTGTATTTTCTCCAAAGTATCTGATTCGTCTTTGAATGCATTCTTCCAAATTTGATTAATAGAATAATTTACATAAAATTTTATTGCTTCTTCATCTATGTTGATTGATTCCAGTGAATCAGTATGTCGTAATACATCCTCTACAGGAATAACATCTGCATAATCAAGAGGATCAGTATCGTCAAGAAATTCAGCGATCTCATCAGATGAAGCTAATTCAATTTCGGAATCTATTTCAGATAATTCATTTATTTCAACTAGTTTGGAAAAATCTGGCGGTTCTTCATAAGAAGAATTTACATAATCTTCAATCGCATCTCGTCCTGCGGGAGTCTTTATAGATTTAAGTAAATTCTTGAAAAAATTATTGTGTCTGTTTCCTTCTCCTAGATTTAACAATCCTTTTCGTAACAAGAAAGAATACAAAACAGCATCGTTCCATTGATAAATTATACCACTATCTATCAAATCTTTTAGAAGTTCTTTGATTTTACGAACTGGCCAGCCAGAATTTTCTATTCCTAACCAATCAGTCATGTCAATAAATTCATCTTTATAGTAGACTGATGGATGAGAAGGAATATCATCTGGTTTCTTTCCTGATTTACAAAAATTACTCCATTCATCCCTTTTCTGAAGTTTTAAACTACGTGCAAATGTTCTGGCTTCTGTAAATGGTCTAAATTTTCTATTTTGATGAGCTATAACACCAGTACCTAACCAATCCCCCACTCCTTTCCATTCTTTATTGTATACTCTTCTAGGATAAGCTGGGATGTCCGAGGGCAATTCCTTATTTTTACACCATTCTTTCCATTCTTTTTCAGATATTAATTTCAGAGAACGTGCAAATGTTCTGGCTTCTGTAAATGGTCTAAATTTTCTATTACGGTGAGATATAACATTAGTACCTAACCAATCCCCAAAACCTTTCCATTCCTTTTTGTATACAAGACCAGGTGTGGCTGGAATATCATCTGGTTTTACTCCAAGTTTCTTCCAATCATTCCATTCATCAACTGATTTTAAACCTAATTTTCGGACATAATCTCTTGCTTCTATAAAAGGACGTAATTTTCTAAATTTAGATTTTTGTGGATCTACTCCTGTCCAATCAATCCAACCTTTCCATTCTTTCTTATACGTTTTTTCAGGATGTGCAGGGATGTCATCTGGTTTCTTTCCTGATTCACAATAATCTCTCCAGCCAGAACTTCCCCAAAGTTTCAAAGGTCTAACAAATTCTTTTGCATTTTGAAAGTTCATAAATTTACCATATTCAGAGTCAACTGAAGCGTACCCTAACCAATCTCCCCAATCTTTCCATTCCTTTTTGTATATAGTATTTGGTGTAGTTGGAATGTCATCTGGTTTCTTTCCTGATTTGAAATAATTTCTCCATTCATCAACAGATTTTAATTTTAAACTACGTGCAAATGTTCTGGCTTCTGTAAATGGTCTAAATTTTCTGTAAGCACTTCTTCGTGCAGTATATCCCAACCAATCTTCAAAACCATTCCACTCATTTTTATAAACATGACGAACATCGGCAGGAATGTTATCCGGTTTTTTACCTGATATGCAATATGCATGCCATTCTCTAGCAGATTTTAATTTTAATTTATGAACAAAATCTCTAGATTCTTCAAAGGTTTTGTAAGTATCTTTTTTTTGCAAGTATTTCTCATTAGAAGATTGAATATAAAACAGATCTTACAATAATGAAATAGGAGAATTTAATTTGACTCTGCAATGGATTTTAGAACAAAATGTTGATAATTCTAAATTATTCTAAAAACTTAAGGATTTAGTCATGAGATTAGAATCTAGTCTTTCAAATCTTCTTTTATCTTGTCAAATTCTTCTTTAGTGATTTCACCTTTTGCCAATCTCATTTTTAAAAAAGTTAAAGGTCCATCAATCAGTTTTTGATATTCCATCGAACTCTTTTTTACGTTTAGGAAATTGAATCAAACTTATGATTAAAAAAACAATTCCAACTGTCAATGTAAAAGTATCTCCTGTTGTCAGTCCATTAATTGTCATAAGAGAACTACCAATAATAGAAACTATGTTAAGATAATAGCCAATTTTGATTGATTTTGTCGATTTTGCAAATTTTTCAATCTTTTCTGCTACCAGATCAAGTTGCTGTGGTTTTACGTTAGACTTACAATTTGGACAATAGCTTGATTTTGGTTGAATTTCATTCCCACATTCCTTACATATTATTTTCTTTACTTGAGCATTGACAATAACATCTAAACAGGTTCTACATAATTTATCATGTTTTGACATTCCCTCAGGTGGTTCAAACCCATACTCTCGAATATGTTTTACATCACGCCAATTATTCATCATTCCTAATCTTTTATGACAAGAAAAACAGTTACTCAATAATTCTCTAAATTTTGTATTAACTTAAGGATTTAGGAATGATTCTAATCTGTTTTCTTTTGTTTTTTTAATTAATAATACTATTTTATTTAGGCGGTTTTAGTGACCGCTTTTATTTTTTGTGTAATTATTCGTTAGAGGTAAGTAAGTGAGTACCAAATTGTTCGTCGGGAGTCTC
>Ga0209519_10000097_pt1 | contig 37927 bp, 49 predicted proteins | sample Rifsed13ft1_FD_184005 | JGI IMG/M metagenome (GOLD analysis project Ga0209519, IMG submission 184005) | Soil microbial communities from Rifle, Colorado, USA - sediment 13ft 1 (version 2) | ecosystem: Environmental > Terrestrial > Deep subsurface > Rock core/Sediment | place: Rifle, Colorado...
CGATACAAAATCTTTAATAAATAAAATAATTGATACTGCAAAAAGAAAATATCAATTTGTATTACAACAGATTACTCCTGATCATCTATCTGTGCTTTCTGATCTTTCCCCTTCAAAGCAGGTAGAAGTGGTAGATTGGATACTTCGAGATATCATATATGGGCCATCAGACGAATCACTAGTATCAATTCCAAGCATCTATGAAATAATTGAAGAGATTTCTCAATTGACCGTGAACCAAGAGAAAAAGACATACAAAAAAAGAAACAAGATACCATATTCAAAAGTAAAAGAGTTCCCGCTTGTTTGTAGATGCGGATGCAAATTTGAAATTGACACAAAATCAAACTCTGTTTTTGAATATGTTGAACAAAATAATGTAATCTTAAAAAAGAAATTTGAGGGGGACGACTCTACAATTATCTATTCATCCAAAACTGTCTGCCAATCTGATCTTATAGAATTAATTAAAACATCAAAACAAGAAGTCAGAGTAGTTGTTCTAAAGGATAATATTTTATGAGAATTGGAAATAATGAGAAAATCATTCTTTCATTAATGAAAAAATACAAAAAATACGATGAAAAAGAATTACATATTTTATTCTTGCATACTACTCAAAAAAAAGCAAGGGTAGATGTCATATTGCATTCCCTTATAGTCAAAGGAATTTTAAATAAAAAAAACAAACCTGATTTTTCTTTCATAGATGAAGATACCCTATTGCCAGATACAGTGATTCCTAAAGAAATTTTAGACAATTTAGAGAATCTAACGCCTACTAAAATGGGCAACTTGGCAAAATCCATTCTTTATGTTCTTTTAAAAACTGAGAAATGTTCTCTACAATTCATTAGTATGCTTTTCAAAGAATCAGTCAAGAACACATATGCAATTCTCCAGCGATTAGAAGAAAAAAACTTTGTAACAAGTTATCATTCCAGAATAAAACATGTGGATGTAAATGGTAGAAAATACAATCCAAAATATTATTTGTTGACTGATCTTGGAAAGACATGGCTACTAGTTTACAACCATAAAAAACTAGATGTGAGCAATATCGATAAAGCATTAGAAAAACTAGACAGCGAAAGAAAACGACTTGTTTCAAAGTTTTAATACATTAAAACATGATGTCATGTTTTAATGATTATTCAAAAAATGTTAGTTTGTATTGTTTACAAATTGAATTATTTTATTAGAATCCGTCTTAATTACAATGCCCGTGATTCCATTTGTTATTATTTCTGGATCAAAATCAAGAAATAGTTCACTAGTTTTATCCACTGGAATTGTTTTGTTGTTAGGTGAGATAATATTCCCGTTCAAATCTCTAACATGATAAGAAATAGATTCTGCATTAAGATCTCTGGTCCCATTTACATAAACATTAGATATTGTAACATTTTTTAATCCATAATTATGTAAAACAATTTCCACCATATTGGGATTAGTATTATTTCGGAACATCTCTACAAATTCAATTAATTCTGAGATTTGATCATCTTTCATGTTTATTGACTCTTTTACCGTTACTGTGTCTGCCAAAATGCGTTGCTGCGATAAACTAGTATAGATGCCAAGTCCTACAACTACTACTGAAATTACTATTATCGCACTAATTATTTCACTTACGCCACGATGCTTCATGATTTTGTCACGTTCTCAACTTTCATAGGTTTGATTATAGAAAAATCTGAATCAATTGATGTAGCATTAATTTTGACACTGTATACATTTGAAACTGTAAAATTTCCACAAGTTTGATTCTCAGAAGACATGAACAGTATTTTTTCAGTTGAATTTCCAGGAACTAGCGTATCTCCAAAATTACTAAATGGTGCTACAAAGTCTTCACCACTATCCAAGGTAGTCTTTAGATGAATGGACTTGATAGGGTCTGTTCCAGAATTGTACACTTTGGTCTGGAAATAACATGCGCCATGAGAGTCTTTTTCCATCTTTAAATCGGTTATTTTCAATACTGTTGTACTCAAACCTGTAGTTAATACCTGATTTTGTACGTTGTACAGTAAACTCCCCCCCGCCACTGAGATTCCTATTAGAATAATAACTGATAGAATGGGGGATATGGCTCTTCTTGCTCTCATCTGATAATAAGAGTAAAAAATTCGCATATAAGCAAAAGATAACTGATTATTGTGAATAATGAAATTTCTTAATGCAAGAAAGTCTCAAACTAAAGGAAGTGTATCCTTTACAGAAAAACTAGACAAGATATTTTCATCTGGTGAAAAATCTAAAACAAAATCAAAAATTATATTTCAATTAGAAAATCTGGAAATTACCAATCTAGAGTCATATGAAATTTTTTCAAGTTATGATGTGGGGGAATGTAATGTATATATTTGTAAAAACAGTACTGGTAAGACATTTTATCTTATTTCTGAACCGTCTATCGATAAAATTGGAAAGGCAATGTATGCAAAAATAATGCGATTTCTATATGTAGCATTACCTTCAGACGTAGATGCAATATCCTCTATGAAAATTTTTCTGAAGAAGAAAATTATTGATATCAGTAGAAAATTAAAAATCGATCAACATGTAATTCCAATACTTGATACTTTGCTATATTATGTAATGAGGGATTCTTTTGGATATGGATTAATTGATGTTTTGATAAATGACCCAAATCTTGAAGATATTCTAGAGGAAAGTTACAACAAGCCAGTTGGTGTGATTCACAAAAAATTCGGCGAGTTTGGAATATTAGATACCAACATACAGTTTAATTCAATAGAGTCATGTAATGCATTTGTACAAAAACTGGTTCAAAGAACTGGCAAGAGTATGACTGCTGCTGTTCCATACTTGGATAGCATGACAAAAGAAGGTCATAGAATTGCAGCCACATTTGGAAAAGAGATTTCTTTACCTGGTCCAAACTTTACCATTAGAAAATTTAGTGAAAAACCATACACCATAACGATGCTGTTGGAAATGGGGACAATCAATCCGTTAATTGCGGCATATATTTGGACTCTTTTAGACTCCAAGGCATTTGTTCTTGTCATAGGGTCTACAGCTGCAGGAAAAACAACCACAATTGGAGCATTTAGCTCTTTGATCAACCCACAACTGAAAATTACTACCATAGAAGATACTTCAGAGCTGAGAATAGGTCACACCCATTGGCAGAGATTGATCACAAGAAAATCATCTAGCATTTTGTCTGATAAATACGAAGTCACAATGAATGAATTAATCAAACTATCACTGAGATCTAGGCCTGATTACATTGTAGTAGGTGAAGTAAGGGGTGAGGAAATTTCTTCACTAATCCAGGCAGTAGCTACAGGACATGGAGGACTGACAAGCTTTCATGCATCTGATTCCAGCGCTGCATTAGTTAGAATGCAAAGCCCCCCGATGAACGTACATCTAAGTGGGCAGATGCTTATCTCCACAATATTAAGACAAAACAGGCTAGTAGATCCTGACGGTAAGGTAACTCGTAGAGTAACAGAAGTAACTGAAATCATTCCGGAAAATAATAAAATCAGATTAAAAAAAGTGATGGGATGGGATCCATCTTCACTGGTATTTTATCCTGGCGATGTATCTGAACTGGTTAGAAATTCTGAACGTCTCAAAGAAATAGCTACAATTAATGGATGGACAGAAGAAGAACTAACAAATCAACTAGTTACAAGAATGTGTTATCTTAGTAGAATGTTGGAAAATAACATAAAAGACTTTGATACAGTTACAGAAGAACTAAGCAAGTTCTATTATGATCCGTTAGAAAAATACCATTCTGTATTGAATACAAAATCACTGGGAGAGATTAATAATGAAAAGATTGCTTCAATAAGACTAGCAAACTTAGGCCAATAATACTTGTTGTAAATACCAGTATTGAAGAAAATTCTGGAATTGCTACTGGGAGTGGAAACTTTTCAATTATGAAACCGTTATTGTTTTGGCCTATCACATACAAATTATTGTTATCTGCCCTCAGATATCGTATCTTGTAATCAATTGAAACAATGTCAAACTTTGTTTTGCTGTTTGTCTCAATTAAGTGAATTTCTGGGCTTGGGTTGGTATTATTGACCACAAAGAGATAGTCACCATATTGCAAGTATGGGCCATAATGTGGAACATGAGATAAAGATACAGGCGATGTGTTTTCATATTCATCAATTATTGCAACACTGGTCTCTTGGTATTTTTTGATGGCTGTGAATTCAGCAAATGCCCCTCTTTCAGGTGTAACTTGAATCTCATTCCAATGTAAAATATTATCATAAACTCCAAGATCGTATGGAATTTTCAGGTCTATGGCTAATGTGTCTATATTTCCATCTTTTACTCTCATAATCTGATTGTTCATGTCTTGTATCTCTTCTATCCAATAAACTTCATCTCCATTTGATGCAATATCCATGATGATATTTTCACTCTCAGCTAGTAGATGACGTGATTTGCCATCGAGTGAAATTTTCCAGATCTTGCCGTTTGATTCAGATACAAACAAAGAGTCTTCAACTGATATGTGAACTGCAGATTTTAGATTTTTGACAATTTTTTGATATATTCCATCATTTTTTGATATTTTAATGATATCTTGATAATCGCAAATAATGCCATTCATGCATGTATCTGACAGCACTGCAAAGAAAAGATAATCCGAATTTTGATTCAGGTTGGTTGGAGAAATAAATAATTCATCTGAAATTTTTTTAATGCCATCGGCGTCTGAAATCATTAATCTTGTATCTGGTAGCCAATATGGTGATTTTATTGAAGTGTCAGTTTCAAAAAAAAATGTACTATTTCCAGAGGGCAGTAGGTCTCTTATCAATCCCAAGTCATCACCAATAGTTTCACTTGAAGCAATCTGAAAGCCTGTGAATCCAGTTATGACTAATAACAGTGCTGAAAATTTTAAAGATCTCATGTATTAATAAAGAAAAAAAGGAGTTTAAACTCCAGAAACTTTTATGATTGTTTGCACTCTAGCACTTCCACCGTCAGCATCTTTTGTGACAATGTTTGTTACCATATTATCACCCGCTTGTACAAATTGATTATTCAATCCAGGTACCGCTTTGGTAAATACATCAGCATATATCTGAACAGAACTACCAGAACCTATCGCATTGCTGATTTTTTGGTGTGTCACAACTTTGCATGATATGTCATCTCCTGCTGTTGTACTTTTCAGCTTACAATAGACGTTTCCCCCTACTGAAGAATCAAGGGCCTGAAATAGAACAGAGCAGTTAGCATATGTGGTTGAAGTTACACATCCTGTACCTGAAGTAATATTGGTTGCTGCTACCTCTGTTGCATTGCCTAAGAGAAGCTTGCCAACTGAGGTGCTTCTATTCACAGTAGTGTCTCTGATGGATGAATCGCTTGTCGATATCACAAACTTTCTGCCAGCTGATATTCCTTCACCTTTATCTGCAACAGCTAGCGTACCGCCAGTTTTATCCAAATGGGCTATCCATTGAGATCGGAGTGGGTTATCCAGCTTTTTATCAGATTTTATTACTGCTCCAGAATCGTTACAGTTTCCAGCATCACAACCTTGAACATTCTCATGAAGTGACTCATAAAGTAGTGGTTCGCTGAGATCAGATTTTGCAACAGTCATCTCTACTGTAGTCCAAGGTTTGCCTCCGCCATTCTTTATGGTTGCTGTAAGATCAGCGTGGGAAGATCCTTTAACTGCCTGCGCATTTTCAATTACTATTGAGCTTGTAGTACTTGCAGTGTTTGCACCGGTAGAAAATACAGAGAACACAAGTCCTCCTGCAACAACTGTAATTCCCAAGAGAACTACGGTTGCAAGAATGGGACTAATTGCTCTGCGTTTGCTAGATGTTATTTTTTGTTTGTAGTTGTTTTGCATTATTGCAATATTGCCTCGAAATTTGCCTTATAACCCAAATTTCGACTCTATGATATGATGAATCAAAATTTAGAGGATGGGACACTAAAAAAATTTGTTTCAAAGATAACACTTGAGGGTGCATGGAATTCTATTCTTGAGGATATCAATAATGACGTGCTCTTGTCTGGAAAGCCACTTGACACTTTGGTGCTTTTAGAAAATCTGAGAAAATACTCGTATATTTCTGCAGGAATATTATTTCCTGTTAGTCTGTTTCTGTATTATCTGTATTCTCCAATCTTTTTAGGATTGAATCTAATTTGGATTGGGATATTTTCCTATCCAAAAATTCAACAATCCAGTATCAGCAAGGAAAGAAAAAAGAAAGTAGAAGAAGAATTGCCGTCTTTTGTTATATTTTCTGCGGTTTTACAAAATGTTGGCATTAGCTTGTATGACAGTTTTCAATTATTTCACAAAACAGGACTCTTCAAATCCATTGGCAAAGAAGCAATGCTTCTAAAACGAAATGTTGAACACTTTGGTCTATCTCAAATGGAGGGCTTGGAAGAACTGGGAAGAACTCACAAAAGTGAATCTTTCAAAAACCTTCTTTTGGGATATACCAGCATTTGGAGAAGCGGGGGTGATCTTTCTCTTTACCTTGAAGGCAGGGCAGACGAATTATTCGTAAATCTGAAGGACAGATATCAATCCTATACAAACAACGTTGGAACTATTGTCGAGATGTTAGTTACCTTGTTGATTATTTTACCAATCATGATAATGGTTGCATCGTTTGTAATGCCTGGTAGTTCACTTGAACAGGTAACACTTTTGGCAACCATAGGAATTCCAATATTTGCGATCTTGATGGGTGTGGCAATTGCATCAATACAACCTGCAAGCTTTAACAGACTCGGTCTAAATCCTAACCTGACTATTGTTTTAACAGTTGTAGGATTTTCCATAGGAATTTCTACATATATTACACTTCATGAAACTTGGCTTGCTGTTGCACTTGCAATAATCATTCCATCATCTGTAAGTGCCATTATAGTTGGTAGACAAATGAAAGAAATTAACAAGTTAGAGAATTCATTGCCACAGTATTTGCGAGATATGACTGAATACAAAAAAATTGGTTATGATATAATTCTGGCAATTATTCGACTATCAAAAGAAAACCTGTACAATTCCACATTCAATAAAAAATTAGGCGAGGTCAGTCTTTTATTAGATAATGGGGTAGACCCTGTAACAAGTATCAATGCAACAGAGTTCCGTTCATTTTTCTCAAAAATTTCATTTTACTTGCTTGCATACACTGCCGAGCTTGGAGGAGGCAGCCCTAAAGTTTTGGAAACTGTAACTCGATTCATTACCAATGCAAAACAGATCGTAAAGGAAGGAAAGTCATCAATTTCGATGCTTGCCATGATAATTTTTGTCTCCCCTGTAATCATGGCATTTACTGCCAGCATGATTCTCAACATGTTGGGTTCATTTGACGCATCTGCTTTCAAAACACCTAGTAATTTGGATAATCCTCTTCCAAACATTCCTGGGTTTAGTACTGACTTCACTAAACTTGTTACCATAACTCCGCAATTTCTAGAGATGACCAAAACATTAATTGTAACAAGTAGCTTGACTGCAGCATTTGTAATAACTAAAGCAATTGATTTTACATTTTACAATACTTGGAGGGTGACTGTAATTGGATGCATTGCAATTGCATCGATTGTATTAATGGATAATCTCTCAAATCTTGAATTGTCTTTAGGATCTGTTTTAGGAGATTTACCATTTTAGGTGATTTTGGAATGTTGGAAAAACGAAGAGCGGTAGGCGGTCTTATCTCATTAATTGGCATAGTGATAGTATTTGGCATAACTGCGGTGGCATATCTTGAATTGAGTTCATCTCAGACTAATTTGATTAATACCTCAATTAATGCAAATCAAAAGATCTCAGATAGAAATAATGAAAAGTTGAATTTTACGAATATAGTATCTGTGGGTTCGAGCTATACAACAACGGTATACAATTTAAGTAGCGATACAATTATCATTCATTCTCAAATTACTGAGAGAGCAAATGCTATTTTTGGTAAAGAGGAAATTAATAAAAAAATACATGCGGGTACTAGTGAACCCGTTACAGTAAATTTAGATGGCGTTCCGTTATCTACTGATAAAACTATGTTCATTACCAGTCTAGGCAAAAAATGTCTAGTACCTATAATAGATGGGAGTTTTAGAGTATGTTAAAGAAATTATTTTTCTCTTTTGTTCTATCTGCGATATTCCTTAGTATTGCAATTAGCAATCCAGCTAATGCTGAATTAACGGCAACGCTTTGGGCCCCTGAAGAAGTTCTCCTAAAAGAAAAATACTATGCATTAATCATAATTGATTCCAACACAAATTCAGAGTCTACATTTGATATTGTTACAGACAATGAAGAGGTAATTAAAATAAAAACAGAGACTGTTGTAATTCCAGCTGGAAAACATCACGGATTGATAGAATTTGAAACCATTGGAACCGGAGATGCAGAAATTTATGCAATCTTTCAAGATACTTTACTTAAAGAAGACATCCGAGTCGTAGAGTCTGCTGAATCTCCAACCACATTAGATTTGATACTTCCATCCGATCTTGTAAATGTATTAGTTGATGATAACAAACACACGGGATATGTTTTTCTTTTAAATGATTTTGAAAATCCAGTTACTGCAAAAGAACCAATTTCTGTTACTCTTACTAGTAATGGGGAAGTCACACTTCCATCAAAATCAGTCATAATTGAGAGTGGAAATCATTATGCCAAATTCATCTTTGAATCACAAGGAGAAGGAACCATCTCCGCATCTGCCCCAAATCTCCTGCCTGATGAGGAAGACATCAGTTTGGATAATACTGATGAAATTGAGCTAAAGATGGCAATTGCCCCAGAACCAATTCCCACTGATTCTAGTGGAGAAATTTACTTTTGGCTAGAAAGAGAGGGGGATCCTTACATTGTACCACATGATGTCAAAGTTACTATAAGTATTGATAAAAGCTCAAATCTTTCATTTGATTCTGCAATTGAAGGAGCCATAGTGCTTACTCCTAATACCAGTGACCGAAGATCTACAGAATCAGGTGCTAAAGAGATTATCACTCGTACCGAAGTCCAGTTAGCACAGGATTCAGAACGAGAATTCATACTAAAAGCAGGTACTCATTATGGAAAAATGCAAGTGTATTCTAGTTTTGATGAAGCAAGTGATATTACAATTAGCGGTTTAGCCGAAAGCGTAGACCCTAAAGCAGATGAGGAATTCATCAAAGTTTCAAACACTTTTGATGTTAGTACCGAAAAATCGACTTTCGGTATTGGTACAGAAACAAAAGTTTTTGCATTTCCTGATCCTGCCTATAAACAAGTTGAAATTATTGTATCCAGTTATTCTGATGGTGGGCCAGTAATTGAACGAGATGATGAGTCTTTTACTGTTTTTACAGACAACAAATTAATTCTTGAATCAGATTCACAAAAAATAATTAAAACAGATAAGAATTATGCAGTCATAATAGCAAATGTTGTTGATTCGGGTTCAGTTGATATTTTTGCAGAAAGAAACGAAGCTGAAAGCAATGAAATCAGCATCACTACTTCAGGAAAATATGTAAAAAATCCTGAACTAAATGTTGTTGTACTGCCTGCAATTTTTAATACTGAACAAGATCTTTTCTTAGTATCGTCATCTCAGGAGAAAATTATAACAAATGTATCTGACAAAGATGATGGAAATTTGATAAGTATCACCACCAGACCAGACTTTAAATTTGAAACGTTTCAAGAAAGCGAGTCTGTAATTACTGTAAGAGGTACAATTTCTGAACTATTAGAAGATGATCCTGAAATCCATATTTCATCCAATGCGTTTATTGTAGATGACGTTCTAAAAGTTTACAATCCAGAAAGGAAAAAAATTAATTCACTTCATCCTAACTATGTTTATCCTAAGGAGCTATTTCCAATAATCACTCACATCAATGATCTAGACGAAAATCCAATAAGAAAAGAGGCTCTAAAAATATCCTCTATTGAAAATATGGGCTCTATTTCTGATTTGTTTTACTTTAATCAGACAGGATCTCATGATGTTATTTTTTATGACAAAAACTCTGTTCCAATAAAATCTGCAATTACCGTAAAAGGTGAAACTCGGCAAACAAGTGAATCGCCAGCAATTGAAGTTGTTAGAGTTATCACTTATGACATACAAGTCACAGATGGAGAAGGAACGGGAACATATGAAGAAGAAGAAGAAGTAACTATCAGTGCGCCTCCAACTAAAGACGACATTTTCATCATAAAAAAGAAATTTGCAGGATGGGAAAACCTTCCATACAAAGAGTCATCAGTGACTTTTGAGGCAGATGACGATATTAACACAAGACCTATCTACGAAGATGATTATTCTTTTCTCTTCATTATTTCGGGTACAGTAGCTGCCATGGTGGCATTTATGGTAATTAAAAAGAAAAAACCCAAAGATATCAAAAAACCATCAAAAGAAGATGATGATTTACTGGAGCTGTTAGGCGAATGATTTCATTTCTAAAAAATAACGATAAAACCACAAAAAAAGAAATTGTAATTCGACTGATAGAAAAACTAGAGCAATCCAATCTTGGAAATTATGAAAAATTAGAAGACATCAAATTAGAATTACAGGAAGGGATACCATTATCTTTACAAAAAAAGAAATATCTCAAAGAAATTATAGAGAAATTAAAAGAAGAAAAATCCAAATAGTTTTTTTACTCTGTTATTTTTTAATTAGAATTATTTTATAATGGATTAAAATTATTATCTTTAATATCTAATGCCGTTTAATTTCACTTTACTAAACAAGATTACAGGGATTATCGCTGTGATTAATACGAGAAATACAAGAGAATTAAACTCTGGAACTATTGCCTCAACAATTGTAATTCTTTCTAAAATCGCATCCATTTTTTCCTCCACTTGTTCAAGTGAAGCATTTTTTCTCATCAATGCCTGTAATTCTTCTCTAAGCATTATCTCCAATTCATCATTTAGTTCCTCATTTTGTTCTCCAACTGGATCCTCTAAATACTCATAATTGTCAATGTATGCCTTCATAGCTAGACGTTTGGCCTCCTCTATGTCTCCTTCTGCATACTTGGTTCTTGATTGTTCTAATAGTTCTCTTATGTTATCTACATATTGTAATAATACTTCATCTGCAAAAACAACTGAAACTTGAAATGGAATCAACGCAAACAAAAACAAAAAAACAATAATTGTCTTCATTTTTATTAATTAATCATAAATGTTATTTATCTTAATTTATCATTCTATAATTTTAATTCATCATAAAGTAGAAACTTTTGGATGTTGTGGAATTAGTTATGTCTAATCTGTGTTTTTCAAACAAACTTTAACATAAAAATTCCATACCGTGGTATTGTAACCTAGGAAATCATTTACATCCAGGGGGACTAGTTTTGGATCACATATGAAATTATGCATTATCATTTCAGGTCTCTAAATCAAAGTCAGAAATATCATTGAGAAGATATGTCATTGATACAAAATTTACACTCCTGATATGAATTATGAATAAACCTATGTTAAACTAAAAGTTGTAACGGTACAACAATCATTGATTTTTCATGTGTTGAATTCTCTTTTCTATGCTTTTGTAATGACTTACGATGTATCGTCTTTTCTTCTGAAATCTTTCCCATCTCAATCCATCCAATTATCTCCAAGGTGATGGGGTTACAATCTTTTTTCTTGTTCATGATATTATCAAGCAAAATAAAATAAATTTGTGTGAGGTTGGGTATTGGACCATGTTCATAAAGAACTTGTCTGTGCTCTTTAGATAATGTATCTGCCCATTCCTCAAATGAACGTCCTTGTTCTATCATACTGCAGTTACCTTGACATCTTTTTGGGACTTGCTTCCATCAGTTGCCTCTACAATTATGCTGATTACAACTGTCTCACCCTTTCGGACAAAGTCATGGGGCAATGGATCACCATTGACGGAATTTGTCAGCTGTCTTGTCAGAACAAATGATGCAGGAGATATTGTCTTGCCTGGTTCTATTGGACTGATTAACTTTGCACCATTATAGGTCTGAAATCCATCAGAACAATTTCCTTGTGTATCTGCCCAGCTTATCTTGTCGTATGATTGAGAACAGAATGTAGTAGAATCAGGCCATAGCGTACGACTTGTTGCACCAAACTTGTTTGGTTCTTCTCCCCAGAACATCAGATTTCCTATTCCAATTACGGTTCCGGAATCAGATGAGATTGGTTCTAAATCCACAAGTTTGCTTGGAAATACGGGATCATCTGGCAAAAATGCATCAGTTCCACTGACAATCCAAGAAGCAGGCCTGTAAAATATTACTGCTGGAATCTCTCCCTTGTAAGCATTTACTGTGACTGATTTCCATGGTTTTGTTCCGATGTTTTTTATCGTCATAGAAAGGCTGCCGTGATCGTTTGTTACCTGCAGGTTTGACTCTAGGATCGAGATTGCGTTTGACTCTGTTGCTGCAGAGCTTGCTTGCCCAAAGATGCTAAAGACAAGGGTTCCTGACACAACTGTGATTCCAATAAGCACAATTGTTGCAAGAATTGGACTGATTGCTTTTCGTGATTTTAACATCATGACTTGGCTTGTGGATTTTTGTTGTATTTAATATATTGGATGGTTTATCCAATATCATCAAATAGTTGGATGAACCATCCAACTGTTTAAATAATCTAAATTTTTTGTTTGAAGATTAACTGCAATATTATGAAAACAAAGGTAGTAATTGTATTTGCCCTAGTTGTTATTGGATTATTATCATATATTTGGTACTTTGAACAAACCAATGATATTTCACAAAATGATTCAAACATAATTCAACATGCAAAACATTTCCAGATACACAAAACTGATAATGGATACGTACTTGTTGACGGCGCAACAAGAAAACTTGACATAAACTATGATCGGAATTCGATCACAATTCCTGCAAAGAGACTAGTGCTGTTTTCCTCAACACATGCAGCATTTTTAGATAGTTTAAACCAAACAGAAAAGATTGTCGGGGTTGCATGGGCAAACTCCTATGACTGGTACATACCAAGGATACAAAACGGATTTGAAAATGAAACAATAAAAGACATTGGTACTGCAGACAATCCAAGTTATGATGTCATAACATCACTGAAACCAGATCTTGTGGTTTTAGTCGGCGGTACTGGCATGTGGGAAAATCATGCAAAAAAACTAGAAGAAATTGGCATTTCCTACGTTGTAGTTTCTGAATGGATTGAAGAAGAACCTCTTGGAAAATTGGAGTGGATAAAGTTTTTTGGATTTCTTACTGGTTCACAGGATATCGCAGAAAAAATATTTGAAGAGACAAAAAACAAGGCAGAAAAAATCGCAGAAAAAACAAAGAGTAAAGAAAAACCATCTATTCTTTGGGCAGGAGTGTTCAACGGGATTGCATTTGTTCCAAGGACACAGACATATGCTGTAAATGCAATAATTGATGCAAACGCAAATTATGTATTCTCAGATCTTAATGGTACCGGAACTGCTACGATAAGTCTTGAAGAATTACTTGTGAGGGCAAAAAATGCTCAGATTATGGTGTATACCAGTGCCTTTGTCAACCATACTGACCAAATAACATCCCAATATCCAGTATTGGCTAAATCACTACCCATTCAGGAATGCAACATGTACTCTTTTCAGCCATGGTACTGGCAGTCAACTGCTGATTATGACCTGTTTGCGGCAGATATGGCAGCAATTGCCCATCCAGATACATTTCCTGATCATCAACTAAAGTTATTCCAAAAGGCAGAGTGTAACTAATGCTTTCAGAAAAAAGACACAACAAACTAGCTTTTATTACATTATTTCTGATTCCACTATTTTTGATTCTAGGCATTGTCCTAGGCTCTGTATCGTTTTCTGCAAATGATATTGTACAATGTGTTTTTGAAAGTTGTGATGATACAACAGCAGACATACTATGGAAGATACGCCTTCCAAGAACGGTAGGCTCGTTGATTGGAGGAGTAGGTATTGCAGTATCTGGACTGCTAATGCAGTCATTGTTTCGCACACCGCTTGCAGATCCAGGAATACTTGGAATTACTTCTGGCGCATCGCTTGGTGTTGCATTACTTGTGATGGGCGGAGTATCTGCAGGTATTGGAATTGCATTAATTGGAATCGAGGTATTATTTGTAGCAGCACTTGTGGGATCATTTCTTACAATACTTTTGCTACTGGGTCTGATCAGGTTTGTTGCAAACACCACCACATTACTGCTTGTAGGTCTCATGATAAGTTGGATTATCGGTTCGGCAATTGCAGTTTTGGGAATTTTGGCACAGCAGCAAAACCTGCAGTTGTTCTATGTGTGGACTCTTGGAAGTTTTGCACCCACAACTATTCATTCTATTTACTTTATGTCATTTATGATAATTCCAACAATTGCTGCAAGTGTTATTTACTACAAGAGACTCGACGCATCACTTCTTGGAGAAGATTATGCAAAAAGCATAGGTGTCAATATAAAATCACTGCAAAAGTTTTCCATAATTTTATCTAGTATTCTGGTTGCAGCAGTAACGGCAGTTGCAGGTCCCGTCGGGTTCATAGGAATAGCAGGACCATACATGGCAAGACTGACAAGTCAGTCAGGTTCGCACAAGATAATAATTCCTCTTACAATAGTTTATGGTTCTCTTCTTACAGTCGTTGCAGATATTTCGGCAAGGTTGATTCTAAGACCAGTTGATCTTCCAATCACCATAATCACTGCACTGATTGGAGGACCAATTGTAATTTTCATGCTTGTAAAAAAACGAGGTGAAGGATTATCACAATAAGAATAACAAACCTGTCATTTGGCTACTCGCAGGCATCTCAGGTGATAAAGCAAGTTAGTCTGGATTTGGAAAAGGGATTCTTTGTAGCACTTTTGGGCCCAAATGGAGCAGGAAAGTCAACCCTGCTCAAGTGCATCCTGGGACTTTTGGATGCAAAGGGAACTATCCTAATTGACGGAGATGACATGTCTGGTCTTGCAGACATTGATGCTGCAAGACTGCGGGCAGCAGTGCTTACAGACAAGGTTTATCCGTTTAACATGACGGTGCGGGAAATCATTGCACTTGGCAGGTATCCACATCAATTAGGATTTAGGGAAAATGCAACAGACAGGAAAATAGTTTTTGATGCTGCAGAGACTCTCGGAGTAAATGAACTGCTTGATTCAAGGTTTGCCAATCTAAGTGATGGACAAAAACAAAAGGTTCTGATTGCAAGGGCAATTGCACAAAAACCAAAGGTTCTGATACTTGATGAGCCTGCAACTCATCTTGATGCAAATGCTCGAATCGAGATTTTGTTGAAACTACGAGAGATTGCAAGACAAAACAAGATTACTGTTTTGGCATCAATGCATGAGATAGAGATTGCATATAGAATTTCAGACAGGATAATTGTTCTAGATAATGGAAGTGTTGTTGCTTGTAACCATCCAGAAAAAATTTTTGAAAACAAAATGATAGATACAATCTATCAAAACAAAAACTCAACATGGAACAAAATCTTTGGAACTATGGAAATAAAATGTGTAAAAAATGAACCTCTAGTTCATGTAGTTGCAGGATTCGGTACTGGAATTCCAATATACAGATACTTGGCAAGAAAAGCAATACCATTTTCAACTGGAATGCTAGACAGAATTGACGTTGATTATTGTCTAGCAGCATCTGTTGCATCAAAGACATTTTCAAATGATGCACCATATCTTCCGTTAACCTATGATTCTGAAATATTGGAATATCTTCGGCACGCTAGATTAATTCTTGATTCTGGATTTCCAGTAACCGCGCAGACAAGACCAAATATGTATCTGCTTATCGATCTTGCAAAATTAGGCATCCCAGTTGTTTCACTACGAAGCACAACAGAAATTCAACGTCTTAACCTGAATGCACAAAAAACAACAATCTCAGAACTTCAAGACATTACATCAAAACTAGAAATAAATACAATGTGATGACCTTGCTCAATGATAGAATAATCATGCACAATATGGTAAAAATGATCTCAAAGGTAGCAGCAAGATATGCCCCTAGTAGGATTTTGTCATATGATCCTGCACATGTTCTCAAGTCATTACAGCTTGCAAGCCAGTCTGACAAAATCAGCAGAACTCTTTTGCAAGAGGAATTAGATCTTGGAGAGGGATCTATCAAGACACTTGTAAAGCACCTAAAGATGCAGGATTTGGTAGAGACATCAAATGCTGGAATGTGGATGACTGCAAAGGGCAGAAATCTTTACAAAAAAATCTCTGAAACGATTTCTGCAGAGATGGATCTGTCAAAATGTTCTGTAACCTTGGGCAAATTCAATCATGCAATTCTGGTTAAGGATATGGGTGATGAGGTAACTACTGGAATAGAGCAAAGAGATGCTGCAATAAAGGTTGGCGCAACAGGTGCAACAACTTTGATTTTTCAGGACGGTAAATTCTTAATGCCAGACAGAAAGCAAGACTCGCTAAGAAAGGATATAAAACTTAAAGAAAATATAATCGAATCATTACAACCACAGGAAAATGATGTCATAATTATTGCCAGCTCTGAAAATAGGAAAAATGCAGACATTGCTGCAAAAAGCGCTGCGCTGTATACAATATCAAAACATGAAAGGCACTAGATACTAATTTCAGGAGCCATACGATCAACCCATTGCGGTAATCCCTTCAAATTAATTGAACGTAGTCTTTCAAGAAGAACGTAGGCTTTTTTGCGAATTATAACATCTAGTGTTTTATCGCAGACTATTTGGGCAATTATAATTCTAATAAGATCGTGGTGTTGTGAATTATCATACTGTTCAGACATATTTTGCATGTCACCAGACTTTAAACTAGACAATATTGTTTGCAATCTTTGATATTTGTGATGTCTTTAATTTTGAGATAAGGTAATGCACCGACTCTGCATCCACTTGCTGCCATAAATAAGATGATAGCCCTGTTTCTAATGTCTGGACAAAATTTGAGCATTTCTTGGATCTGTTCTGTAGTGTATGCTTTCCTACCTGATTTTTTGACCTTTGCAGGGAATAATCGTCGAATTTTACTCCATTTCAAATCAACATCGTTAATCTCAAAAAATGCCTGTAAGGGGTAAATTCTAGTAGGAATGGTGTTAGGCGAAACCTTATTTTTTAAATCCATGACATAATCTTCAACCATTTCCTGTAATTTTTTCTCAGGAATGCCAAGAATGGAATCATAGTCTTTTAACTTGAAAAAATCCTTGAATCTGTTAAGATTTTTGAGATATTCTACCTTTGTAGCCTCAGATTTAATGCCGTTTTCAAAGAGTAATTGTGAACGTTGTTTCAATGATTAGTAATATAGAAAATTGCTATTATACTTGCTTGTCGAGCATAAACTTTAACTTTTCTACTTTAGCTTTTCCAGAATTGAAAGACTCAACAAATTAGTCATTGTCAATCCTTTTCGATTTACATCACGTTTAGTTTGTTCACAATACTTCTTTACACTCTGATGACCCTTTTCACTTGCAACCTCAATGATTACAATATTTTCAGCGTATGGAAAAGTAAATTTTGAAGACAACGTACAAAATGTGGTCATATGACCAAGTCCACCAATTCTGATTTTTTCTCTTTTCAATAATATATTTGCAACTTCTTGTAAATCTTCTTCATATTCTCCATATTCCAAATAATAAACAGTTACAAAATTCGTTTCTCCAGATACTTCTCTTTGAAATAATTCATCTTTGACATTGAAAATAAATGATGTTTTTTCTTGGTTGTGTTTGTTTAGATCATCTGTAATGTATTGGTTATCTTTGAACTTCCCCAAGAGATAGTGATTGGTTGAATCAGAAAAATAGGGTTTACTTTCATCAGAAAATGTTCCAGTTACAAAATACAATGCCTCAATATTGTTTGAAGACATCCAAGATTCTTTTAATTGAATAGATTCAGAATTATGTAGATATGGAGCACAAACATAACCAGAATAAGATAATTGTTGTTCAGACACTTGGTTACTTCCTTGAAATATGATATTTATGCGTATAGAAAATAGGACGATCATTAATCAAATTATCCCACCTTCGATAGTTTTTTAATACTAGAACACTTCGTTTTTTTGTCCCAAGCTAGCTCAGCCTGGTAGAGCTTCCGGCTGTAGTTGTTGGCTTAAGATGGCTGACCGAATAACAGCATATCAGGCATACAGAAACCGGGTTGTCGAAGGTTCAATTCCTTCGCTTGGGACCACAGTTTTTTTATAAATTACTAAAAATAATAAAAAAATAGACTAATTTAAGAAAACAATGTTGAACTCTTAAATTAATAAAAATATCTATTGTCTATGCTGTTTTTTTGACTTTTTGAGCAGCTGGTCCTTTTTGACCTTCGCCGACTACAAACTCGACTTTATCGCCTTCATTGATGAATCCATCAACATCTGATTTGTGAACGAATAGATCGTCACCAGATTCTCTTTCGATAAAACCAAAGCCTTTTGTGCGGTTGAACCACTTTACGGTGCCTTGTTCCATTTAATTACCATATGAATTATTCCGTATATTAAGATAAGTTATCAAAATAGATCTAATACATGTCAATCATGCGCAACCCAATTCTAGTTTACAGTGCCAGTTAAAGTAAGATTAGAAGTCTTTTGCAATATGATTATTGTTTTTTAACCATTCCACTTGAGGTAAAGTAAATCTCCAAACAATATCACCTCGTTCATTCTCTTTAAAATCCCAAGGTGCGATTATGACAATATCGTTATCACGTATCCATACTCTGCGCTTTAATTTTCCCCTAATTCTACCTCTTCTAGTAACACCATCAGTACATTTTACCATAACGTTTTCGCCTCCAAGCATTTTAAGCACTCTACCAAAAAGCTCGCCCTCTTCGGGCAAACGCATTTCTTTTAAATCACTTTCATTTTTGACTTGGCGTTTACCCATAACATACAATACAATTATGAGCATATAACTGTGGGGATTATTTGAATAAAAATATCATAATTTTCATAAAATTTGATACTTCCAATGAATTTTATTTATAGACGGTAAAAATAGTCTGTGGAGTTTAGATGTGTGCAGAACTGCTCTCAGTGTTGCATTGAAAGAGAATATTATCCAACTAAGAAATTTGGAAAAATTGGAGTTCTGATACTACCAGAGGAAAAAGAAAGAATACAACACCTTGCAAAAATAAATGGATTAAAAATAACAATTTTACCGAGGATTGGAATATCAGAAGAAAATAATTCCAGTCCAACAAAAATATTAGCATATCAATTAATGGGAACAGAACAAAATGGGAAATACGTGTCCCTTTTTAGATACAGAAACAACAATCAGATCACCTCACGGAGGATTTCCTTGTAAAATATACAATAAACGACCTCTTGCATGTATGACATATCCACTAATAGAATCAGAACCTATCACACTTGATCAAAAATGTAAGTTTTGTAAAGAATATGGTTCTGCTGATCAAAATTTAAATTCGGAAATAGAATCACTGTTGAAAATTAAAACAAAAATGACCACAGATGTTCCTCTCATATGGAGATTTGCCACTGGGGTTGGAGAAGAATCAGATAAAGATCAAATAGAAACAGGTTGGATTTTAGAAGAATAATTGAAAAAAAATCATATTTTTTGATTGAACTAACACTTCAGGCAAAAATTCAAAAGTATGTGAAATGTCTTTATGTCATGAGTGGTGACGCATGGTCAAATTTAGACAAAGTAGATCAAAAAATCATAGAAATTCTCAACAACAATGCGAGAACCCCATCAAAAGAAATTGCAGCCGAATTAAAAAAATCAGGTCATGATGTATCAGATAGAACAATTAGAAAAAGAATAGAAAGGCTGGAAAAAAGTGGCATCATCAAAGGATACAAAGCTGTCTTGACAGATGTTTCTGGAATTAATGAATACCAAGGGATATTAATGAAATTAAAACCGTCAAAATCATTAGAGACAGTAAAGAATTCAATTAAAGAATTCATCACAAAATTAGATAATTATCTTCTTGTAGCAAACATGGAAGGAGAATGGAATATGTTTGTAATAATTCAAATAGATTCAGCAAAAACAAATACGTCACAAAAAATTGTTGAAAAATTTTCCGATGAATTAATAGATTACAGAATTAACGAGATAGATATCAAAGATGTAAATATTTTGAATATGTCTTTATTGTTATTGTAATAAAGAATATTCGGATTCAGCAATATCAATTGCTTTTTTTATCTCATCAAGAGTAAACGGTTTTTGAATAAATGCAGCAACTCCAGAACTAATTGTTTTATTGACTCGTTTTGTGGTTTTGTCATCAGCTGTAATTACAATAATTTGCAAATCTGTTTTTTCTTTTAATAATTTTGTAGCAATTACATCACCATCAAAATCAGGGAGCCCCATATCCAAGAGTATGAGAGGTTGTTTGTTTTCAGAAAATAATTTTTGACATCCTTTAAGTCCATCTTTGCCGTTCTCATAAACAAGAATTTCATCATATCCTAATTTCTCCACATAATTTTGAAGTTTCATTGTTATAGATTTACTGTCGTCGATTATAACTACAGGTCTAGAAATTTCAATAGTTGAAGAAAGTATTGATTTTGCTTTTTGATATGAAATTTTTGCTTTGTCGTATTCACCAAGACTCAAAAAACATTTTGATGCACAAAATAATGCGCCTTGAATATTTTTTGAATTTTTAGTTTTAGAGTATTGCAAAAAAAGATTACCTGCTTGTTCAATTTCATCTTTAGATTCTTTTCCTTGTCTAGTTTTACATTCAGATGCAAGCATATACAAGAGTGCAGATTTAAGATATTCAGTTTTTTTCATGGAATCTGCTTGATTGAGAAATAAATTATGAGCAGTGATGAATTGTTTATTTTTCAAATGTGTTAATGCTACCTCACAGCTAGTCTTTGAATTCAATACATACACAGGATTTTTTTATTTTATAACATTTTGTAATAGAGATTTTCAACTAAGGATTAATCACTGCACGTCCAACAATTTTACGCGCTTTAAGATCTTCTAAAGCAGAGTTAGCACCATCAAGAGAATATCTTTTTGAAATCATGGGGTTAATAGTTCCTTTTCGGGCAAGATCTAATAATTCAACCATATCACTATAATTTCCAGTATATGCACCTTGAATAATAATGGATTTAAGAGGGATTGTAACAAGAGACAACTCCATTGAACCACCAAATAGACCAACCAAGACAAGATTTCCTCTCTTTCTTAGAACTGCCAATCCCATTTTTGCAGTAGGTGGAGCATTAACAAAATCCACAACACTATCAGCCCCTTTACCATTACAAATGGAAATTATTTTTTGAGGTGTTTCAGGATCTTTTGAGTTCATTACAAAATCAGCACCCATTTCTTTTGCTATTTCCAATTTTTGATCATCTAGATCCACGCAGATTATTTTAGATTGGGTTATAGATTTTGCAATTTGTACACCCATTAAACCTAATCCACCAGCACCTATTATTACAAGAAATTCAGGAAAATTTTGATTTGATTTTTTAATTGCCGTGTAAGCTGTTAGTCCAGAACAAGCTAATGAAGTGGCAGACTCTGGATCAACTCCATTTAATTTTGCTAGATATTTGGAATGTGGAATAAGAGAATAGTCAGAATAACCGCCATCTTGAAAAACGCCAAGGGATTTTGGAGTATCACATAAATTTTCATTGCCAACTTTACAAGCAGGGCATTCACCACATCCTATCCAAGGATAAACTAAAACTTGATCATCTTTTGAAAAACCCTTAACATTATCTCCAAATGCCTCAACAGTACCAACAATTTCATGTCCAGGAGTAACAGGATACTTGACCCCTCTATCAGTGACTTTCATGAATTTACCATCACCTAAATCATATCCGCCCTCCCAAAGATGCAAATCACTATGACATACGCCTACTGCTTTGACTTTAATTAAGACCTGATTATCTTTAGGATGAGGGGTTTCTATTTCTACAACTTTCAACGGTTCGTTAGGACCTGTAATCCTAGCAGATTTCATGAATTGACAATTCACTCTTAACAATATAAGAGTTGACAGAATATGAGAAAAAAATAGAGCCCTTAGATATTATTGAATAAGAAAAGAGTTAGTTTGTGAGTGAAGAGCAAGCTCCGAATAGTATTTCGCAAGCGCCAGTAAATATTCTATTTAATCCTACAACAGTTGCTAAAAAAGATGTTTGGGATATTGATCTTATTCAAATTTTGAATTTATTAATAAAAATTCTTGAAAAAAGTGGAAAGAAAGATCTAAGAGTTGCAGGAATGGCGGCATTATCATCTTCATTAATTTATAGAATGAAGGTAGAAAGTATTTTTGCATTGCAACGTGCTGCAATGGAAAAAAAGCCAATCAGACAAAGAATGGACGTAGATATAGAGTTAATTGACATACCATATAGACACGAATCAACTTATCCTGTTTCATTAGATGATTTGTTAGGATTATTACAGAACTTAATTGGTACAATAGCCAACCCACAATCCAGAAGAAACAAACTGGAGATAGAACCTATTGAAGCACCTAATTTTCAGGAATATTTCATTTCACTTGAGAACATCATTGGAAAATACGAAGATTTGATCATTAGAAAAATTTCAGATGCAGGATATGGCATGCTTCAAGATATCATAAAAGATTTAGATGAGATAGATTCGATCAGATGCTTTTTTGCAATATTATTTTTGGCTAGAGATGAAAAAGTAGAACTGGAACAAATAGAAGAAGACATCAAAATTACCTTGATAAAAGAGAAGTTAACAATCTGATCAAAAATGAAGAAAGGGTTTCTTTAAGTAGATTTTACAGGGAAAAGAGGTAATTGACAAAAACTGAAGCAAATGATGAATCAACTGCAAGGATAGAGGCAGCTCTTTACTCTGCTGGAAGACCACTAAAAATAGAAGAATTAATCAGAGCTTCAGGCACAGAATCACGAACAAAGACATTTGAATTACTAAACGACATAATGAAAAAGACCAAGTCAACCTTCAAGGCACTTGAAGTGGTGACACTTCCGGATGGATCATATGTATTTCAATTAAAACCAGAATATAGTTCAACTATCAAAAGATATGCATCAAAACCTATCCTTCCAAATGCAACTCTGAAAACATTATCATATATTGCATATATGCAACCAATTTCATCAAAGCAACTTGTAGAAACAAGAGGCTCTGGAGTATATGAACATCTCAAAGAATTACGACAATTAGATTTTATCACTCATCAAAATGTAGGTAGATTAAAAATTTACAATACAACTGAAAAATTCCAAAAATATTTTGGAATACAAGGAGATGTGGAAAATCTCAAACAAAGACTGTTTTCCAAAGTAAGAAAAACAGCAAAGATGTCAGAATCAAATCCTACACCAGAAATAGTCAGCAAACTAAACTGAATATTTTTTATTTTAAGCCTAACTTTTTGCGTTTTGTATAAATTAGAGTAATTAAAAGAACATTCGTGAGAAAATCAGTAGAAAATCTTGCAACCAGCAAAATAACTGGCGGAAGAAGACATCCTGCAAGAATTCGAAGAAAGTATGAAATAGATAGATATCCAAACGAATCAGTTACTGGAGCTCAAGTCACAATCACAAGACGAGTCAGAGGCAATAATAAAAAAACAGCTTTGAAAACAATTGATTTTGTCAACTTAGCAACAGGGGATTCCAAAGTAAAGAAGATAAAAATTCTCAAAGTATTAGAAAATTCTACAAACAATGATTACCAAAGAAGAGGCATCATTACAAAAGGTGCAATATTGGAAACAGATGCAGGAAAATGCAGAGTTGTTTCTAAACCAGGACAAACAGGAATAGTTAACGCAGTTTTAATAAAGTGATAAAATGAAAGATTACGAGCATGTCGTAATCTGGCTGGATTATTTTAACAAGACATTACCAAGAGCAAAAGGAAGAAAATTAGAAAAAGAAAAATGTGTTTTTGATCCTTCATTAAAAGAATTAACAGAAGCTGCACAAGCAGCAGGGTTTGAAATCACAGAGGCTGATGAAAAAGTAAGATTTCCAAGAAGACCATATGTCAGGTCAGGCTACATAGTGTTACCAAAAGGATCCACCAAGACAAATATTCTTAACAAAATTTCAGAAAAATTAGTTTCTAAAAGAGCCAAGCAAACAAAATAAAATCAAATCTAGCTCTTAGCTAAAGTAAAGTTGACAGAAGTCTATGATAAGAATATGATGATTACTGTTTCTAATTGCAGGAGGTAGGCGAAATAATGCACTTAGCCGCTAGTGGCAGAGTGATCATTCAACTATCTGGGAAGTTAGTTGAAGGACAAATACTCTGTGACGAGACAGGAACTAAAGTTGCAAAAGTAATGGAATTAATTGGTCCAATAAAAAGACCGTTTGCGTCAGCAACTCCGTTAACAAACAACATCAAAAAATACATTGGCAAAAGTGTTTTCGCAATTGATTATTCTCCTGCTAACACACAAAAATTTAGGAGAAGAAAAAAATGAACATATTACAACCACAAAGCTGTCCTGAATGTCAATCTTCATTAGTGGATGACGTTCAGAATGGTGAAATAATCTGCTCTGGTTGCGGCGTAGTTGTCGCAGATCAGATGGTAGATCATGGTCCAGAAACAAAAAGCTCAAATCTCGAAGATAGGATGAAGCTAGCAAGAGCAACAGGACAGACAACATATTCTCAACATGATTTGGGAATAACAACTGAGATATCAATTAGTACAAAGGACTTTAGCGGAAAAACAATCAACCGTGAAGTTGCAAATCAAATGCATAATCTCAGAAAATGGCAACAACGAGTACGTGTTTCTTCACCAAGAGAAAGAAGATTAGCAAATGTTTTATCAAAAATGGGTGAAACTTGTGATGGTCTAAATCTTTCAAGAAACGTCTTGGAAACTGCTTCTATGATATACAGAAACTTGGATGGACATGTTGATGTGAAGGGAAAATCAGTAGCAAGCATCACTGCAGCTACAATTTACATGGCATGCAAACAATGTGATGTAGTAAGATCACTAGAAGAAATTTGCAGAGGAATATGTGCGCCAAAAGATGTCAAGTCAAAGACAAAACTTGCAGCAAAATACTATAGAACCATGGTAATGGAAATGGGTCAATTGAGTGCCCCAGTAGTCACCATGGATAAATACATCTCAAAGATTGCAAACATGACACAAACTGAAGTTAGAGTTGAAAGACTAGCTTTGGAAATAGCAGAAAAAACTAAAGACAGCAGTATTGCAGATGGAAAAGCTCCAAATGGAATTGCTGCAGCATATCTGTATGTTGCCTCAGTATTGCTAGGACAAAATGTCCTTCAAAGAGACGTCTCAAGTATCGCAGGTGTCACAGAAGTCACTATCAGAAATAGATGTAAAGAGATCCTAACATGTTACAAACTCAAAATTACTTTGAGACCATCTCTGGCCAAAACTTAATCCCCCTCCCCTTTTCATTTTATTAATCACCATAGAGAATTCTATTAGGATTAGCTAAATTTCGTCGGTATTATATATAGAAACAAAACAAAATGCACCATGGCAGTACTTGAGATTAGAGATCTTCATGTTACACGTGAAGGTAAAGAAATTCTCAAAGGAGTCAATTTGAAAACAGGTCCGGGAGAAGTACATGCCATAATGGGGCCTAACGGTTCTGGAAAAAGTACTTTGGCATACACGTTACTTGCACATCCAAAATACGAAGTAACTAAAGGAGATATTTTGTTAGATGGTGAAAGCATTTTAGAATTATCTGCAGATGAACGTGCAAAAAAAGGGCTGTTCTTAGGATTTCAATACCCTACAGAAGTATCAGGTGTGGGATTTTCACATTTTCTTAGAACAGCTTACAATTCACTAAGCAAGGCACTCCAAGGAGAAGATAGAGAAGTATTCATCACAGTAAGAGAATTTCAAAAGTATCTTAAAGAAAATTTGAACAAAGTCGGATTGAAAGAAGAATTTCTTTCCAGATATCTTAATGAAGGATTTTCAGGAGGAGAAAAGAAACGTGCAGAGGTGTTGCAGATGGCAGTTCTAAAACCAAAGATTTCAATTTTAGATGAGCCAGATTCAGGTTTAGACATAGATGCTGTTCAAGCAGTAGCTAAGGCAATAAGTCAGGTTTCAGGAAAAGATGCAACGGTAATCGTGATTACTCATTATGCAAGAATTTTAAAATTCTTAGATAAATTAGATTATGTCCATGTCTTTGCTAGAGGTCAAATCTTAAAAACAGGAGATGCATCACTTGCAGATAAATTAGAAAGCGAAGGATATGATTGGGTTTTAGAACAAAAAGTCTAAGTGCATTTTTAATAGTTTTTTCAAAATAAACAAGTTTAAGCAGGAATAATTTCTGATTAGGTGTATGCTGTACAAGGTAAACGTAGAATTTAACAAAGAGTTTCTCAATATTAAAGAAAATCAAATCAAGATAGGAGTAAAATCAAAGCCGATCAAGGGAGAGGCCAACAAAGAGATCATAAAAAAACTAGCAAAACATTTTGAGATATCATCGTCGTTGGTTCAAATAAAATCAGGACATAAATCCAATCAAAAAATTATACAAATACAACATTGAGAATCTAGTTTTTGTTTAAATAGGGTTCAAAAAAAGAGAAAACATGGAAGGAAATGACGACGAGAAATATTTTTTCAATTTCTCATTTTTTCAGATAGATCCTAAATGGAGATGGATGGCAGATCTAGCCAAAGAAGAATCAGCCAAAGAAGTAGAAAATGTAATTAAAAATTCAGGGATAAAATTCAGAACATATTCAACGTTGGGATTACGTTCAGATGCAGATTTTCTATTTTGGTTTGCAGCAAAATCAATTGAGGAAATACAAAGCGTAATTTCAAAATTATATCTAACAGTATTTGGAAAATACATCATTCCAACACAAACGTATGTTTCATGTACAAGGCCATCAATCTATGCAAGAAAGGGTAGAACAATTGCATTTGTTGCAGGAAATGAATCAAAAAAATATGTGATTGTTTATCCATTTACTAAAACAAGAGAGTGGTATTTGTTATCTAAAGAAGACAGACAGAAAATGATGGATGAGCACATTGATGTTAGTCAAAAATACCCAGACATAGTTCTCAATACTACATATTCATTTGGAATTGATGATCAAGATTTCATGCTGGCGTTTGAGACAGATGATTTAAGAAATTTTCAAGACCTAATCATGGATTTGAGAGAAACCAAAGTTTCAGCATATGTCAAAGTAGATACGCCAATGTTAGTCTGTGTAAAAAAAGATATTATTCCACTAATAGGAAGTTTGGGCTAGTGAAGTCTCTAAAAAAGAGGGCAACAGTAGTCAATGCTTTGGAAAACGGTGATCAAACAGTTATTCTAAGAAAGAGAGGCATATTGGATGCAGATATTTCATCTGATAAAACAATCAAGAAATTAGTATCATTTCATATTTGGAATGATTCATACATCAATGAAAGAAGAAATTGGAAACTAGGAAACCCAATGAAAACATTATTTTTAAAGATATATAAAATTCTGGAGTGCAATACGCCTCTAAAATCCGAATATCAAGACTGCAAATCTTGGATAAACATAAATGAAGAAATTTCAAATGGAGAAACAGTTTTGAGCGATGCTGAAATAGAATCAAAACTAAGTGAATTCAAGGAGACAATAAAATGAAATACAAAACATTAGGAAAAAGTGGAATCAAAGTATCCGAGATAGGATTTGGAGCATGGACTATAGGTCTTGATTGGTGGGGTAAGAAAATTGAAGAAGATGAAGCAAAACGTATGCTCAAAAGAGCATATGATTTAGGAATTAACTTTTTTGAAACATCTGACATGTATGGTAAAGGAATAAGCGAAAAACTCATCGGTCAAGTATTCAAAGGAATGAGAAACGAGGTGGTTATTTCAACAAAATACGGATATGATTTTTCAAAAGTCGAGCAAATAGGTCATGCAGAATTACCACAAAGTTTTGAACCAGAGATCACAAGAAAAGCACTAAGTGCATCACTAGAAAGATTACAGACAGATTATGTGGATTCATACGGAATGCACAATCCAAAGTTAAACCACATTAGAAATGATGCAACTTTTGAGACATTTGATAAATTAATTCAAGAAGAAAAGATAAGATCAATACAGGTTGCACTCGGTCCAGCAATAGGATGGACACAAGAAGGATTAGAAGCAATGGAAAGAAAAAGTGTTTCCTCAGTACAAACAGTGTATAATATTTTAGAGCAAACACCTGGAAATGAGCTAATTGAGAAAGCAGAAAAACAAAATGTCGGGATTCTGGTCAGAGTTCCAGACGCATCAGGAATTCTAACAGGGAAAGTAAAGGCAGAGACGGTAATTCCAAGTAATGATCACAGAAAGGATAGAAAACAAGAATGGAGACAAGAAGCGTTACGAAAAGTAGAACAGTTCAGACCAATTGCAGAGCGTAACGGATTAAACATTACAGAATTCGCAATAAAATTCATCTTGTCAAAAAAATCAATCGCATCTGTGTTACCCACAGTTGTAAGTGTAGAAGAAATAGAAACTTTTGCTGCGATATCAGATGGAAAATATCTGAATTCCTCAGACATGAAAGAGATAGATGAACTATACAATACTTGGCCTTCATACGAATTAAAAGCAACTCAAGCAAATTAGTTTTCAAATGGACAAACCAATAGATTTTATCAAGACATTAGACATCATTGAAGGAATGAAACTTGCAAAGATTGGTGAGTACAAAAAATGGAACGCAATAATTAAAAAAATAAAAAATAAGGAGGGACTAAATTCATCAGATTTGGAGTATTTTTCAAACATAACAAGAATTTATAAGGATTCAAACATATCTATTAGAAGCAGAGTCTACCACACAAGACTATCAGAGCAGGACGAAAAACCAGCATGTAAAATGTGTGGTGATGATTCAGCATATTATTGCAACATGAATGATCAATACTTTTGTGTGATTCATGTTGTAGGACATGATGAAAACGAATTTTAAGATACAGGAATTGTTTCTTCTAGACTAAAATTATTTTCAACAAAGTATTCTACTCGAGTCTTTTTAAATTCACGAGTGCTAAACAATATTTTATAATCATCAATATGAATTTGATTTTGGATTGTTTTTGCCATTTCTCCTGCCTCTTCTTCAGATTTACAATGAATCATAGAAAATACACTATAAGGCCAATCAGGATAGGTCGGTCTTTGATAACAATGGCTTACTTGTGGGAACGCACCTAATTTTGAACCTACTTCTGAAATTTTATCATTAGGTACATTCCAAACAATCATTCCATTTGCTGTAAAACCAACCTCTCTATGTCTCAAAATGGCAGCAAATCTTCGCATCACACCAATACCTTCATAGTATTTCATTTTCTCAAATAATTCATCTTCAGTTAGTCCTAGTTTTGTTGCAGAGTTTAGAAATGGTCTATCGATGATCTCCATGTCTTTTTGTAGCTCACGAATAAACTCCTTATCTTGTTCAGTAGGAACAAATTTTATATTTTTAATTTCTTTTTTTTCTTCTGTTGGAGCAACATCATATTTTTTTTCATCAACCATGTCTAATTTTACTCCAATCTTGAATAACTGAATAGTTGGCAACATTCTAACTGTCTTAATTCCTTTCAATACAGAAAATTTGTCCACCTCAGTCTTTAAATCAGAGCCAGGCGGTACTGCCAAGGTAAACCAGAGATTAAACTGGTGATCCCTCTCATAATTATGACTGACACCAGGATGTAGATTAATTTGATTTGCCACATGTTCTAATTTGTCAGATTCAATCTCCATTGCAACCAAGGAACTTTTGTAACCAAGACGTCTTGTATCAAATATTGCGCTTAGTTGTCGTAATACTCCAATTTTCTTAAGATTGATTAAACGCTCTTTAATAATTTCAGGAGTAGTTCCAAATTTTTTTGCAATATCGTCAAAAGGTTTTGGAGTAAGAGGAAAAGTCCATTGAATTTCATTGAGAATTTCTTTATCCAGATTATCCATGGATTGAGTCAATACATCAGTAATCTCCCCATTCAATTAAAAATGTAGCTAGAATATTACGCATCTGGTTTGAATCTATAAATAGAAACTTTTGTCCCCTTGATCGGTGATAATCAATCTAAATCTACGAAGTAGATTAGTCATTGTTATTGGTGGAGGAAATGAAGCCCTAAAGAGAATTAATTCATTACTAGAGGAAAAGTGTCAGATTATAGTTATCAGTAATGTGATAAATAATCAGATAAAAACACTAGTGAAAAATAAAAAAATAAAATTTAAAAAACAGAAAATTCAAAATTCATCGATTCTTTCAGTCTACAAGCCATACATGATAATCACAACAACGAATGATAAAAAATTGAATCAAAAAATAATTAATGACGCTAAAAACAAAAAGATCATCGCATATAGCTCTGACAATCCAGAATTAAGCGATTTTGCAAATCCTGCAATTATAGATTTTGAAAATATAATTCAAATCGCAATTTTTACAGGCGGTAAAAGTCCAGCTATGTCAAAAAAATTGAGAATGAAATCCGAAAAAATATTCAAAAAAATAATCACTAAAGAGGATATCGATCAGATAAAAATTCAAAACATCGTAAGGGATCTTGCCAAAAACAGGATCTCAACTCAAAATGAGAGAAAAACGTATCTGAGTAATATTATGGGTGATAAAGAGATTAAACAGTTAATAAAAGACGGTAAGTTGAAAAAAGCTGAAAAGCGAGCAATTACAATATTGAGGAATTGGAAATGAACCAAAACATAATCAATGCACGTGTTACTTTTCGTAACTCACCTATTCATATTCTTGAAAGATTTACCATACGAGATTTAGAAAGTGCGTATGTACAATTCAAAGAACATTCAGGATTAGATGAATGTGTTATTATTCAAACGTGCAACAGAATAGAATTATTTGGTAAAGCAAAAAATTACGACGTCAACAAAATTAAAAAAACTTGGGCTTCACTGACAGGTTTGGAAGAAGATGCTTTTGAAGAAAATGTAGAATTCGTAGAAAATGGAGAAGCACTGCATCATTTACTAAAACTCACATCAGGATTAGATTCAATGGTAGTAGGAGAAGAACAGATTCTAGGCCAGATAAAAAACTCTATCACATCAGCTAGAAATGCAAAAGCATCAGGGCAACACCTTAACAATTTATTTGACAAGGCAATCAGAATTGGAACCAGAATTAGAAATTCTACTGGAATTAACCGTGGTGGAATTTCAGTAGGATCAATGGCAGTGAAATTAGCAGAAGAGAATATCGATGAATTAAAACTAAAGAAAATCTTGTTAATTGGAACCGGTGAAGTATCAACACTGGTTGCAAAATCACTTGGACGCAGAGGATATGATTTTGTGGTAACTAGCAGGACAATGGACAGATCTCAAGCGTTTTGTGAAACTATGGGAGGAAGACCGGTAAAATTTGAAGATGTTCTAACAGGATTTGAAAATTATGATGTTTTGTTTGTTGCCACAACTGCTCCTTACTTCCTTGTCACCCAAGAGAGAATAATAAAAGCGATGCAAGGAAAGAAAAACGGCATGATGATCCTAGATTTGTCAAATCCAAGAACAGTTGACGAGAAAGTTGCAACTATAGGAGGTGTGAAATTGATGAATTTGGATCAGATTGCAGAAATGGTTGAAAAAAATATGAAATCACGATTAAACAAGGTAAAAAGTGTTGAAAATATAATTAGTGAGGAAGTATCTGTACTAGAGGCTTCAATGAAAAGATTAGATGCAGAACCACTCGTAAAAGACGTATTCAAAAATATTGATTCACTAAGAGAAAAAGAATTGCAAAAAGCACTTCAGATGCTTAATGAAAAAGATGAGAAAAAAATCAAAATTATAGAAGAACTAACAAAAGCAGTCGTAGAAAGCATTGTCTCAACACCTATGAATAATATTCGCAAGGCATCAGAACAAGGCAAACCAGACATTGTTGAAATTGCAAGCAAATTATTTGACTATAAAAAACAGAATGAATTAGACTAAGATTATATCTTACCCAGAATGAATTTTGATAATGTCATTTCCAACTAGACGCCTTCGGAGATTACGAACTTCTGAGAAAATGCGAGAGTTAATTCAAGAAACCACTTTAACTTCGAAAGATCTAATTTGCCCAGTGTTTGTTCAAGAAGATCTAAAAACTAGAATCAAAGTTGAATCAATGTCAGAAATTGAAAGATTACCTCTAGATGACATTAGTGATGAGGTTGGTACAATTTCAGATTTGAATATTCCATCTATCATGCTATTTGGGATTCCTACCAAAAAAGATGAAGCAGGTACTTCGGCATTTGATGATAATGGTATTGTTCAAAAAGCAATTTCTCAGATTAGAAAAAATTTTGGAGATAAAATAGTGATCATGGCAGATGTCTGTCTATGTCAATTTACATCCACCGGTCATTGCGGAATCATCAAAGGAAATAAAATAGATAATGATTCCAGCCTAGAAACGCTAGCAAAGATTGCCGTTAGTCAAGCAAAAGCAGGTGTAGATACAGTTTCACCATCTGCAATGATGGACGGACAGGTAGCAGCAATAAGAAAGGCATTAGATAATGAGGGATTCACAGATGTCTCCATAATGTCACATTCAGCAAAACATCGTTCATCATTTTATTCACCTTTTAGAGATGCTGCTGAGTGTGCACCAAAATTTGGAGATAGAAAGACGTACCAAGTTCCATTTACAAATGCGCGGGAAGCAATGATGGAAGTTGAAACAGACATCAATGAAGGAGTAGATATTGTAATGATCAAACCAGCTTTAGCATATTTGGATTTAATAGCAGAAACCAGAAGAAGATTCAATGTTCCAATTGCTGCCTATAGTGTTTCAGGGGAATACGCATTGGTAAAAGGTGCTGCAAAACAAGGATGGGTAAATGAAAAAGACATTACAGAAGAAATACTATATTGCATTAAACGAGCTGGTGCGGACATGATTGTAACATACTTTGCAAAATCAGCTGCAAAGTTTCTTCAGAAATCATGAGAAATGATGAACGTTTTGAGATAGAAAGGGCTTTTGATTTACTACCTCATATTGTAGGCTCTAGCTGGGCAGTGATTTGGTTCAGATTAAATAAAATAAAAAAACCTACTCGTGAAGAATATAGAAAAAAAGTTCTAGACTATCTCAAAATGATGGAGCCTGTCTTTGAATCATATCAGGCAGATGAAAAATTCTCAGAGATAATAAAATACATTCAGATAAGAAAACAAGAAGAATATGAAAAAATCATGTCTGGTTTGAATAAAGAGATTGAAAAAAGATACAACAGATATATCGATTATGGCTAAAAAAATATCTTTCTAAAGTGTCAAGTAAAAAATAAGAAAAATCGAATTATTTTGTGTGAGCAAAATAAGGTTATTTTATTTCCTTTTTTAATTCATTCAAAAAGCCTTTCAGTACTTTGGTTCGCTTTTTGGCCTCAATTTTCCCAGATTTTGTGTTCATAAGAGATTCCAATTTGAGTAGTTTACGATAAAAGTGGTCCAGTGTCCAAATTTTATCATCAGGTATTCTATTTTTGCAAAAAGGATCTTTGACATTATAAAATGGTCTTTTTTCAGAACCGCCTACAGCAAAGACTCGAGCAATCCCTATTGCACCTATTGCATCCAAACGGTCAGCATCTTGAAGAATTTTTCCCTCAAGAGTTATAGGAATTTTATTTCTAGAAAAACTATGATCGCGAATGGCATCAGAAATTATCTGAACCTCTTCTTTTGTAAAATTGAATTTTTTTAAAATTTTCTTTGATTCTTCTGCACATTTTATCGAGGATGATTTTGAACGTTTGTCAGATTTTGGATATGAAACTATATCATGCAATAACACCGCACTTAGAACAAGTTTTTCATTTGCATTTTCCTTTTTACATATTTTTTGAGCATTTTTGAATACTCGCATAATATGATCAAAGTCATGTGCGGAGTCATTAATCATCAAACTATGTATTTCTTGTTTTAGTGAATTTATAACATTCATTTTAAAATCTCCACAGTCTAGGCTTGACTAGTCTAAGTTTTTTCTCATTTAATAGAATATTCCAATCAATTGCAGCAAAAACAATAATTGCCACAATTCCCAAACCATCAGCTAATAAAATACCAACTAGTCTGTCTTCAAATAGTTTTGTAAATGGAATAAGTACAGTAGGACTTATTGTTAGCATTACATAAAATGCTAAAAGTTTTCCAAACCAGAATCCAATATACATGCCTACACTTTTTGCTTTTATCAAACCATATGCTACAAAAAGAATATTGTCGGGCAAAGGAGTCACTGCAAAAACAAATGAAGAAATAACATAACCATATTTTTTCTTGTTGAGATAATCCCCTATCACAGTTAAATTGGACTTGTTATCATGGGAATAATTTTTGAATTTAGAAACAAGTTGTTTTAAAACAAAGCGTCCAGATGTAGAAGCAGTAGCACCAACTACAGCAAGTACAGCTATATTCATAGAATCATCTAATGCATAAAACGATGAAAGAATTAACCAATTTGGAGGCATTAGAATCGGCGAGAGATTCATCAAAAACAAAACAATTAGAGGTCCAAGATAAGAAAATGTGCCAAATATCTCAAAAATATCCATCATGTCTCTTCATTGAACTAGATTTTTTTATTTCTAAACCCTTGGATTGCCATTTAATCATGGAAATACTGTGAAATAATCGTAAATAATCTAAAAATTTCATAAATTTTAGATCATTGATCAGAAATTGCAATAAATTGGAACAATCATGCAATATACTTATAAGGAAATTATGTATTAACTTCCCTATGTCTGAGATTAATTGGAAATGCTTTAGATGTAATCTTACATGGAAAGATGAACACATGGCAGACATACATAAAGAAATTTCAAAGCATTCAATCACCAAAGTAAAACAGATCGTCGCCTAATTTTCAAAATTATTCAGATTATTCTCAGAATTTAGTAGATATAGTGCAGAGGGTGGGATTTGAACCCACGAACTCCTGAGAGAAAGGATTTCCTATTGAGGATCTTGAGTCCTTCTCGGTTGACCGGGCTTCGATACCTCTGCAATGAGATTGAATATGGACTGATATTTTTCGATTACTATTGGAATAAAATTCAGAAAAGGATCGTAAAAGTAGTGAGTTTGAAAATAATCTGCTCATTTTTTTGGAAAGTCTATTCTCCATGAGTATAAACAAAAAACAATTCTTTGTGAATTGACCTAAAACCGGGATTTTATGGCATGAAGAGAAAAAACAGTAAATCGTTAGGGTCATCTCTTGTATATTTTTCATCCAGTGTTGCTACTGAATAGATCAAAAAGAGATAAGTTTTAAGGGGTTTTAGTTCAAAAAAAAGAAAAACAATCACACTAGTTTTTTTGTGTGAATGGGGTTATCCAAGACTGGACAATGTTTTTATTCAAATCAGCAAATGCGTTTACGTTATCATTGAATGTTTTAATGTTTTGTACGGTTGCATCAATTGTGGTTTTAACAATTTGATTTTGTACAGTATTTGCTTGAACAACTTGCTTGTTGATATCTACAAAGGTAGTTTTCATTGCATCTGGGATTTCAGTTGAAAATCCATTCTTTTTTGCAAATTCTTGCTGCATTGAGATTGAAGCATCGATTGTTTTTTCACAAGCTTTGACACATTCTTCTTGTAGGTGTGTCATAGATTGAAAATACTGTGGTACATTTTTTGTAACATTTTCAAAATACTTTTGAACATTTTGCTTGTACATTGAATATACATTTCCTGCCTGATTTGTTTGTGCGATTTGTGTATTCATAGCCATGATTGCATATGGGGTCTTATATACTATTGGCAATAATTGGTAATAAATGGTAATAAGGGGTTATTAACACCGTTTTGAGAAAATAAGTGTGAGATAAGCATTTCTAGTTAAAGGATTATTTTATATGATTTATCCCATTTACAGAAATCTAGGATTTTGCTAGTATTGAACTCTGGATCGAAAGTTACTTTCCCTAGTTAATACATAATTTTTAAGGGAAAAATTAGCTATTTTGAATAAATGATGCAATAGGCTTTTAATTTCACCTATAAAATTATTTAAAAAAGCTTATAATTGTCCAAACTGGAGGCAAAATAGATGGCAGAATTTCAATCAGTTGCGCAAGTAAAAAAAATGCGAAGTGGAATTAATCTAAAAGCCGAAGTAAAAAGTAAAGGAGAGCCAAGAACAGTTAATCTCAAAACAGGTGGCACAGTTGATGTTTGTGATGCAGTAATATCTGATGGATCAGATGACATCAAACTAACCTTGTGGGGAGACGACATTAAAGCAGTAAACGTTGGAGATGTAGTAGTAATTACCAATGGATATACCAATGAGTTTAAAGGCGATGTTTCCTTAACAAAAGGTAAGTTCGGCAAAATGGAAATTAATCCTCAATAAGTTAAATTTTTAAAATTATTTTTTATCACATAGCAAAATAAGTGCAATGCAATCATACTTGATTAATATAGAAAGTACGTATAATGTATAATGTCAAATACAATAGTATATGTAGGCATAGCAGTAGGAGTTCTGGCAATGGCGGGCGCAATAACATATGGAACACAAAACCAACAAAACTATATTCCAGATGATGCAATTCCAGCACCAGCAACAGAACAAGGAGCTTTCTCATCACCATCAGGTTTAGGAGCTCAACTAAACAAGGAAAAATGGCATGAAGATCCTTTTGCTGATGAAGCCGCAGCAGTTAAAGCAAAGGCTGGCCAATAAGTACCATAAAATATATTTTTTAATTTTTATTTTGAGTCAAAATTTCCGATTACATATGATTTAACATGAAAGTTAATGATTTGAAAATAATTTCATGACAAGATATGCCATAACATCAAATAAAGAAAACGGAGTCTTAGAAATTTCGTTTATTGTTTTTATTTTTCCAGTCAATGAAAGATAGAATCACACCTATCAATAATGTGATAATTCCAAGAATTACCAAAATACCAGATATTGCCAGAGGCATAATCTTATTCATAAAAGGTGAATTTGGATCAGATAGAGCATCGGAATTATCAGGATCTTCAGAAAGCATTACAACTACATTAATTATCCTAGAACCACGATTTTGAATTTCAAAGTTTAGTGTGTCAGATTGAGTTATTTCCAACATCTCAAAGATGATTGGACCGTCTTGAGAAAAGACGCCATATTCATCCCCATAGATATTAGAGATAGATACTGAGAGTTTGTCACCATCTTGATAATCAACTACCTGTACACCCCATAACAGAGAAACATTAGACGATTTAGTACTATATGAAAAATAACCAGATTCGCCAGGCATAATTTGAATATTATCAGAAATTTGATCAAACATTCCTTCAAACATAGAAGGAATGTAAAAATCACCCCTGTCAGTAATGTTACTAGGAAAAACAGAGATCATAATGTAAAGTGACACGATAATTAGTATCAATCCAAATATTCCAATTATAGGGCCGCGTTTTTTCATTTTGAATAAAATAATAAAAATAAGCCCTACTTTAACACTAACGATAAAAAAGTATTTGTGATAGCAATAAAATTATTTTAATTATAAAAAATACGACCTATTTTCTAGATTTCTTTGAAGGAGCCTTTGATTTTTTCTTTGTTGCTTTCTTTGAAGGAGCCTTTGATTTTTTCTTTGTTGCTTTCTTTGAAGGAGCCTTTGATTTTTTCTTTGTTGCTTTCTTTGAAGGAGCCTTTGATTTTTTCTTTGTTGCTTTCTTTGAAGGAGCCTTT
>Ga0209519_10000100_pt1 | contig 37057 bp, 42 predicted proteins | sample Rifsed13ft1_FD_184005 | JGI IMG/M metagenome (GOLD analysis project Ga0209519, IMG submission 184005) | Soil microbial communities from Rifle, Colorado, USA - sediment 13ft 1 (version 2) | ecosystem: Environmental > Terrestrial > Deep subsurface > Rock core/Sediment | place: Rifle, Colorado...
AAGCTGGTCGACATGAACCGGATCGTTGCAGCAGACGCACCGCGCGTGTTCCGTAACATCAAAGTGTCGGACATTGCTGCTGCGATCGCGAAACGGAACGGGTTCGCGGGCTCGACGGTCTTCGTCGAAGATACCGAGCAAGTGCATGAACAGGTCGTCATGACCGTAGGGGAGAGTGAGGCGCAGTTTCTACACCGTCTAGCTCGAATGGAGAAGAACTTCACGTTCTCGATCTCGGATAAGGGCTTTCACTTCGGGTCGGAACGCATCGACCCGCCGACAGAGACGATCGGGTTCTTCTATGGCCCGGACGTACTGACCTACGAAGTCGAGGGTGATTGGACCTTGCCGAATCCCGACACAGTCGTGGTGTCTCGTCCGACAGTGGGCGGTGCAGTCGATAAGACTACAGGAAGGACCGCAGCCGGCCTTGTAGGACGCTTCGGCCGTCCCACGGCCGAGCGCGTACGATCCTTGTCCAGCTTCGACGAAGTCCTCGGACCGCCCTCGCGTACGGCGGACAAGATGGCGGTTCGTCGCCTCGAGAAAGCTGCGTTCAATTCGTGGAAGCTGAAGTTGACGGTAGTCGGTAACCCGCGAATCTTCGTGCGAACGACGCTGAACCTGGACAACTTCGGGCCGCTGCTCGACGGTCTGTGGCTGGTACGGAAGGTGAAGCACCGGATCGAATCAGGGTACCAGACGACTGTCGAGATGGGACGAAAGGGACTCTCGAAGAGTACCGGTACGCCCGTCGTAGGTGGCTACACCGCCGGTGGGCGTACGCCGGGAGGCGGTGTGCCCGTCGACGGCGGCGTAGTGTTCCGGATCGACCCGCGCCGTGCAGGGAGGCCTTAGATGGCAGCATCGCCTGATTCGGCCCGCGTCGACGCGCACTATGGGTTCTACCGCGGGAGCGTGACGAACGTGGCCGATCCACAGAAGCGTGGACGGATCAAGGCCCGAATCGCGGGCCTGATAGTACCGGAAACAGCTTGGGCCGACCCTGTCGGTTTCTTGGGGTCCGGTCGACGGGCGCCGGACCTGGGAGCGGGGGCTTTTTGGGTGCCGGACCCTGGATCTACCGTGGTCATCGGGTTCTTTCAAGGAGACCTGGACGCTCCGTTCTACCTCTGCGGTCCGTGGCCGAAGGCCAGCACGCATCCGCACGAGAATCTGGACATCGCTTCCGAGGACACGGATCAGGTATTCGTGTTGGCCAGCAAGAACTGGCAGATCATCGTCGACGATCGTGACGGGAAGGAGTCCCTGACGTTGCAGAGTCGTACGCACGACGACGGCATTCAGATCAAGGAGCTCACGAACGGGGACGTTATCGTGAACCTACGTGCCTCGACGGTGTTGAGTTTGCAGTCCCACGGCGCCGTGCAGATCAGCGGGACCTCTGTGAATCTGTACGGGGGGACAGTGACCGTGAACGGGAAGCGGATCGGCTGATGGCGATTCCCGAGTTCACGATGCCGAGCATCGACACGTTGTGTCCGGACACACCGCCGGCGGTGCCTCCGCTCTCGGTTACGTTTCCGGGCGGGGCTACGCTGCAGTCTTTTCCGCGACTCGAGGACATCACGGAGCCTCTGAAGGTCGCGAAGAGCCTCGTCGATCAGGCTGCACCGCTCCTGTCCAGCCTCGCACCGTTCTTCAAGCTGCTGGACCTCGTGGTGGCGCTCGTCAAGCTCGGACAGAGCATCCCGGACGCGATCACGTCGCTGTCCCCTCAACCGATCATCGAGGCTCTGCAAGAGTTGCTACCGAAGGCTGTGGCTGTCGCTTCGCTCATTCCTCAGTTATCTGTCCCACTGACGATCGTAGGATTGATCGACACGGTCATCACGTTCTTGCAGGGGCTCGTGACGGAACTCCAACGGCTGAGCAACGTCATGGTCCAGGCCGACGCGGCTATTCAGAAGGGGATGGACATCGGCAGTCCGACACTGCAGTCCATTGGAACCTGTCTGCGTGCAGACGCGTTGACACAGACGGCGAATCTCTCGGCGGGCCTGGGACCTCTAGGCAAGATTCTGGAGATCATCAATCTCGTGGGCAGCCTGGCCGGCTTGCCGGGGCTCCCCTCGATCGGGGACTTCACGGATCCCACCACGGGTGTCCAGGTGCTATCTGACTTCGTCCAAGTGATCACGGATATCCGCAACAACATTCCAGTCTGAGCTGGGGTAGGCTAGACTCAAGCACAAGGGTAGAAGATGGCGAACATACTCGCGACGGGACGCCAGAGTTTTCTCGGCTTCGGCTTGGTGCAGCCGTTCCGTCGTATTGGAGGGGCGGACTTCCAGGTTGCCGGGGGCGTGGAACTCGTCGCGGGCTGTGTTCGACAGATTATCGGCACAGAACCCGGAGAGGTTCGGTGGCGTCCGTCCTTCGGCTTCGAAGCGGAGAAGTATCGGCACAAGAACATGAATCCGGGGCTGGAGGAACTCGCGCAGGTGAAGACGCTGGATGCGATCGGGACTTGGGAACCGCGTGTCAGCGCCGCGACTGCCGAGGTCGAACGACTGCAAGACCAGCAGAAACTACGGATCAGGATTCAGTGGCACGTCCGTTCACGCAATCACCCGGGCAACAACGTCCTGCTCGATCCGGTAACGCAAGAGGTCCTGGCCTGACATGACCATTCTTCCACGACCGAACTTCGACTACACGGACCGGGACTTCGAGTCGATCCGATTTCGCTTGCAGGGGCTGGTGCGGTCCGTGTTCCCGGAGTGGACGGACTTCAATCAGGCGAACTTCGGAAACATTCTCCTCGAACTGTTCGCCTACGTGGGGGACGGGCTGCATCACTACATCGATGGGGCTGGCCGCAATGCGTTCTGGCCCACGGTCGAGCAGCGCATCGCGGCCATCCGTCTCGGGCGGCAGATCTCGTTCAAGCTGACCGGCGCTGCGGCGGCGAAGACCGATGTCACGTTCTCGCTGCCGTCGGTCGCGGCTGTTCCAGTACCGATTCCTGTGGGTACCCGTCTCCGGACGAAGGACCCAGCGAATCCGATTCCGTTCCGTACGACGGCGGCCGCAACGCTTCCGATCGGTAGCTCCTCTGTCAGTGTCGCAGTCGAACAAGCGGAGACGGCCCAGGTCCTGTTCGATTCGTCCGGTGCGCTCAATCAGGAGTTCGTCCTACCGCAAACACCGTATCTGGACGACAGCTTGGTCGTCACGGCGACGGATGGAGCGTACACCGAGGTCGACAGCTTCCTGGGCGCGGGGCCGGGGTCGCGGGTGTTCGTCGTGCTGGTAGATCAGTTCGATCAGGCCCGGGTCCGCTTCGGCAACGGTACGACCGGTGCGATCCCTCAGGGAACGATCGTCGCGGACTACAAGACGGGGGGCGGATCGCAAGGCAACGTAGATCAGAATCAGATCGAGATTCTAGACACGACGCTGACGGACTCCGGCGGATCCGTCGTCCCGGTGTCCGTGACTAACCCCGTCGCGGCTTCGGGGGGACTACCGCGAATGACCGTGAAACAGGCACGGGTCGCAGGCCCGGCGAGTCGTCGTACGCTCACGCGCTGTGTAACGAAGGACGACTTCGAGAACGTCGCGCAGGCTGTGCCAGGCGTCGCGCGGGCCCTCATGGCGACGTCGAACGAGAGCAGCGCCGTGCAGGAGAATACCGGAATCCTGTACATCATCGCTCGAGGTGCGTCGTTGACGTCTGGGCGCATCCAGGCGGGCACACCGTCCTCGGGACTTCTCGACGACGTCCTCACCGCCGTTACCGTGACGACTCCACAGACACTGACGTTCACGGTCACGCCGCTCGCGGCAACGTACAAGACTGTAAACGTTGCGACACGCGTGCACCTGGCACGGGGTGCGACCGGCGCTGTCGTCGGGCCGAAGATCGCAGCGAATCTGCGAGACTTCTTCGCGGTACTGGACGAGGACGGACTCCCCAACGTGTCCGTGGATTTCGGGGCGAACCTGAAGGATGCACAGGGCTTGGTCGTCGCGGAGCTCGCCTGGTCGGATGTGTTCAACGTGATCCGTGATACGGAGGGCGTGCGAAAGGTCGACGAGGGTCCAACGGGCCTGCTTCTGAACAGCCTTCAGCAGTCCGTCAGCATCGGGGCGCTGAATTTCCCGGTGCTCGGGACAATCACGATCACGGACGGAGCCACGGGACTCCCGGTTCCGACGGTATAGGCGATGGCCGACCCGATCACGAACCCGTCGTTCGAGACCGCCGATGCAACGGAGCGCCTGCCGGCGGGCTGGATCGCCACGAAGACGTCTTCGGTCGAGCGCTTCGCCGGCTTCGGAGACGGATTCGGCTACGACAACTTCGAGCGCAACTGGAAGCTACCGGCGTCCCCTGTCACGCCACCATTCAATCAGGCCTCGCTATTCGAGCTCGAGCCCCCCAACGTCGCGTTCGCGCTGTTCAGTGGGATCGACAGCGATGAGGACTTCGAGGATGGCTGGGATAATGATGAAGGATTGCTAGACGATTTCGACGCCATCACATCCATCACAGCCGCCTTCGATACGACACCTGAGAACTTCGAAGACTTCGAAGAGGACTGGAAGTTGCCGAAGTCCGGCGGGGCACCGTTCAACCAGGCCTCGGTGTTCTCGTGGAACGACGTCACCGAGAGCGCGGCGATGTTCGACACGGGTGGTGAGAGCGTCGAGGACTTCGAAGAGGGTTGGCTCGACTGCGAGAACTCGATCTTCACGTTCGCGCCTACGGACATCGAAGCGACCGGCTTCGGCACAGCCGTGGCACTGGGGTCCTACAACTGGAGTACCAGCGCGTTCACGGACGGCAGTGCCTACACGCCGCCGGCCTACGCCGTGGTCACGTTTGCCGACGTCACGACGGCCATGGGCGTCTCTGGGAACACGCTCGACATCGGGTACATCGACGGCAATGGTGTCGGTGGCGCGGATGGAGCCGTCACGATTCCCGCGACAGCTACTGTCGGTGTACGTGTTCGTGTGATCGAGGACCCGCTGGCGACCGGCGTGCGGGACATCACTTCCGTGACGGAGCAGACTCCGATCGGTGCACAATCGGGCGTCGTCACGTTCAACGGCTACGCGAAAGATGTCGAGGACTTCGAGGACGGTTGGACGTCCTTGCTGTAGGAAAGGGTTCTGAACATGGCCGAAGCTGATTGGGGTTCGATGGCCGATGCCGTAGCGGGGTCGTCGATTCTGTCGGGCGTCTCCGCGGGGTTCATCGAACCGGCTGGAGGCGGAAGCTTCGTCTTCGGTTTCAACTCCCTGGTGTCGACCGCCGGCGTGGCTGGTCGATACGTCGATCTCGCGAACTTCAACCCGTACGTGAAGGGCGTATCCATCCGCGGCGCCCTGCGCCGCGGTCCCAGCGCTGCCGTCACGGGGTCTGCCCCCATGCTCTGGGCCGGCATCCAGAGCAATCCACCGAGCGTGAACGATCCGGGGTACCTGCTCCTCCTGTCCGACGCGAACCCACACGTCGTCGTGCTGCGCAAGGGTGATCCGTCCGGACCCGTATCGGCCACGGGAACAGGGGTGCTGGCCGTCGGGTCGACGTCCTACGAGCCGAACACCTGGCTCCATCTGCGCATGGACGTCATTACCAACCCGAACGGCGACGTGGTCATCAACTGCTTCCAGAACGACCTTGCGTCGAACAACGTGACGAGTCCGGTCTGGGCCGCCATTCCCGGTATCTCGCAGGTCATCGACGACGCGTTGCAGGTTCTGACGGGTTCGGCACCGCTGGTCGGCGGGTTCGTGGGGTTCGCCTTCCAGTCGAATGGACTCAACCAACGGGGCTACCTCGACCATGTGCAGGCGCTGCGACAGGTGTAACTTCCACCCTTGTGTTTGAGGTGAGGAATGGACTTCGCGGTCGACCCGGAAATCGATTACGATCTGGGAGAAGGCTTGCCGCCAGATGCGGGCGTGGATGCATTCGAGCTGACGCTCATCGACGGCGCGCAGGAGGTTTGAGATGAGTTACCACCATACCGTGAACCAGTCGATCGCCGGTGCTTCGAGCCTCATCCGTGCGCGGCTATACCTGTTCACGCTCAAGACACTGCTCAAGGCGAACGGCTGGACAGTGCGCGGATCGGGGACAGGGAACACCGGGTCGTTCGACAACGCGGGGGTGGACCTCTGGGTCACGGCCGCTTCGGTAGTGGGCGAGGGTGCGTGGATCCGTCTGCGTCACACAGTGACTGGCACCGAAGTCGTCTTCGCGATGCGCGATTTCGCGGGGGCCGAAGAGAATCTAGGGTTCCTGTGGAGTCGTGCGGCGCAGTTCTCAGGGGGATCTCCCAGTGCTACAGCCTTGCCAACAGCGACGGATCAGGTGCTGGTCGCCGATCGGACGTTGGCACACTGTGCACTTCCCACAGCTGACTTCAAGGCACAGTTCATTTGTGATGATGCGTCCCCGGCGCACGTGGCGTACGGTTCGGTCGCGGGACCGACGCTTCGCGCTTTGACGCTCTTCGACTGGTGCCAGAACGCTATCCCAGGCGATACGAGCCCCGGCGTCGGCTGGTGGGTGAGTGGGTCTCCACTCAATCTCGGTGCGACATTGACGGTAAACGCGAACGGCGGTGGCTACGATTACGATGACACGATCGTGCTGAATCGCTCCGCCGGTACAGGTCTCAGTCTGGTGGAATGGCTATCTCTTGGTGTCAACGTGTTCGACACGATCCTGTCAGCGCATCCACGGAGCGGTAATAGGACATTCGCTTCTCCACTAGTCGTTGCCCTGTCCGGAACGTCTCCACACGTCAAGGGTACGAGTCGTTTGCTGCGCCAAGTCGCAACGGCCCTGAGTATGAACGACACGCTCGACAGCAAGAAGCGCTGGGTTCTCAGTAGCGCAGATGCTGCGTACAGCGTTCCCGGCGACGGCGTGACGACACCGGTATCGGTCTAGCATGTCCGACTACTCCTCCGAGGGATTCGTCTGGGGACCTGTAACCGTTCTTACGGACGTCGATCCCTGGACCTACGATCTCGGCGTAAGTCAGGGGCGCATCCAGCCGGCGAACTGGACTGTGCCGGACGGGGCTTACGTGTTCTGTGCGGGTAGTGACCTTGTACCGGGACCGCGTTTTCGCCTTGAGCCGGGCGACCAGATCACACTCGAGCAATCCATCGATCTCACAGGCATCGATCTGATCGGTTCGCGCCTGCACATTCGTCAGCCTTCGACCCTTCCGAGTCGGCGAGATTTGCAGGGTAGTCCTGAAGACGTACAGCTCTATGGAATGGGCTCTGCGTTGCTCTCGTCTTACCAGGCCGTGTCGGGGACGGTGGGTGGACTGATCCTCGCACCGAGTGCCACTTTCACAGCCGCTGACCTAGGACAGACGATCGAGATCACGAGCTCCGTGCAGCCTCCGAACGACGGCCGCGCGAACATACTAGGCATTGTGCCTCCAGCCATCGCGGGTCAGCCTGCGACACTGGTCCTCGTCGACAAGATCCTGGTCGACGAAGGCCCGACGTTCGGTATGAGCGTCGCACTGCTCGGTGCAAGGTACCGTGCAGCAATCTACGTAGATGGTGCACTGCGTCTCGAGACGATCGAGACGCTGGGACGGGAACGGGATCGCATCGATTTCAAACTACACGTGTCGAAGCTGGCCGGACCCCACGTGATCCGTTTCGCCCTTGAACTCGTTGAGGAACCGCAGGCCTAAGATGCTAGTCCCGCTCGGCGCGTTGTACATCGATCTCGTCGTACAGGAAACAAGTACGACGACGTTGCAGCTCATCGATCGGGATCCCGAGCCGGATTCCCCGCTCGAGGAGGAGCTCGGGGCACCACTATCGACGTCGATCCGACTCACGATCGCTGCGATGGGCAGTGCGGCTGTCACAGCGGCTTCGATCTACGTACGCGTGAACGGTGGGGCCGAAGTACTAGCGTTCTCCTCTGGACCCCCGACTTTCCACGCAACGTACGCCGGTTCCAGCTTCGCGGAGCAGATGTCTCTGGGGTCGACCGTAGTGGACGAGTATGTGTTTGAGCTCGTCCGTGCTACGGCGTTCGCTTCCCAGGACGTCGTGGACGTGCGCGTGGAAGCGAGTGCTGACACCGGAGCGACGCTGAATGAGGCCTACACCTTCCAGATCGAGGACCTCACAGCTCCGGCAATCACCGAAGTTTTCACGCGCGGCCTGCGTCGATTGCGCGTGTGCTTCGACGAGCCGGTGGAACAGGGAACCGGCACGCGTGGCGATGCGCGGCTTCTCCGTGTACTCACGAGCGGCGTGGAGTTCGTTGCACCGGACAGACTCACGACGCCGAACGGGAATTTCACGTCTGGCGACGTCGGGCTGTACGTAGGATCCGCACGTTGTGCTTACGCAGTGAACAACGGATACTTCCAGATCGCAGCACTGGTGGACAGTCGAACAGTGCAACTCGATCGAAGCGTCGTAGCTGAGTTCGCTCCGAGCGACGCCGTGGTGACGCTGACACCGTACCGTCTCGCTCCCGTCGCGGCCGCCGCTGGAATCGTCTCGCCGGCCTTCTCTCCGATCGTGATGGAGATCGAAGCCGTTCCGTCGAAGGACCTCGTACCCGGCGTCGACGCCGCGGAGTACGTGGATCTCGTTCTGCAGGATGATCTGACGCCGGCGAGGACCTACACGCTGCAGGCTGAGGTGATCGACGACGTCCTGAACAACACCGGTACGGACCTGTCCAAGCAGTTCACGTCCGAGCCGCTACCGCAATCCGTCCGCCAACGCTACGCACTTTGGGATCTGATTCCGGAGTTCAACAAGACCGAGGACACGACGCAGGATTTGGAGCGCTTCATTCGGTGTTGCGACGAGGTGTTCCAGCTGATTCGCAGCGAAGTGGATGGACTTCTCCGTATCACAGACATCGACGCGATCGGGGACGTGTTGCTGGACACGCTCCTCGCACACCTAGGCAACCCGTACACGTTCGAGCTGTCCGCAATTGAGAAGCGTCGCCTGGCCGCCGTGCTCGAGGAGATGTACCGGGACAAGGGAGTTGAGGTAGGCATCGAAGCGGCCTTGCTCTTCTTCTTGGGCATTCCGATGGACGTACAGCCCTTCACGTCGTTGGAGGGTCTCTGGATTCTTGGAGAGGGCTCACTCGGTGAGACGACCATGCTGGGCCCCGGGACGAGTTTCTTGCGGTATGCATTCCAGGTAGTCTCTCCTACAGAACTGACAGAGACACAGCGTTTTCGGGTTACGGAGATCGTCGACTACTTGAAGCCTGCGCACACCCACTTCGTGGCCTTGCTCGAACCGAGCACGGGCACACCGCCGACGCCCACGACATTCTGGGTGCTCGGTGAATCCTCCCTCGGTGAATCGACTGTCCTGGACGACTGAGCAGAGGCTTCTTGGCGGGAGCAGCCTGACGCGGTAGGATAGTTGCAGCAAAGCGAGGACTTACATGGCTCAGCGGTTCGACTACTTTTTCGGTCAGATCGTGACCGAGGCCGAGCTGGACGCGGGTCTAGCGGCACTCGAGACAGCGGACCGCGCTCTGGCGATCGATGTCGACCAGGCACTCGTCGACCTGTCGGCGGCTCCCACTATCGACGGGGGGATTCACAAGGCCCTCGTCACTTCGTTCTCAGGCTTCGACGTCACCGTGACCGGTCCGGGCGTCGCCTACGACAATCAGGGACGTCGGATCGCCACGGCCGCGAACCTGACGGTTAGTGTCACGGCTACGGGCGAGACCGCAGTCGGCCTCGGCGGCACTCCAACAGGCGGTTCAGCTACTGATCCAGGTGTAGGACTGGAACGCTGGGTCTCCCTGTTCGTGCGTTTCGAGCGCAAGCTGTCCGTCCCGCGTGTCGACAACAACAGCGTCGCGATCGACTACCAGCAGGACGAGAGCTTCGTCTTCAAGGTCACGATGGGGTCGCCGGACGTATCCCCGACACGGCCGGCCCTCGAATCCGGAATGGTGCTTCTCGCGGATTTCCGCCGTTCGAACGCAGCGATTCTCGAGATGAGCACCACGCGGCGACACGACTGGCTCGTGCGCGAAGACGCGACGACCTTCCCCATCCGCACCTTGCGGTCGCTCACCACGCGCAGTGCCATCACATCGCTCTTGGCGTATTACAACGACCACGTTCGCCTGACGGGTGCATCGGACAAACACCCCGCCTCACAGCTGGACTACGGCGGCGGCGGGAACTGGGCCGACGGCACCACCAACCCGGCCGCGACCGTCGAGGCCCAGCTCGACAAGATCATCAGCGACCTCGCCGGTTCGAGCGGGACGGCTCGCGTCGGTACAGCCGCCCGTGCCGGGGCGGCCGGAACCAGCGGAGTTCTGAGCATCGGGGCCGGAACCCTCAAGCAGGCCCTCGACGATCTGCAGGATGCAGTAAACAGCCGCGTCTTGCGTTCGGGCGATACCGTGTCTGGTAACCTCGTACCGGACGCGACCGGCAAGGATCTGGGCGCGACCGGAGCTCGCTGGGACGTATTCGCCAGCGACCTGACCGTCACGCAGGTAATCTCGAACCTGATCCCGTCGTCTGCTGGACTCGGCCTGGGTTCGGCGGTTAAGCGCTGGGACGCACACCTAGATACAGCCACTGTGTACACCGCGTTGGTGCCAAGCGGCGATGGAACGATCGACCTGGGAAGTGCCGCCGCAACATGGAAGGACATCTACGGTGTAACCCATCGATGGAGTCCGGCGAAGGTCCCTCAAATCACGATTCCTGCCTCCGCGGGTCGGTTCGAAAGCGACTGGGTTTCCATCCTCGGTACGACAACGACCACGACGCGGGACAACATCCGCACAACCGCTACGCCCGCGGGTGACACAAACTCTCTCGTGATCCCTATTGGACGGGAGGTGCCCGACGGTGCGACGATCCTCGGTATTTCAGTTGTGTGGTCTGGGCAGGTCGGAGACACCCTGAAGTTCGCGGCCTACAGAGAGGCCAACAGCACCACCGATACACGCACGGTACTCGACGTGGCGGGTTCCGATGCCGGTACCGGAGCTATCATCGAGAGTACGGTCTATGATGGCTCACCGTCCGTGACGCTCAATCGAGATGCAGAGTCCCTCGTCGTGGCGTTCCAGGGCAACCGCGGCGCCGGCGCGGTTGACATCCGTGTGTACTGCGTGAACGTCAGTTTCTCCACGGATCTCGTGACACCGTAGCTGCGATGGAGGTGGTAGTCGTGAGTCGCATCACTTGCTTCTGGCTGGAGCCTGTGGACCAGGCGCGACGGAGCCTGCGCCGGTACCGTGGCCACGATGCCGGCGGCGCGGCGTGTCCTTTCTCGCCCAGCTACCACAACGCGAGCGTGATCGTTTCAGACTCAGAGCCGTGGGGTGAGTCGCCGTGGGTCGGAATGGGCGATCGCCCGACCGAGGAGGAGCGCTCCGACCCGCGCGGGCCCGCGCGCTGCGCATGCGGCTACGAGTTCCAGCCGGACGACGAATGGCAGGTCAACCACGATCGGCTCTACCGCCGCTCGGACACCGGCGATCTCGTCACGACGCGCGATGCCCCAGCGGGCGCCATGTGGGACGCGACGTGGTGGCCGACCGACAGGGGTCCAGACGACCGCTGCCTCGTCGTGAAGACGCCGGGCGGCGACTGGATGCCGGACTGCCCCTCGAAGGATGGCGCGCCGTGGACTCGCACCGGAGAGGTGCCCAAGGTCACCGCGCGGCCGTCCATCCTGTTCCCGAGCAACGGCTACCATGCCTTTCTCACGAACGGCGTACTGAAGGACTGCTAATGAAGATCACCGAGCATCCCGACGGGACGAAGACGCGGGAAGGCACGCCAGAGGAGTTGGCGACCTACTACGGCTACGGCACGGCGTCGCAACCGAGCGCGCCGCTAGGCTTCCCGATACCTCTCCCCGTCATCGTCCTCCCCACCACCGTTCCATCGCTCGCACCGATGCAGCCATGGATCATACGTGACCCGCTGCCCTGGGAATCGCCGTCACGGACTGAGCCGCTGCTCTGAGTTCGACTACGACGGATTCAGTAGCATCAGTCAGCGACTACCGAACGCGCGCATCGCAACTTGCCAGGCGGAAGCCGCCGGGTGACTACGACAGTAGGTCGACTCCAGATGCGTGATCCGCGGGCGAGGCTGGCGAGTCCGTCTTCGACGGGGGTCGTCCGGACAAGCGATCGGTGCCGCGTTGGTGAGGCTCGTCGCCGTGAGCGTGCGACTGTATGTTGTACACGTCGTGCCGGACGTGTCGGGGTAGAACATCATGAAGTGTGTGGATGTCTGCGTCGTGTCGGACGTGTTGGTCGACTGGTACATTCAGGCCCACTCCACTAGACACGGGGACCGATCGCCGCCACGAGTACGGTTCGGTCGTTGATGCCGAGCAACCCGCCGGCGGCGTCCCCGAAACGTACGGTGAGACTGGCCGCGAGCTTGGCCCGTAGTCGGTAGGTCCAGTCCACGTCCACTTCCAGTATCGCCCAGGCGAGGTATGTAGTACCAGTGAAGGCTTGTGTCCACGTGACCTGGATCGTGTTCAGAGACTCATTCTTCGAGACGCCGGACACGCCGTTGCCGGCCGCTATGACAGGATTCACGCCCGTCGCGTTGGTGGTCACGACCACCCAGGAAGCAGTCCGCTCATCGAACAGCTCGGCGACCCCTGTCAGCAGGGTGTCCAGAAACCCAGGCGACGCGAAGGCCGCACCCGTCGACCGCACCTCCTTGGTTACGGGGTGTTGAATCTCGGTACCAGGAGTCCCGAGAGCGATCTGCAGACTCGCATCGCCGGACGCGTCTGCCACAGTCTGGATGAGACCGTCGAGGTCCTCGCGCGTGGTCATGGAACTCCTACTGCGGTGGCAGCTTGTAGCGCCAGCCCGGAATCTTGACGGGCTCGACAGCACCGCGCGTGCCGTACACGATCAGCGACGGCTCCTGTTCCGGATCGGTCTGCGCCTCCCAGGAGCAGGCGCGAACGACGAGGCCGAGCGCCTGCGCCTTCTTGACGGCCTTCGCGCGCAGGTCCTCACGGTCCACGCCTTTCAGCGGTCCGCGGTGCACGGCTCGTGTCGTGCCCTTCCCGCGCTCCACTTCGAAGATCTTGACCGCTGCGTCCATCGGTTAGCCCCTTCTATAGCCCGAGCAGTTTTCGTATGTGACGGTCTGTGTCCGGCTGGTCCGGACGAACGGACACATCGCCCGCTCCCCTGGTGGCGGTACGTCGAGGCCGTTCTGTTTGCCCCAGCGCCGAAGCCAGACACACGATCCGTCATCCTCGAGGCGCTTGCAGATGCGACGAGGAGGCGTGAGATCCTGAATCTCCTTCAGGAGCTTCGGACTCGGGATCACCCCCTGGTTCCAGAGGGCGATCGCCTTATCGATCGTGCGGAGACCCGGGCCCTCGCCGTAGGCCTGGCGCTGGCTGCGCAACCAATCTCCGAGCTCGATGTCCATCCCCAGCAGCCTAACACTCCTTCCCTTGTGTTTGAAGTCTTCTAGAGTAACGGCGACTTGACGACAAACACGAATGGAAGTATACAGAAGCAATGGTGATTCCGTCGGACGAAACCATCGCGATCGAACACTCGATCTCGGCCACGGACGACTTCGACGGCACTGTGCCGAGCACCACGCCGACCAAGTCGGGCAACGTCCTCGTCTATCCCGTGGACAACAACGGTGGGCTCTTCGACTTCGAGCAGAACGACGATGTCCTGCAGTGCGAAGGCTTCGAGGTCACGTTCGGTGGACAGGCATCTTGGACCTTCAAGAAGGTCTACAATGACGGGACCAGCAAGGCTCTGATTCTGTCCGGCACGACGGACACCTCGTACTTTCTCACTGCCGAGAACTTCTTCCGCATCCTTCCGGGGGAGAAGCTCGAGCTCATCACGACGGGCGCGACGACGGCGATGCGTGCGCGTGTACTGGCCCGCCGACTGCGGAGCTGCTGATGTCCTTCCGCAACGGCAAGCCTGACGGTGTGGTCATCGCGGATTCGCTGGGACGCACGCCCGGTCGAATGCGCATCACGATCGATCCGGTGAACGGCAACGACGGCAACACCTTCGTGCTGGGAACTGACCCGGACCCGGCGGGGGCGGGACGAGGCAGCCTGCCCACCTGGATAGCGACCCTGAAGACGCTGCAGGGGGCTTTCCACCGATTGCCGGGCCTGTGGCAACATCCAATCTTCATCGATCTGCCCGCGGGGACTATCAACCTCGCAGCCGCCGGACTCATTACGGGGGGGCAGGAAGCTGTACTGTCGGGACATCAGATCGACTCGGAAGTTCGGTATCTCGATCCGATCCTCTTCACGTACGATGCCATTCCCGGCGTGTACCTCAACGGCGCTAAGACTGTCACGCTCGCTACTGGGGCCGTGGATATCTTCTCAGCCACAACGATCGGGCGGGCAGCCCTGGCCATGACCGTGGATGCCCATCGCGGGTCGATCGTCGAGATCGTGGCGGGCACTGGAGCGGGCCAGTGGCGGCGTGTCGCGCGCAACACAGCCACGACGGTGCACGTCGTCGATGCCTGGGCAACTAATCCCGACGCGACTAGCACCTTTCGTATCTGGACTCCTGGCACCCAACTCGTCGGGGCACTCATCGTTGACGACGTCGCCTACGGTGCCTCAGCTAGCGTTGTTGTGAGTCCGGAGATCGAACTAGTCGAGGACTTCGCAGGACAGTTCCTACTGATCCAGACGAATGCCCCCTGCAACTTCGCCGGCACGATGACGGGCAGCGGCATCACAAACCGCATCGCGAATGTCGCGCAGAACAGTGCGTTCTACCCCACGTGGTTCGACTACTGGCGTGATCCGGGTTTCAAGCAATCCGTGGGACCGTACCTCAAGGACGGGGAGATACTCTTCTACGGTAGTGATAGCTTCATCGGGGGAAACGCCTGGGGCGCCGTTCTCGATCGCGTGAAAGTCATTGTACAGGACGGCACGGTCGGTTCATGGAAGATTGATGCGGACGGTAACACTGGCGGAGCAGATGCTGCCGCAGGCTTCATGGACGTGGTGAAGGGTGCCTCCATGATCCTGATCAAGGGTAGTCATGCTGCTGCAGCGGTGCAGAACTACAACTACGGTTCGATGGTGAGCGATCGAGCAGGCCTCGACGCCAGTGCGTGCATCTTTTCCAGCCACGCAACATACGGGGTGCTAGTCGACAGAGCCGCAACTGCGAACCTGCGCGGAGTGACTGGAACGGGAAATGGCACGTATGGAGCTATCGTGCGTGGCGGTTCGATAGCGTACGTGAATCGAACGACGACTACCATCACGGGTACGACAGCGAATGCGCGTCTCGGGAACGCTGTAGGGGGATCAAACCAAGCTTGGATAGATGTACCGGCGGGAAGTGGCCTGCCGAACGCCAACGAAGTATGCGCGCTGATCGATCGTGCTCCGTGATGTGAAGGATTCAGAACCATGCACACGTCGCAACTCGAGACTATTTGTCGTGCCGCGCGAAAAGCTCTTCAGTCCGGACAGCTTGATCCGGCAGGACGAGATCGAGCCGAAGCTGTTTTGCGCCATGCGGAACGACTCGAAGCCGAAGTCCTACAACTGCGCAGTGTGGAATCATCGCCGTCCGAACCGTCGACCAGCTGATTCGCTGTCTCAAGGAGCCGAAACGCGATGCCAGACATCCCGTCCGACGCCGCGAGCACACCGTTGGTGATCTGGATCTTGGCTGGCGTGATCGTGCTCCTCGCGGGTGTCACGCTCGCCTTGTTCCGTGTTGTCTGGAAGCGGATCCTGCGCAGGCCCGAAGAGGTACTCGCCGCGGCAACAGCAGATGCTACACGCGGCGACAAGGTTCTACACCGTCGAGTGAGCGAGGTCACGGCCGAGCACAAGCAAGTCGTCGCCAAGCTCGACGGAATCACGGCTGGAATCGGTGAACTGCGAACAGAGCTGGCCACGGTAAAGACAGAGGTCCGTCAGCTCAGCCGCCGCTCCTACGAGACCGATCGAAACTTGTACGCCCTCGGACAGGCTGTACAGGAGAACAGGGCCGACATCCAAGCACAGGCTGGTTCGATCCGTGCGTTGCAGTTCCATGCCGACTTGACGCCCCTACCGATGGACACGCATCGACGCAAGCCCGTAGCGATACCCCCACCCGACCTGTCCCTCGACACAGAGGACGAAGTACCTGGAAACGGGACCACGAAAGGGAAGCCATGACCGCTATCGTAGAGACGATCACAGCCGTGCCCGGTGCGGACGTCGGGGGCCTTCTCACGGACCTTCTGAAGATCGTGACGGATGCAGCCACAGGTACAGCAGGCTGGCTGGTCAGCCTGGGCGCGCTGTCCCTTCTGCTCGTACGCGTCAGTAAGTTACCTGTTCTCGATCGCTGGTTGAGCTCCCCCGTGTGGCTGCGCCCCGCGATGTCTGCAGGCCTCGGGGCGCTGGGCGGCTTCATCTCCGGCTTCGCACTCGGAGGACTGCCGAAGGCCCTGATCGGGGTCGTGACCGGTGCTGTCTCGGGCCTCGCCGCCGTCGGTGCGCACCAGCTCGGCTCTCGCATTACCGCCGAGGGTCGTGCGGAAGTGGACGTCGTGCGCGTCGTGAAGACCTTCGTCGCGGCGGGCGACGAAGATGTGAAACGCAAGGCCGCCGAGCTTCACGCAGCGATCGACAAGGCCGCAGCCGAGTCCGATCGGCGGAAGCGTGTCGATGCCCTCGCGGCCTTGGGCAACGCTGGGACAGTTCTATTGATCGCCGTACTCGTAGCGACCTTGGCGCTTCCCCGTGTCGCCTGGGCCGATACAGCACCGGCCTCTGCACCGACCTCACGCCCTGTGACGGGATTGCTCGAAGGGGACGTTGCACCCTTCGATGGCCTACTGGTCCCGCCGGATACGTACAAGCGCTACCTGCACCAGAGGATCGACCTCGAGGCCTGCGAGCTCCGCGTGAAGGTGCGTGACAAGGCCATCGCCGATCACCTGGCGATGCCGCTTCTGCCTGTCCCTACCACAACACCGAAGCTCGGGTCGGGTAGCTTCGGTTGGTGGTTCACCGCCGGCGTCGCGACGGGCTTCCTTGTCGCCGGTGCGGTCGTGTGGGGGGCCGTGCAGGTTCTACGCGCCGAACCGTGACGACGAATTCTCCGAGAAACTTGCCAGAGCTGCACATACGCACGTAGTATCAAACTACGAACTTCGGTTCGTGCCACGGAGGCGCGAGAGTCGCGATCTCGCCAGGGTCAGGCACCGGACCCGGCCTCCGTGGCAGCTTTCTCCGCAGGTGCCGTGGGAGCTCACCGGTGCAGACCATTCAATCAGTTACCCCAAGTCACAACGCCGTCGCTGCGTTCGAGTATGCTCGCCACGGCCTGCGCGTCATTCCCTCCTGTAGTCCCTGGCGAGGTCGCTGCAACCACCACGGTTCCAACTGCACGTCCCCTGGCAAAGTACCGCTGATACGATGGGCGACCTACCAATCGAGACCGCCCACCGAGAACGAGATGACGGCTTGGTGGAAGTTCTGGCCCACCGCGAATCTTTCCGTCGTCTGCGGCTACCCCCTCGCCCCGGGGAATTTCTTCACGATCGTTGACATCGAGGAAGCCGGCGTGGCCAAGTTTTGGTCCACGTGCCCGCCGGCTACTCCGATGTACGCCTCGCAAGGTCGAGGCGTACATCTGTGGTTTCTGTCCAAGCAACCGATCCGTGCACGACGTATTGAACTCGATGGCCACTTTCTCGGAGACCTCCGCGGATACGGAAGTCTCGCGACTGTCCCACCCTCCGTCGGTCTTCAAGGCTGGTACCAGTGGCGTGACGACTACGTGTTCGGCCGTGTTCCGATCGCCCCCCTGCCCGACTGGCTAGCCCGTGCTCCCGTGAAGACCGTCGAAGGCGATCGGTACAACCTAGAGACGCACGGCCTTCGGATCCTCAAAGACCCCCATCCCGCCGTCAATGCACTGGACAGTCGCGTACGTGAACTTCTGTACAGCGACTCCTACCGACTGATCGACCGTTCTCGCTTCGATGCTAAGGTGGCGGCGCAGCTAGTCGCGAAGGGCTTCGACGACCAGACCATCCAGGACATCTTCCTGCACCCATCGACCTCCAAGGCGCGGGAGAAACTGCACACGTCCGGACCCGCAGCTTGCAAGGAGTACATCCGTCGAACGATCGCCTGGGCACGTCGCACTGCCCGTCCTCAAGCACAAGGGTAAGAGACGATGACGTGGGACCCGCGGTTCCGAGAACGGTGTCGGGAGGAGAAACGTCGCTACCTCGTCCGTCGCCGCCTGCGACTCATCCTTCGCCTCGGAGCCCGCTGCGTGTACTGCGGAGAGACCCAGCTAGGACGCCTCGAGTTCGACCATCCGTACGGTCGAGACTGGCAGCCACGGGCCCACAATCGCCACGCGCGGTTGCGGCGGTACGAGCAGGACGCGGCTGAGGGTCGACTGCTGGTCGCGTGCCGTACCTGCAACGCCGGTGCTCGCCCTTCGCGACCTGAAGAGGTCGCCGCCGAGATCGAGTTCTGACCCGCATGATCGGCGCCGCCGGTGAGCTCGTCCTGCCTCGACGCGTCATCCCGCAACCGACACCTGAGGTGTCCGGCGGTGGCGACTGCGGGGCATGCGTGTTCGGCGGCATCTTCGGGATGACCGTTCCCGAGGTCTACGAGTTCAAGGGCGACGTGTGCTGCATCGGTATCGGAGAGATGCAGCGCATGCTGCGCGTAGCCGCCATCTACAAGAAGGCCGACCGCTTCATCGAAGACCCGGCACGCTGGGCTGGTCACACGACGTACGAGGCGTTCGGCCGACCTGGGCACCTCGACTACCTGTCCTGGTTCAACTACGTGCGGATGGCGATCGATGCGGGCTACTACGGGCTGGCGCAGGTCGACTTCGCCCGGACCGGGGGTCGCGCCAAGGGCGGGACGGATCACTGGGTCATGATCTGCGGCGCTCGCACAGAGGGCACGGTCATCGACAAGAAACTCACCGGCGAGGTGCTGGTGAGCTGCTCGGCCCGCTCCACGGGTGTGAAGGATGAGTGGGTCGAGGCTCAAGACTTTCTGAAGAACCGCGGCGGGTACAACATCCTCTTCGCCCGGCCCCTGTGCCCCTCCTATCGACAGGTAGCCTTGGCGACGGGGCCCTGGCAAGGTACTATTAGCCCAAGAGTTTCCCACCCTTGTGTTTGGGTGCCGACTAGGAAGTCTTGAAGAGTGAGGAGTGATCCATGGCGCTGATCAACGATCCCGACAACCTATTCCAAGGTGGAAGCACCTCGGTTACGGATGCGGTTTGGGGAACGCCGAGCGGCGTGACGGTAACGATCACGTCGGCTGGCGCAGGACTGCCGGCGCTAGCTGCCGGTGACTTCTTCGAGGTGCGAGATCACTCCCAAGCTGTCAACAACGGGCTTTACCAGGCGAGCGGCACGCCCACTACTTCCTCGGTCACTTGCGACAAGGTGAGCGGCAGTCCACCGGTCGCGGCTGCGTCAGAGGCAGTGACGACACTCGGCACGACGGCGACGACGAAGAACATCTTCTACGACACGGCTGCACGCAAGGTCTACCTGTTGGAGAAGAACGGGTTGAGCGCGGACGGCGTGCTCGGCCAGACCGTGTACTCGAAGATGATGATCGACTGGAAGGACGACGCCTTCCTGATCGCCAACGCGCCGTTCCCGATGCTCTGCATCGACGCGGACGCCGGCAAGTACATCATCGGCCAGGACGCCTCGGGCAACTTCTCGGGCTGGGTCTGGGCGGATGTTACCGGCTACTCGATCCGAACGCGCAAGCTCCCTCGGAACATGGGGTGGAGCGAGGTCGACTCCAACGGCATCACGAAGGCCATCCACGCTGGCGTCGTGACCCTTGGTGCGTTCGAGGATCCGACCAACGACATCGCCTACTACCAGTTCGGTACCGATACGACGGTCGACGACACCGTGAACTTCACGTTTGCGGGACCCGTCAATGAGGCGGTCAAGTGCTTCGACGAGATCGGCAACCCGCCGACGTGCACGTTCGCAACGACCAACACGATCACGCGCGCCAGCGGCTCGTTCGTGACGGATGGTTACAAGAAGGGTGGTCGCGTAACCATCCGCGCCGCCACCCAGTCTCAGAACAACGGAACGTTCACGCTGACGGCGGTGGCTGCGCTGACCCTCACCGTCAGTGGCACTCCCTTCGCCACTGGCGCCGATACGGCTGCGCAACTAGCCGTCGACAACCGGACACCGTTCACCGCGCGCTTGCGAATCCGCGACGCCGATGCCAATGGCAAGACGTACGCCCAGGCGAACCTGGCGAGCGGCGGTGAGACCCTTCTGTCGAACCGACTCTTCAAGTTCCCGCTCGCGAACGCCACGGACCTGAAGATCGAGGCGACCGACGCAACCATTGACGGGAGCGCGCCGTACACCGGAATGTCACTCACCTACTACGCGACGCCGCAGAGCCTAGGCGGCGGCGGGGTTCTCGTGGGCGGCCCGTACAACTTCGGGATCGTGATCGTCGCGAACGATGGGACGAACCAGCAGGTCCACGAGCAGATCGCCCGGCAACTCCGAAAGACAACGGACATCGACGTGGATGCCGATGTCGGAATCGGCCGGACGCTCGACGGACTGATGCGCTTCGTCGGCGACGCGCTACAGGTGGGCTCGGTCGACGGAGGTATCACCTTCCCGACGAACCCGGACGGCGGCGGGTCCGGCGTCTTCATCAGCGGACTGAACGCGGCATCGAAGAACTTCACCTCGTTCTACGACAACACTGGCACGGTCCGCTCGTTCCCGGTGTCGGTGCCTGTCACGCTCGACTTCAACGCGACGCTGGAAGCGGACGCCGCTGCGAAGTTCACCCTGTTCTTCGACCGGACGATCCGCACGTCAGTGACCGATCTTGTAGTCACCGCCGGATCTGGCGCGAACGGGACGATCACGTCGGCCGGCGCCAACCTGCCCAACAACGCAGAGCTGACCTCGGGGGACTACGTTCGCCTATTGGGGCTGACGGGGGCCGATGCGGCGATGAACGGCATCTACCAGATCACGACCGAGACAACTCCGGGGTCGTCCTGGGCTGTCACGCGGTACGACGGCACGACGATTGTCACGACCAGTTCGGCGACCGTGACCGTGGACCAACATGCCGTCGACTCGCCAGATGCCGTGATCGTGAAGGACGACGTGAGCGCGGACGTGACCGGAACGATCGGCGGCTCGGACTACGCCTTCAGTTTCGACTACAGCAACAACTCGCAGGGCGGTAGGACTCCGGCGACCGATGCATTCGTGCTCGCCAAGGCGATCGGCCAGTCTACCGCACAGTACGCGGTGAGCACCGTCCAGCAGATCCAGTCAGGGCTCGCACTCACGATCCCGGTGGTCGCGCAGCAAGAGCGAAACTTTTCGAACCCGTAGCCAATGGCTCTTACGGTCACCACAGATTTGTCCATTCTATCCACGGCGGAAGCCATTGGTGGCGCATCTCCCCAGTGGGTTTCTTATGGCTCTGGTGGTGCAGGCGCGATGGCGCTGGAACCGGACTTCCATGTACAAGGTGCCAACAGCATTAGCCGTGGTGTCTCCGGGACTGTGAATAAGGGGTGTGTATGGGACAACAACACCGGGATCGACTTCACTACCGGGACACATCAGGACAAACTCGTTTATATCTGGATGCGTACCTCGACCCCAGGACTCTGTGACACACGAGTGGCCGGAGGGCTTCGCGTCGTCCTCGGGTCAGGCACGACGGCACCGGGCGACGCTGCTGGTGTCTGGTCTACCTGGTACGTAGACGGATCGGATTCTATCGTCGAGACCGATGGCTGGGTTTGTTACGTCGTGGATCCTCAGTCCACTCCCACGGCGACGTTTGGCGGCGGCGTGGATAAGACGGCGATTCGGTGGTTCGGTGGAGTTCAGCGATCGACTGGGACCGCAAAGGGGCAGAACTTTGGGGTAGACCAGGTTAGCTACGGTCGGGGTGAACTTTTGGTGAGCGGGACGGTTGCTACAGCAGGAGACGGGTTCAAGGAGATCGCAGCAGTTGCCTACGACACGGCTGGAACCAATAGGTGGGGCATCCTTTCGGTGAAGGGGGGTGTCATTTACGTTCGTGGAAAGGTAATCATAGGGCACGCCACCAACAACACCACGTTCTCGTCCTACGGTGAGCAGGTCGTGTTCGAGACGCCGTCCTACTATAATGGCACGAACGTGGTGAAGGCTATCCCCGATGCCTCGGTGGGCAGCGTCCAGGGATCAGACGGCCAGACGACATACCTCGGACTCGGCTTTATTGGCGGCTCCGGGACGACTGTGATTGACTTCGGCGTGATCGTCGGGTCCTCGAGTGGGCGCTCTGGGCCGACGCTTGGGGTCGCATTGAACCCCGGACTTACGACGCCAGGCAGGACTACGGCCACCATTTCGGTTAGTGATGCGGCCATGGCTCTTGGTCTCTACGGTACCACGTTCTCGGGCTTCGAGGGGGCAGTAGACCTCAACGGAACGAACGTGGCCGGGGACGACTGCTTTGGCAACACCTTTACGGGTTGCGGGCGCATTACCTCGAACATGGAGATCCGCAACTGCAACATCCTGAACTCCGTCGCGGTGTCTACGGACGGGGCAGTGCTGTGGGACTCCTCAACGAACATCCAGTCGAGCTTGTTCGCGAACTGCTCGCGCGCGATTGTGTACGAGGCAACGACCGGGACGCCGTTCGCCTACACCGGGATCAAGTTCAGCGGCAACACGGTGGACGTGCGAAACGAGAGCGGCGGGGCCATCACGATCAACGTGTCCGGCGGTGACACACCCAGTACGGAAGACATCGGTGGTGGGTCGTCCACTACGGTCAACTCGACGGTCAGCGTGACCGTAACGCCACTGACGGCTGGGTCCGAGGTGCGAGCCTACCTCACCGGGACCGCGACAGAGGTGGACGGGACGGAGAGCAGCAGCGGGTCGTCACACACGCTGTCGCTGGCGTCGGGCACGGCCGTAGACATAGTGATCCTGTGTTATAGCCCGCCGAAGATCCCCGTGCGCATCCAGAACGTGAGCTTCACGGTGGCGCAGAACTTGAACCCGTTTCAACGCGACGAACCGAATTTCTCAAACCCGTAATGGCTGACATCGTCACATTCGACCCCACGAACAAGCCGCCGCTGATCATCGAGATCGGCGTGGGCGGTGACAACGTACTCAATGTGGCCGAGATTTACAGCGAGTGGAAGGCCTGGTTGATCGCGGACCCGAGCAGGCTTGCCTACCCAGCGGCATTTCGCTACGTAGGTAGCGACCCCATCACCGAGAGCCAGAACCTGGGGACGACCTTCTTCCTCCTGAACGGATGGAAGATCCGGCCGGCGGAGAGTTCGCACAAGCTGGAACTGGTCGGCAACCTGTTCACCGACCCGGCCGGGCAGGACGAGTTCGTCGACACAATCGGGGCATTCGTCGTCCGAACGAAGATGCACGTGTCCAACCTCGTCGACTCAGTCCTGGTGAACGCGCCGGAGCTTCAGTTCAGCACCTTCAACAACCGTGTGACAGTGGACGCGGTGAACGGCGTAGCAGGAACCGCGTTCCCGGCAGGGACAGGGCTACAGCCGGTGAACAACTCGGCCGATGCTTTGCTCATACTGCAAGCTCGAGGGTTGTCGCACCTGCACGTCATCGGGGACATGACAGTCGACGCCGGACTCGATTACAGCGGGCTTCTGATCACTGGTGAATCTCCTGCAAAGACGGTCATTGTAGTGAGCGGCAGCGCCAACGTTGAAGGCTGTGAGTTCCGCGACGCCACGGTTTCAGGGACTTTCGACGGCGATGTCGTCATGCGAGATTGCGTGACCGGAACTTGCAGTATGGTGAAAGGTCTTGTACGCGATTGTCAATTGCGCGGGACATTCACACTCGCCGGAACATCGGCGGGTCAGTTCTCGCTCGTCAACTGCGTGGACGACCTGGCTGGCTCAGGCGTTCCGACGATCAACTGTGGTGGCGACGGGCCCGAGGTGATCGTCCGTGGTTACAACGGCGGCCTGGCGCTAACGAACAAGAGCGGAATTGCTGATGCGAGCGTGGACGGCGTAGTCAGGCTGATTCTGCTGCCTACTTACGGTGGAACAGGGTCTCTGATCGTTCGTGGGGTCGGTCCCCCCGTTGATAACCAAGCGTCTTTTCCGGACGGACAGATCAACAACGATCTGGTGTCAGTTGAGGCTATTTGGGGGGACACAGCGACATACGGTGCTAGCACGAAGGGGAAGCGCCTTGTCGACGTGGACACGCGGCTGCCAATTGATCCAGCCGACGAGAGCAACCAGCTCGCGCAGCACACAGCTACTCAAGCAGCGATCGTTGAATTGAACGACCTGTCACAGGCTGACGTGCAAAGTGCAATGACGGCCCAGGGCTACACGGCGGCCCGCGCGATCAAGATCGACTTCCTCGACGCGGCCATCTCGACTCGAGGAGCCGCTACTGTTCTGGATACGGTCCTGAAGCACGTCAAGAACCGCCTGAAGGTGGACATCGATTTGCAGCAGATTGTTCTCTATGACAATGACGGAACAACGGTTATTCAGCGATGGCCTCTACTCACGAAGGGCGGTGAGCCGGTGACGACGGCGACGGGCGTACAGGTCGAACGCGGAGCACCACTGCTGTGATCACGCAGGGCTTGAATACGCAGGGTGGGCAGGTCACGCAAGGGTTGAACCCAGCGACTAGAGGGCTCGCCACGCCCGTGGACGTGATCCGTTTCGTGCTATCCTTCGTTCGACGCATGGAGGTGCGACTTGAACGATAGAGACGTAGTCGAGTTCAGACTGTCGATCCTTCGACGCGAGACGATGAGCCGTAGTGTACAATCGCGAGACGAGCACGACCTCGAAGTCGTCGAACAGACGATCCGGGACGCGCAGCTGGCATGCCAACGCCGTTACGAAGCGGAGCTCTGACAATGGCTGCTGAAATTCACGTCAGCGACACGAAGACGCGATTCCTGGTCACGCTCCTCGACGGGACAACGCCGGTCGATCTCAGCACCGCGACCACGAAGACCTTTAAGTTCAAGCCACCGGGAGGCGCCGCTACTCTATCAAAGACCGCCACGTTCGTGACGGACGGGACCGACGGACAGTTGTACTACGACACGCTCAATACGGATCTGAGCGTGATCGGTGCTTGGAAACTGCAGGTCTACATCGCCATGCCCTCTTGGACTGGGCACAGCGACATCGGCACGTTTACCGTGTACGAGAATCTTTAGAGACCTGGCCGTACACAGACCTCAAACACAAGGGTGGAAAATAGGTGGGCTGTACAGGCCCCGACGAGGGCTTGGCCCAGTGCTTGACATGTCCGTCGAGCCCCGGAAAAGTCGCAGTCGGCTTCGCCGGAACAGCACTCAGTGCACATCGGAAAGAGGCCGTAATCGTCTTCGTGCGGATGAGTCACAGGTTTCTTACACGCAGCGCACTTGTTCATCATCGCGATTCCCGTTGTACAGACATTATCCGTTGTTGTATTTCTCGTACGATGTCGACGCGCACGCGATCGACGCCCCGGGGCTTGCGCGACCCATCATACAGGGAGTACACCATCGATCCACTGTGCAATGCGGTGAACTTCGCGATGTGACGATCTACGAGGATGGGACTGATGCTGTAACCGGCGTGGCCGATCGGATATACATCAAGCACGTGCCCGTCAACGTCCAGCCACGAATGCTCGAACCCGAGCAGATAGTGTCCATCGACCACGGGGAGTCCGAACTGCCTTCCGACGGCTCTTGCGAGTTCGTGGCAACTTGGATCGTCGTGGCCATGCGTGTGCGGGACGGAAGTCACGCAGCGGCGGATCGTCTCGAACAGGTCCAGCTGCGAAGCCGTGAACACCGTATTCGCGTAAGGTCTCATCGGTATCTCCGCACCTTCCCGTCCCCCGCAGCGCGGACACACCGGACTCCAGGTCTCTCGATCCGGGAAGCGCCGCGACAGTAGTAGTTCCCACAGAAGTCCACAGCATCGCCAGGTGCGAAGCGTCCAGTGCTTCCAACGTGAGTCCTCCCGCGTCACTCAGGCTAACTCCAGGACCCCCGCGCAGTCGGGCATCTTGTACCGGGCGCCGGCGGTGTGAACGATCAGGTTCGGCAGGATTCGGGTATAGTGCTTCCCGTGCGTGTGCCCGCACAGGACCGTCATGTGCTTGTGCTCGTGCAGTGCCATCACGTCCCGCAGGACGTGCCCCACGGCGTCGCACGTGTACCACGGAAGCGCGTAGTCCTCGGTGGGGAGGTTCCGATACCGAGCGGCTTCTGCGAAAGGTGGCACGTGCGTTGCGAGGACGATGTGCTGCGCCGGCGAGCGGCAGGCTTCAACGAGCTTGGGTAGCAGTCGTTCGGCCGCGGCGTCCCCGAGCTGCTGCAGGCGAGCGATTCGCGCGGGCCGACGTAGATTCTTGAGCTCCTCGATGTAGTTCCAGTCCGCTAGTTGGGACCGTGAGCCCCAGGGATCGCCGAGTCGTGCGTCCCCGAAACCGTCGTCTCCGATGAGGATCGTCGACGGTGTGAGCTGCACCGTGGGACTCTGCGTGAGGTATGTGGCTCGAAGATGCTCGGACGTTCTCACGTCGGCGAGTGCTCGGTGCACCTCTGCGATGGATCCGTAGTAGAAGTCGTGATTGCCGAGGACGAAGTAGATGTCCATCCGCAGCATGCGCTCGAGGTAGTACAAGAACGGCCCGACGCTGTCCGACTCGGCGATGTCCCCGGTGATGACGAGTCCGTCAGGTTCCTGTGCTGCGATCTCTTCGCAGAATCGCTCGACAACTTCTGCGGAACAGAAGTTGAGGTGGATGTCCGAGGCCCAGGCGAGTCGATACACGCTACCAGTCCCCACGTTCGTAGTCGCGGAAGCGCCAGCGCCGTCCGGTCGGATGGTCTACGACTACTCCGTCCTGCGTGCGGATCGTCCGACGCTTGTCGCCTCGCATGCCAGTTCCGACTTGCGCTCGCCGTGCGGCAGCTTCGGCTCCTTCGACGAGGCGACTCACGTGCTCGGACAGTCGGGCACGAAGGACCGTGAGAGCCAGCTCGCGATTGCGATGCTGCGAACGCTCGGACTCTACCCGTACACGAAGTCCGCTCGGACGGTGCGTGAGTTGCACGGCACTCTCCGTCTTGTTCCGATGCTGACCACCGGGCCCGGAGCCCCGACACATCTGCCACTCGAGGTCGCGCTCCCGGACGTCGATCTCCGCAGCGCTCCGTTCCTGCAACACGGCCACGGTCACCGTGCTCGTGTGCACGCGGCCGTGCTTCTCGTTCGGGGGGACCCGCTGCCATCGATGGCCACCGGCTTCGTCTGCGAATACAGCCCGTGCGTTGCCGCCGTGCACCAGGAAGGCTCTGAAGCCGGGGGTGGACTCGACAGATTCGACGCTAAAGACACCTCCGTTGGGCAAGCTTCGCGTAGATCGCGAACTGCTCCTCGACAAGTGCCTTTGCGTCAGCTCCACCTTCCGCTGCGCGGATCTCCACCAGAATGGTCATGCTGTTTCTCCCTTCGGCTTGCGTGTACGGAGGGTCACGGATTCACGCGCAGACAGTTGCATCCCATGGGGATGAACAGATGGCCGAAATGCCAAGCACTGTCGTGATCGGACCGTGCAGTACCGCAACCACAGACATCAGGGTCAATCTCAGATCCGCAGCCTGTACGGGTTGAGTTGGCGGTTGAGTTGCTTTTGCCGACGCAGCAGGGGCGGTGTGCTTCCCACGGCAGTCGAAGTCGCCAGGTGTCCCCCTCGTCGTCCGTGGCAAGAATGCCCCACGTCGTGTGGAGGAGATGGTGGACCGCATCGTCCAGGTACGTGTCACCCGGCTCTGGATCTGACTGGGCGGCACACAGGACGGGCCCGGTACCGTTCCTAACGCGGAGGGCCATCGGTCGCCTTCGCGGTCACCTGGCTCGCGCTGCATGCATCCTTGCAGTTCTCGCAGCCGTCTCCCCCGCAGTGAAACGGTCCGTCAGGCAGGCGATGATCCAGGGGGTCCAGCCAGAAGAACCAGCCGCAGTTGGGCACCGAGCACTCGACCTGCACTGCGCCCATCGGTCTGATGTCGTCATTGAGAATAGTCATCGTTTCTCCTCTTCAGCTTTCCAACACGAGTTCGTGAACCCTCGACACCACGTCGTTGAGCGGCTGTGTGGCATCGACGACCGTGTGCTTGGCGAGCTCCCACTCAACGGGACGAGCGGAGACGTCGACGAACACCTTGCGGTAGGCGTTCGCGACGTACACCTGGGTCTTGGTGTCCTCGAAGACCTCCTCGGAGGTTCTGTGCGGATCGCTCGTTCGACGCGCCATCGCCACGTCCACGGGAAGGTTGAGCAGGACGGACAGGTCTGGCGGTAGCAGTTCCAGGGGCCACCCGACCTGGATCATCTCCATCACACCGGCCTGCCCCAGGTACTGCCCCTGGTAGACGATGGTGGAGTGCAGGTAGCGATCGCAGACGACCCACTCCCCGGTCGCCAGGCGCGCCTTGATCTGCTCGATGTGATCGATCCGGTCCGCCTGGAACAGATGCGTCATGAGACACGCCCCGAGTTCAGAACTCGGCGGTGCCTCGAGCTCTACCTCCCGTTTCAGGATGCGACGGATCAGCTGTCCGACGGGTCCTCGAGACGGCTCACATGTCCAGCTGGCAGGGACACCGTCCTGCGATAGCCGCTGGACGAGGGCCCTGGACACGGAGGTCGTGCCGGAACCGTCGATCCCTTCGAGTACGACGAAGCGCCCTTGCATACAGCCTCCGCGTAGAGTTGAGGGTCACACCCCAGTCGGCACGGCGCCGCCGGCGGGAGAGGCTCCCTCGGACTGGCCGTTGCTCGCCTTGGGCACCGCTGGCACCAGCAGCCGCTCCCCCTCGTCCATCGCACGGAGACGTCGGACGGCCACGGCCAGATTGCCTTGGTCGTTGTCGCACCCGTACACGCGGCGTCCGAGATACGAAGCCGCGATCAGCGTCGTACCGGAGCCGGCGAACGGGTCGAACACGAAGTCCCCCGGGTTCGTGCTGGCACGAAGGCACCTGTCCACCAGCGCCAGGGGCTTCTGCGTCGCGCACTTCCCGTGCTTCCGCTCCGTCGGCGGCGCCGCGCGCATGCGCCACACGTTCTTCATCTGCTTGCCGCCGTTCTCCTGGCGGAGCTCGTCGTAGTTGAACGTGTAGCGGTCCTCGCCGCCCTTCTTCGCCTTCGTCGCCCAGAGCAAGAGCTCGGACGCGTGCGTGAGACAGCGCCGGCCCAGGTTCGGTGGCGGCGTCGACTTCTCCCACACGACGTCGTTCAGGATGCGGAAGCCGATCTGCATCATGGCGAACCCGACGGAGAGGTAGACGTGGTGCGTCCCTGACACCCAGATCGTGCCGCTCGGCTTCAGCAGCCGATAGCACTCGGTCAGCCACCGAGTGTTGAAGGCATGGTCCGCCTCAAGGCCCTGGCTTCGATCCCACTCGCCCTTGTTGACGGACACGCGCTCCCCGCCGACGCAGGTCGTGCCGTCGTTGGACAGCAGGTACGGCGGGTCGGTCCAGATGCAGTCGACGCTCTCGTCGGGTCCGGCCCGCATGAACTCGAAACAGTCGCCCTTCACGAGGAAGGCCTGTCCGTCCTTCGATGCCCACACCGTTTCCATCAGTGCTCCGTCTTCGGGTCGCGCGGACCCGTGTATTCTATACCCTGGCGCTTCAAGCGCCGAATCCCGCTCTCTTCGATCTGACGCACGCGCTCGCGCGTCACCCCCAGGATCTCGCCGATGGCCTCCAGCGTCGTGTGCATCCCGCCCTCACTGCGACCGTCCGGCATCTCGACCAATCCCTCCGCCACGTCCAGGGCACACGACGGAAGCCCGTCGTCCTCCCAAGGAGGCGTTCCCCGTGTCAGGCGCACCCGGCCGCCCGGCAACACGTCGAGGAGGAGATGGTACTTGCACCGTACGTACGGGCACGGACGCTCCTCGTTCAGCCCCCCCTCGACGCAGTCACCTCGGTACCGCGGCCGCCACGGTTCAGGCGGCGGAGGTGGTACCGGAGTGACGTCCTCGGAGTCCGGCGAGCGGCGGCGCGGGCGACCTCTTCTTCCCTTGTGCTTGATGACCCCGAGCAGGTCCTCTAGCTCTTGGACGCTTCGGCGTCGAAGGATGGGGGGGCCTCCGCTCCCATCGCGATCCGGAGGCCCTTCACCATGCCCTCGAGCTCCGCTCGCTCCGCCACCTTCATCGTCTCGCTCTTCAAGTACTTCCCGATGTCCCTCGCCAACTCCTGCGCCTGCTTGAAAGGGAGCATCCGCTTCCGGGTGGCGGCCTCCTTCCCAGCGCGCTTCGCGACCCTGCGGACGCTGGCGATGGTCGCGGCCGTGGCACCGGAGGCGATGACCTCTCGCAGGGCCTTGTTCTGCTCGTCCTTGTCGTCCGGGAAGCGCTGGAGCAGCTCCAGGAGCGCGGACATGGATACCTTGCCATCGTTCAGGGCCCGCTTCGCCTCGGCCGTCGCCGTCAGGAGTCGAAGACGCGCCTTCACGTGACCTTCGGAACGGCCCATCTCCTGCCCGATCTTGAGCTCGCTCCAGCCCCAGTTCATCAGGCGCTGGAAGCCCTCGGCCTCCTCGAGCGGGAGGAACTCCTCGGCGTGGGCGTTCGCGACCAGCTGCGTGATGGTACGCTCGGACTCGTCCGGGCGATCCCGTAGAATGCAGGGCACGGCGACGATCTTGGCGCCGAGTTTCTCCTTCGCGTGTCGAATCGCCCGGAGGCGACGCTCGCCGTCGATGACGAAGAGCTTGTCCTTCTCCCGTCGAATGGTCAGTGCGCGCTCGAGTCCACGCGCCGCGATCGACTGCGCGAGATCCTCGATGCCCTCGAAGACCTTGCGAAGGTTGTGACCCGCCTCTACCTGGATGTAGTCGGGGTTCACCATGAAGAAGTTCTTGCGACCCTCGACGCCCGGAAGATCCTCGACCCGCGTGATGTCCTTTCCCACGATCCTTTTCCTATCCCCCCGCTGGTTGAACTCCCCCACCTAGTGGCTAGACCTCCGCACCGTTATGACCGATCTTCGCTTTCGCAAAAAGCCGAACAGGTCCGGCTGGACCCTCGAGTCGGAACTCCATCGCCTCTTCCATGATCTTCGCGACCGTAGGACCGTCGGCTTCGTCGCACTCGACCCAACCGGCGTCGTGTCCGTTCAGTACGAGGAACGCACTGGACGGAATACGGTCGGCGATGGTTAGTAGCGCATCGGCCACGATCTCTCCTGCAGTCCACTGCACCGGCCAGTTGAACGCTTTCGTTGGTTCGACTGGCACGGCCGGAAAGATGCACTTTCGTCCGAACGGCGGAATTTCTACGTACCCGTGGGCATTCGCAAAGTCAAGCGTCTTTGTGCGCCACAACGGTATTTCGTAGTAGGTACGGAAAATGCCTGCGATGATGAAGGCGACTCGCTCCACCGTCAGCAGGGCCCGCGCTGAGATCGGCGTTCGCTTATCCTCGCGAATTACCTGAGTAACCTTCTTCGAACCCGCACCGTAGTTCAGGCCGTAGATGACACGCTTGCAAATGTAGCGGAGCATCTTCCGCTGCTCGGGAGTCGCGTTGCGGAAGAGGTCTCCGAAGACGGCTTCAGCCGTCAGGTTGTGTGCATCGCGACCCTCGGCGAAGGCACGTAGCAGAGCGACGCATCCAGCGAAGCAGGCGCTGATGCGATACTCCAGCTGCTCTTCGTCGGCTCCTACTAGAACCCGTCCCGGCGGAACACCGAAGATGGAACGAAGTTCGGCCGGGACGTTCTGAACGTTCGGACTTGAGGCCCAGCGCGGACCCACCGTACCGCACGGATTCCAGGACACACGGAGTCGTGAGTCCGGATCCAGAAGCTTACGATACCCGCGCGGCCGCCACTCCTTGTCCTTCCCCATCAGCGAGCCCTCAGGCAAACCGATGAAGTTCGACAGGGCGTGTCGCAGTTCGGCGATCTCGACGAACTTCTTGACCAGTGGATTCTCTAGGTGGTCGAGAGCGCTCTTGTAGCTCGTAGACGGCTCGTGCTTCACCGCGGTCCAGGAACGGACCGGTAGACGCAGTCGCTCATACAGGAAGTGCGCTCGATGGTCCGGCTTGCCCAGATCCATGTCCGGCCAGTCGAGCTCCGTTCGCAGTTCGTGGATCAGCCGGTTGAGACGATCGAACAGCTCACGTCCTTTGCGGTCCAGCTCTGCCTTGTCGAGGTAGATCCCGGTAGTCTCCATGCGCCGGGCGAGCTCGCAGTACTGCGTCTGCTTGTAGGCGACGGTGCGCAGGTTGTAGTCCTGCACGATCTCGAATAGCGGCGCGGCCAGCTGTTGACAGCCGATGGCGTCCCGGCCGTTGTAGTAGAGGAGGTCCTCGAGCGTTGCGGTCTGATCATCTTCCTTGGAGCCGAAGTCGACCTTCCAAGCTTCGGTGTCCGTATACGTCGAGGCCGTCGCCTGCAGATCGTGAGGCACGCTGGGGTCGACGATGTGCGCAAGCACAAGGGTGTCAATGACAGGTCCGCGCACCGGCAGTCCGTGGCGCTCGAGGACCGTGACGTCGAACGTCAGGTTGTGGATGATCTTCGTGATCTGCTCATCCCCCAGCAACGCGCGGAGCTCGTACACCAGGGCTTCGCGCGTGACGGGGTCGAGCACACCCGGTAGAACTGGAACGGCGATGGCCTCGCGGCTGCCTTGCGGTGAGACGGAGATGGTCTTCAGTCGACAGTGCGTCGGACGTGGGCCTGTGGTCTCGGTGTCCACACCGATCGCGGTGGCGGTCGATCGCCAGTAGCGCAGGACCTGGATGGCGTAGTTGCAGATGGCTTGACACTTGACCGGGTCGCTGTCCCAGCAGCACCAGACCCGGTCCTCGCGTCGCCAACCCGACACCGCCAAGCGCGCGGCGCGACGCAGATCACGTTCCAGTACGCCGATGAACCGCTCTTGCCCTCGAAGGATAAAGGCTGGGTGTAGGACGGGTACGGCCAAGGGCCGCCAGCCCGTGTCGAGTGCGGCGCTCAGAACGGCAGCTCCTCGATGCCCGACGTCTCCTCCGCAGTCTTCGCGTGCTTCCGCTTCTTGCCGGTCTCCTTCCGCTTTCGCCCCGAACCGGGGAAGGGCTCCAGGCGGGCGACGCGTGGTAGGTCTTCGAGGGCGGTCTGCAGGAGCTGCTCGAGTGGCAGTTCGTGAATCGCGCCGCGCCGCGCCGTGATTCCCTCCATGCGACCGGACAGACTCCACAGTGCAAGTCCGCCGGCGGGGATGATCATGCTCGGCCGGATCAGTAGGAGCTCCTGGAGCAGCCGAGGTCGACAAGCGCGGACCGACAGATCCTTCACCTTGTCGACGTCGAGTGAAATGTAGCGGTCTTGGGGAGTACCGATGTCCACGCGCAGCGTGACAGGGCGGGGAGGACAGAGCGCAGCGTTCGAGATCCAGCACTCCGATCGGACGATGCCGACGCGCTCGAGAAGTATGTTCAGGAGCTTTCCCGCCTTGCCGACGAAGCCGCGACCCTCGAGGTCCTCGTTGTACCCCGGTCCTTCACCGACGATCGCAATGCGGGCGCGGGGATTGCCGTTCGGCGGCACGATGCGGCAGCCGCGTAGAGGGCAGACTTCGCAGTTCGGTTGGGAGATGAGTCCGAGATGGCCGACTGGATCGGCCTTCGCGCCGGTGTCCTGGATCTGTTTCAGTTCGACCGGCATGTGTACCTCCCGGGCCTGTGCACGGGTCCCCCCTTCCCGCAAGGGGGGACCCGTGCACGTGCTTGCGGCGAACTACTTGGGCTGCACGCCGGGCGGGGCCTGGGGCGGCGCCGGAGGGGCGGGCGGGGCCCACGCCGGCGGCGCTCCCGGAGCCGGAGCCGTCGGGGGAGCCCAGGCTGGCGCGGCCTGGGGGTAGGCGCCGGGCGGGTACCCCTGCGGTGCCCCGGGCGCGGCCGGGGGCGGCTGCCAGGCCGGCGGGACGGGCTGCGGCTGCGACACCGGGGGGTAGCCCACCGGCGGAGGCGGCTGGGCCGCGGGGGGCGCCCAGGCGGGCGCCTGCGGTGCCACAGGCGGCTGCGGAACCCCGGGGTAGCCCTGCGCCGTGGGGTAGCCCACCGGCGCGCCCGGGTACTGCGGTGCCCCGGGGTACTGCGGCGCGCCCGGCATCGGGGGCGGCGGAGCGCCCAGGAAGCTCGGCGGCGGCGCCACCGCCGTCCCGCCGGACACGGCCGGGACCTCGCCGCTGAAGTCGTTGTAGGTCTTGCCGCCCTCGCCGTCCCGCGTGGTCATGTTGCCGCGGATCATCGCGCCGACGATCCGCTGATCGTCCACGACGCCCGACGCCAGCTCGGCCTCCGTGACGCCGCACGCGAGCAGGAACCGCTTGAGAAAGGGGCGGCTCTTCTCCCCGAAGGAGTAGCTGCGCGTGAACGGCTTCCCCTTGTACTGCGGGGACCCGTTCGGTCCGTCGACGATCTCGAAACCGACCTGGAGCTTCGGTTCGTTCGCCTTCGACATGGCCTGTTCGACCTTCTTCACCACCAGCGTGTAGACGCCGACGGGGTAGACCGGGAAGTCTCCCGCCGCTTCCACACCGACCAGATTCACCGGAATGTAGCCTATGGTAGCCTCTCTACGTAACGGGGCTATGCCCCTGTTTGGTTGGCGCCGAAAAACCTACCTGCCGACGGGCGCCGGTTGCGCCGGCGGAAGACCTTGAGTCTGCAGCTGCGGAGCCACCGCCCCCTGCGGCGAGGGAACACCGATCCAGGGGCCGATCCGGGCAGCGATCGCGTCGAAGTGCGGAGCGATCACACCGTCCTGGAAGGCCGAGCCGTAACGGCCGCCGGCGATCGCCACTCCGGTAGGAATCGTACGCATGACGACCGTCGTCATCGCTCGGCCGTCTGGCCCGGGCACGGTCACCTGATCGGCGTACAGGATCAGGTCCGTGGAGCCCGGGAGCTTCTGTGCCGACTTACCGTACAGCATCGGTAGAATGCTCCGGACGTTTCCGCGTTCGTCGACCTTCACGTCCTCAAGCGCGATCCACACGACGTGGAGGGGGATCTCCCGTAGGGACGGCAACAGCCACTTCTGGATGTGACTATCCAATGTACCCCAATCTTTGGGGTCCATCGCGACGCGCCTCTTGTTTCCATCGAATAGGATCTCGTGAATCACGATGTCGCTGTAGTAGGTGATGCTGTCGATGACCAACGTCTTGATCCCGAGACTCTGCCAGTTTGCTTTCACGTACGGCACGATGTCCATCATGTCTTTGACGGAATCGATCCTCTGAACCCGGCAGTTGTTCGGTACAAACTGCAGGGTGGTGTCCCCACCCTCGTTCCCGGCGGAGAGGAATAGCGGGTTCGGAAACGTCGAGGCGAACGTCGTCTTCCAACGACGGGGTGCGCCGTAGACGAACACGTGCATGGGTCGTGGCGGCATCTGATGGCTGTTCTGAATGTTGATGGACATGGCTCAGGCCTTCTCCCGGTAAACGCCGGGCACCGTGCCGCTCGACTCGCAGTAGTCGAACATGCGACAGAGATACTTGCCGACACAGCTGGCCATGTTCTGCGGCCAGTATTTCTCGTCCGCTCGCTTCGTCTTGGACTGCAACTTCGCGTACAACTCGACCGCGCGCGGCGTGATGCTATGCAGGAAGCGCTCGGTCTCCGCCCGGGTGATGGCCACCTCGAGTCGATGGAACTTGGGAGGCTTGCTCTTCAGCAAGATGTTGATCATGAACCCATTTAGGGGTCCGTAGACTGCGTCCAAGTCCGCCAGGCGCCAGATCGCAGCCTGCGTCATCAGCTGGAAGTCGAACGCGTATCCACGGATGTACTCTTGGGACATGCGGGCTGCGGTCTTGTGATCGGTCAGCCACACGCCTTGCGGAACAGGTCCCCAGGGCGACGTCGGTGCGCCCCGTTCACGCTTTGCCACGACGAGATCGACGCGGGCCGTGAGCGGGCAGCTCTTCCCGTCGTGTGTGAGACGCGCCGCGACTTCTTGCTCAACGGCACGGACATCCCACGTCTCCGCCTCGACGGTCGCGTACTTCGCGAAATACGCGTACAGGAGCGATCGCGCCTCGAGGGCTAGTTCCGGCAGGTAGGGTTCAACGACCTCGATCGGTCGCCATGTGTCTCGACCGCCCGTCATGTAGTGACGAGCGAAACAAGCGTGTACCAGCGTGCCTAGTGCAAGCGCCTGGTTCTCCTTCACAGGAACCAGCTTCCGCACGTACGTCAGGTACGCGCGGAACTCACAGGCCATGTACGTCTTGATTCGGTGGGAACCGAACGAGCTCTCCGAGCCGATCTCCTCCGAAGAGAAGTTCGATTTCAGTATGTCGTCGACGGAGGTGGGCATAAGCGGTTCGTCGAACGGCGCGTTCAGGACTTCGGCGGAGACGTTCGGCAACAGCATTAGTCCTCCAGCATCGCGGTGTCGATCGACTCGATCATCAGCGCCTGCATCAAACTCTCTATCGGATCCAGCGACCCTTCATCCGTCTTCGCCAGACTCCGCATCATGTCGCTGGCCTGATTCGTACCCATGCCCCCGACGCCGACGGTCTCGATGACCCCCGTCTTCGTCTGCAGGGCCTGGATCATCATCTCGTCCAGCGTGCCCAGCGCACGAGTGAAGCTCTCCTCCACCTGACGCGTCTGTCCCTGGCGATGCACGCGGGCGGCGAACTGCCACAGCTTGTCCGGGACCCAGTGCAGGTCGTTGAAGTGTGTAGCCGAGGCCGCCACGAGGTCGTTCATGCTCATCTCGCACGAAGCGATCGTGGCCACGAAGACCGCCTTCCCCGACGCCGCCGCGAACACCTGCGCTGTCTCGAGACGAGACGCAAAGGGCACTTCACCCGACACCGGGCCAAAGACTTCCACCCCTGTGTTTGTGCGCAGGG
>Ga0209519_10000101_pt1 | contig 36987 bp, 38 predicted proteins | sample Rifsed13ft1_FD_184005 | JGI IMG/M metagenome (GOLD analysis project Ga0209519, IMG submission 184005) | Soil microbial communities from Rifle, Colorado, USA - sediment 13ft 1 (version 2) | ecosystem: Environmental > Terrestrial > Deep subsurface > Rock core/Sediment | place: Rifle, Colorado...
ATATTTATTACGCGGGTCTGCGTCGCCAAAGAACCAGTACGCTTAACCATGAAAAAATGCTCAGCGCGGAACCGGCATAAAATGACAGTGGTTGGTAAATAAACTTGACTTCGTATTTACCTCCCTGAAGATGTACTCCTCGAAAAACGCCTTCTACGGGAAAAATCGTTATTTCTTCCCCATTCACAAAGGCACGCCAACCTGGATAGATAGTATCTGCCAAGACCAGCCAGCCGCCGCTGGGTGAATCGATGGCGACATCGACACTATTTGCAGTGTCTCGAATCACTTCGGCTGATCCAATTTCGTCCTTCGCGCAAACGTCCAGGTTGTCTATCGATTCGATCATTTGTCCGCATTCAGCCCAGCGCGCCCGCGAGAAGCCTGCCACCGCTTCAAGCGAGATAGATCCGTTCTCGGCTATGGTTCCAACCCATGAAACACTCATTTGCTGCAGCAGCTCCACATGGTCAGACCCATCGGCCTCGTTTACCTTTTCCATAAATTCTTTATATTTCCCCGGAACTATGGGGTCATAGTTATTTGCCGAACTTACTCCATCCAATAAGAAAGCATTTGGCAGCAGACTGCTCCTGCTCTGGAGAGGCTCTGCCGTATAAAAGCTGTCAAATTGGAAAAGATGCTCGTACCGCAATCGGTATTCGTCGTCCGCTGCGATGAATAGACGCCCAGCGCCCAGTTCGGCGCGCAACTCGGGGTAAAAGTTCGCATTCTCTTTATATAATTCCAGGCTTGTCCCCGGGTTCAATCCCCAGCCTGCAAACAAAAGGTCCCCGGCCACCAATCCCATTACCAACCATCCCCACTGCCGGTTCAAACCATCCTCGCCGGGAGATCGCAAATGCAGCCAGGCAACCGCCAGTCCCACAGCACCCATAGTTAATGTAGCGGAGAAAAAAGTCTGGGGCAGGTTTAGCGCACCTTGCATGATTAACACCATTCCAATTGCGGCAACGCCAAGGACTGCGGCGGCGCCCGCAACAACCAAACGGGACCAGTACAGCGCTCTACCTGCTGGGCGTTTCCAATAATCAGCCGCTATGGCCGCCAACAGTGACAGCGAAAAAATCATCCAAATCGTAAAGCGCGCAGGGGATTGGAACAGTGAAAAGGTCGGCACCGTATAAAAAAGCCACTCAAATAACGGCGTATTATTGCCCAGTGCCAACATGAATGAAACCAAAATCAATACTGCAAGGAAAATAACCAGCGCCTTTTGATCCATGGTCTTTCGCATCCACAATAGCGACGCCATTGCCAGCAAAAACGGCAACAAACCGACATAGATCGCGTCTTCCCAGAAATTCCCATAACCCCAATAGTCTGCCTGGGCCGGATTCCCGAAGAAATTCGGCGCCACCAACCCGATCAATCGCCAGGGCCAGAAGGAATAGGTTGCCGCCTGGGAAAAGTCAACCTGGGTCGCTCGCTGGGAATTCGCCAGATATTCCACCGTGGGCAAGAGTTGCGCGGCCGAGAGGCAAAATGCCAGCAACCCGGCCAAGCCAAACCTCAAGGCGATACTGCCCAGACTCCGCCAACGTGTATCTCGCCACGCCCAGAAAGCCATCCAGATTATCGCCAGAATTAGCGAATACCAGGCGAGTTGAGCGTGCCCAGCTAACCACTGTAATGCCAGGACCAAACCAAGTTTGAGAACAGGTCGGTTACTCCGCGGCTCTTGGACAAGCTCGTAAGCAATTAGCAAGATCCATGGCAGCCAGGCTACTGTGGCGTTGATGCTCAAGAAATGGGCGCGGGCCACCAAATAGCCAGATAGGCCAAAAGCCAGACCGCCAATAGACTGCGCAAGCTCGCTCCTATCCAGTCTGCGTATGAGTAAACCCATTCCCCAGCCCGCCCAGGCCAAATGAAAAGCAACCATGAGCGCCTGACCCCAGGCCATCAGCGGGAGCCCGCCGATTGCGGCTAATGCGAAATAGATCCATGTGGGTGGATATAAAAGAGCTGATTGGTAATTTGCCAGCAGTGGGGCACCCATCCCAACTAACGGATTCCACAGTGGCAGCTCGCCAGATCGTAGCGTTTGCCAGGCTTGCCACCACCACGGGATAAATTGAGTTGAGGGGGTGCCCCAATACAATGCCTTCCCCGTTAGCCACACTGGTGCCAATAAAGCAAATGGGGCTAATAAAATCAGCACTCGTGGACTGCGAAATAGATCAAAATAATTCTTCTTCAAGGCCTTCTGCGACCCGAATAAGGTTTATTCGAAGGCATCATCCGATACCCGATAGACCTCATACTCTCCTAGATCCACAACAAGTTCAAGGTAATCTTCATCAGCAGGCAGCCAGGAACCTAAGCGTTGTTCATTCGGCCCCCAGAAAACGTATGTAATCCCATAGTCCCGTAGGAACCTGAGACGGGCAACGTCAGTGGTCGATGTCTGATAAAGAGCCTGGATTTTCAGCAACAGCCGCTCCAGGTCCACGCTTTCGGGACCATGTCCTGCAATCACGCGCAATGGCGCCCAAGCTGGCAGAGCATTCCCTGTCTCATATGAAGAGAGCACTATTTCTCCCTTGGACGCAACGCGGCGTAGTTCCTCGAAGGCCATGGCTTCGCCGGCAGGAAGGAATACTGGGGGGTCGACGTCTCGCGCCATTTGCAAGCCGCCGATGAACAAGATCAACGTGCTTGGGAAAGCCAAGCTAAAGAGCCACAGCGCTCGCGGATCCCTGGCGCCTTTGCCCTCGAACGGAAAGAGGGTCAGGACGACCAACATCACCCACGCGCCCTCGGCTAGCCGCCTCTGCAATCCAATGGGAGCATAAAGCAGAAAGGGAAGCAGAACAAGCCATGTCAATAAAAAACTGCCTTGCATCCATTTTTTGCGGAGCAAACTGCGCAAACCAAAATAGGCAAAGGGCAACAGAAAACCATACGCCAGGACGTAGTGCACGGGATTTGGAGAACGGATTTGATTTCGCGCAGCCCACATCTGCAAATAAGGATCTTGCCAATAAGCCCAGGCATTATATGCAAGTATGGGTGCTACTCCTGTTGCCGCCCAAACCAAACTCTTAAAATCCGCCCGAATTTGGTTTTTTTTTGAATTTTGAAAATGATTTCGGACAAGCAAGTATGCAAAATGGGCAGCGATCAATGCCAGCCCCAACGCAGCCGTAATGAGGTGGCTTAATGCCATCGCCAACCATAAGAAACTTGTCCACCAAACCGACCCGTGCGCGATCTCTCCACTCGGCAACTCAGCTCGATCACCGGCCCTTAGATAGGCTAACAACCCCCACAGGAGGAACGCCCGCGCCAGGACCAAATGCGGAAGACTAAAAATGGCCAGGAATCCAAAGGTTTCCGGAGAGTAGAAATCAAGTGGGATCGACCCAGCCAAGCTTGAAATTCCGACAAACAACAAGGCCCACCCCAGGCCGCTCCCTAGCGTAACCAGCGCCAAACCCAATCGCCGCAATTTCAAATCGCGAATAAAGAACGCCACAAAATCATAAACCGCGAAGCAAATAATGATGACCGAAAACACTCGAAATATGTGGAAGATCAAAACCAACGTCGCATGCTGAACGCCAGGCCCCAGCAGCCTACCCAAAAGCACATAAGGAAGATAAATCAGCGCCCCTCCCTGTTCCATCGCCGAGTACGGGCTGCGGAATAGCCAGTCACCCTGGGCGCCAGCCAGCATTTTGGCGATGTACGAGTTGCCATCCTCAACGCCAATGAGGAACCCCGTGAATTCGGCGCCAGATTGAGAGGCCGCCACCAGGTAAGGGAAGGCCGTCACCAGCGCTAGGAAAATGGCAAAGAAAAGCACCCAGGTACGTTCTGAGCCAAGTCTTTTCCTCATATTATTCGCCGGGAGCCCAAATCTGCACGTCGCCCTGCTCGTAAACAATCTGCCATCCAGTCAATTCAGGCAGTGGCCCAATTTCGTGTTCCCTTGGTCCATAAAAAATGTAGTCAACATCTTCTGCGCTGAGAGTTTCCCGCGCCCGAGGCAAAGAAAATTCCCCGGAATAAAAAAGGGTGACAAGCGCCTCGCGTTCATCGGCGTTCGCAGTTTCGAAGGGATGCCCATATAAAACTCGTCCCTCACTATAAACAGGAATCAGATTCCCAGTCTTTGGTGAGGCCATGATCAATGAATTTGGGGGTGTGTTTGCGCCAAGCCAATCGAAGGCCGCAACTTCATCTCGATGCAAAAACAAATCCAGATTTTGTGCACGAGCTGCGCTAATTGCGCCGAACAATATGAGAGCTGTCGTGGGAAATGCAAAGAATAACAAGGCTATCGCCAAAACGCTGCGTCGTTGGGCGCGTAGTTTGAGCTGAGAAATGGCAAATACGGCTAAAGTGACCACAGGTATGTAAAGGGCAGTACTTAAACGTCGCTGAATGTTTACCGGAATATACAGGATGATTACACCTGAAAGCAGCCACAGCATTAAAAACTTTAGGTCGTCATCCTTGGTGCGCAAGGCCAACAGTATTGCCCAACCGGCAAAAATGATTGGCGGCGAAAAGGAAACGATCAAATTCAAGAGGTTGGGTGAAGAGTTGACATTCTGCTCATTCCATATGGTGAGCACGGGGTGATTGTTCACTACTACGAAAGAATAAATGATATATGGCAGCCCTCCCACGCCGACACAAACCACGCGCCTGAGTTCCCTGGGCCAGTTGAGGTGATGCCAAATTGTCCAGATCGCCCAGATGCCCAGAACTGTCAGCGCAACCACCAGACCAAAAGGGTAAACCACAGAGAGGATAGCACTGGCAACTAGTATCAGAACCTGCTTTCTTAAGTCGAATCTCTCCCCAACCTGTAAAGGAATCAAGAGGCTCATCTGCAGGGCCATGCCAAGGGGAAAATGCGGGTTTACGAAACTGGCAAGAAAGGGGAAAGCTTCCGACACCCAAAAATCACCGGTGAAGTAGCCGAATGAAGCCGCCAGCCATCCAAGACCGGAGCCAACCAGCGCAATCACCAAGGCAAGCAGTCGCTGCCAGGGATGGTCAAGGACCCTTCGGAAAAAAGCAAAGAGAGCAATCGCCAAAGCAAATGCTCCAATTACCCGGGCAGCATGAAATGTAAAGATCAGAGGTAAATCCAGCCAACGCGCCATATGACCCAGTAATAAATAGTAGATATTCATAGCCGCCGGCCACCCTGGTTCTGCTGTATACGGTAACGTAAAAAGCCAATTGCCGGCATATCCCTGACGCATTTTTGCCAGGTAGCTATTCCCATCTACGGAATTAATTAGTAAGCCACCAAATACGCGATCTTCAGTCGAAGCATTACTGGCAACGATAAAAGGGAAAGTGATCAACAGCAGGAAAAATAAAATAATCAGCCCCCCAATCCACTTCTCCCTGTCCAGCTTCATTGCGGCATTGTAGCAGAAGGCCAACATACCACCGTTATAATCCCTGCATGAGTTCTGCCTTTAAGCTACTCCGTCTACAGCAGGTGGATAGCCAACTCGACCACGTGAAATCGCGATTAGCAGAAATCGAACGCATGCTGGCCAATGACGAAGTTGTTAAGCAAGCGCAAATCACTCTCCAAGAAGCCGAGCAGTCGCGGGAAACAGCTCAGAAAGAGCTTTCCCGCGCGGATGAGGAAGTAAAAGCCATTCAAGCCAAACTAAAAGAAAATCAGGAACACTTATACGGAGGAAAGGTAAGGAACCCAAAAGAGTTGCAGGACCTGCAAATGGAAGCCGAATCCCTTAACCGTCATCTGCGGGCACTGGAAGATTCCGAGTTGGAGAAAATGATGGCGCTCGAAGAGCGCCAGACTGAGGCAAAGGTTGCGGATGGCGCTCTCGAGGCCGTTCGCGCCCAGCGCGCCGCCGAAAACCGCACGCTGGGCAGCGAGCAGAACAAACTGCTAGCCGAAGGAGAACGTCTGCAAGAGGAGCGCTCGACGAACCTAAACAGCATCGACGAGCGTGATTTGAAAATCTACGATGGCCTCAGAGCCAGCAAGGGAGGGATCGCCGTGGCTAAGGTTCAAAACAAAACTTGCGGCGCATGCGGCGCAGAACTCTCCGCTTCCCTGGCTCAGGCTGCCCGCTCACCTAACGAATTGACCCGCTGCGATAATTGCAAGCGAATTTTATACGCCGGCTAACCTTTCAGGTGCTTGACAATCCTTGCTTGGGCTTCAGACGGGCTCAAATCCAAAATCGATACCAGCTTGTCACGGCCGTTGGCGCCAGCCACGATCGCTACCTTTGCCCGCGGTACCTCTAACACCCTGGCGATGAATTCGATCAGCGCGTCATTGGCCTTCCCTTCCACAGGCGGAGCAGTAAGGCGAATCTTGATAGTTTGATCCGCCATGATTTCAACAATCTCATTTTTTCGGGCTCGCGGCGTAACGCGGATAGCCAGCGCGGCCCCATGCCTGCCCTCGGACATGGATCTCGGAGTTCGGCCCATAAACTCACCCGATTAGCAAACCGATTAGCAACCGCCCAATCAGTTGAACCAGGAGTAAAAGTACCAGGGGACTGAAATCCAGACCACCCGCGAATGGAAGGATTCGCCGAATAGGTGCGAGCATCGGCTCTACGATACGGTCAAGGGCTTCGCGCAAAGGGTGGTACGGCGAAACTATCCACGTGAGCAGAACATGCCCAAGGATCAAAATCGTCAGAATATTGATCAGCAGGATGATTAGATCGATCATTCAATCTCCGCCAATCGGATCGCGGCCTACTATCGCCGTTCCGATGCGTACCATAGTGGCTCCTTCCAGAATCGCGGCCTCAAAATCTCCGCTCATCCCCATCGAAAGCTGGCTCCAATCCGCTTGCGGAAATTTCGACGTAAGATGATCCCGCAAAAGCCTCGTTCGAGCGAAATAGGGACGAGCCTTGTCCGATTCTTCCAGAAGTGGGGCCATGCTCATTAAGCCATGAATACGGACATTAGACAACTCCACCAACTGCGCGATCTCGGGCATCAAAGTTTCCCACTGTTTCTGATCCCAGGCTGGCCATCCATGTTTGGTGGTTTCACCGCTCACATTGCATTCCAACAAGATTGGCAATACGCGGCCCGATTCACGGGAGAAGCGATCCAACCGCTTGGCCAGCTTGAGACTGTCAACCGAATGCACCAAATCGAAATGCCGCGCTACAGCTTCGGCTTTCCGGCTTTGGACATGACCGATCATATGCCATTGCGCCCGTTCGAGGGATGTTAATCCCTTTTGCTTTTCGAGACCCTCCTCAACGTAGCTCTCGCCCACGTCGTGTACTCCCAACTCGTACAAATCTTGAATGGTTTGGGCCGGATAACCTTTGGTTACAACTATCAGGCTGACTTCACCAGGATCGCGTTGTGCTTTTTTTGCCGCTTGCGTAATGCGCGCCGTTACCTCATCCAAATTCTTCTGCAAATCGGTCACGAGGTTATTCTAAAGCAATCAAAGCTCCGAACCGTCCTGTTTCGCCACCCGAAGCGCGATGAGAAAACCAATCTCCCGTATCCGTAGCTGTGCAGATATTGGAAAGCTCAATCTGCTCAACTCCATTCGTTTCAAGCATAAGACGGTTCGCTTCAACCAAATCGAAGTGGGATTTTCCATTGATTTGGGGCAATACCTTTTCAATCTGATTGCTGAACACCTTACGCACTTCAGCACCAACCTCTGGGCCGATTTCGTATTTTCCCAGGGAGATGGCAGGACCAATCCCAACCATTATGTCTTCAGCGCGGCTGCCGTAGGTTGCACTCATTGTCCTCAGGACGCTTGCAACGACACCCTGTAATGTCCCACGCCAACCGGCATGCGCCAACGCAACGGCTTTTTTTACGGGATCGAAATAGAGGATAGGAACGCAATCAGCGTAGCGCATGAACAAAGTAACCTCGGGGCGATTTGTCATTACTACATCAGCCTGAGGTGGGCGTTCCCACTCCGACGGCCTGGGGGCTTCGGCCACCAGTGCCCGCGTGCCATGTACCAGCCACGAGTCGAAAAGAGAAGTGCGCGGCTTATCCAGTGCTGAAAAGGAACGTCTCAAGTTTTCTTCGACATTGGGGCGTTCATCGCCCACGGTGGCGCCCACATTGAGCTCGGCGTAGACCCCTTTGCTTACACCCCCGCGGCGGGTGAAGATGGCGTGGGTAACCGTCGTATCCGCAAGGCCGGCGAATTGGAAGTATCGCACCCCATCGGAGTCCCGGAATGGCATTAGGTTACTTTTTTGGGAACCTGGGCGGCTGAGCGCGCTTTCCTGGTGGCCACTGCCACGCGTGCGTCTGCCATGGGGTCCTCTAGCAGGGGGAAACCGAACCAGGCGGTCGTGAAACCGAATAGGAACCCCGTCAGGGTTCGCAGCAACGGTATGCTTTCTCGGTAGGGGATGAAATCCAACCCGGGTATCTGGCTGAACAGCTGGCTAAAACCGTCGAGCGCAACGGGCAATATCCCGATCAGTATCCATAGCATCCAGTGCAACGATCGCAGGCGGCGGTTGGTCGCTGCATAAAACAAGCCGAAAACCAGCATGCCACCATAAATGGCCACGTCACGCTGGCAGAAGGCCACTTTGTAACCAACCTGCTCATTGCCGATGAAATTGCGAGCATCCAACAGGCTGGCCGCGCCTTCCTCCTCGATGCCCGTGGCCTGCTCAAACGATTGATAGCCCTCGAGTCCAGCAGAGGCGCGTGGGTAGACAGATTGCTCACCGAAAAGGAACCAGGAGCGGAAGGCCAACTGATGGCAAACGGCGCCGTACATCGTGTAAATGGGCCGTGCCAATTGGGGAAGTCCCGCGTTCATGAGGACAGGCGCCAGGAAGGGCAAGCCCACGTAAAGAAACAGCAGCAGGTTCAACAGCGCAAGGTATCTCTTGCTCAGCCAATGAGCCGCACGCTCAACGAAGCCACCGCTGAGATTTCTTTTCTCGCGTGCGTCAATTCCCGCCCGGCCCATGTGCATTTGCCGGTCTCGCGCGGCGGCCAGCGTCATGTGCAGCTGTTTGCGATCGAACGGCGCCTCCAGTGTATAAGGTCCGACCTGGATGACAGGAACCCGATCCCCATACCGCGCTTTGAGATCCACATCCTGTTCGATGTCCACGATCCCTAGATTATGTGGAACCTTTTCTTGCAGCGCCTTCAGGTCGCGCAAGGCTTTTGTGCAGAGGGAGCAACCTTTCTTCGTATACAACGTTACGGTGATCATGAATTGATTTCCAGCTGAGTCAAGTAGCGATCAAGGTCGGTTGCGCTCATCTCCCCGATGTGGATGAATCGAATGATGCCCTCGGAATCGAGGAAGTAACTGGTCGGGTAGCCGCGCACGCGATACAACTCCTGCACGCGTCCACCGGGGTCGAGCAAAACGGGGAAATCCAATCCCAATTCATCCACAAATCTCTGCACTCTCTCGGCGCTTTCATCGAAATTAACGGCCAATACGGCGAAGCCGCCGTCATTATAGCGCGCCTGGATGATGGGCATCTCCAATCGGCAGGGACCGCACCAGGTTGCCCAGTAATTGATCAGTACCACCTGGCCCTGCAGGGCGCTCAGCGAGATCGCGTTTCCGCCAAGTTGCTCAAGAGTGAACTCAGGCCCCCGGGCTCCTATCTCCGCCGACATCCCGGAAACGGCCAACGGATTTTGCAGACAAGCGGTTAAAAGGAGAGCGACCGTCAGCAAAACGATTAGGCGGGGCCTCATCTCAAGAAAGTAAACACCCCCGCGCCATACAGCACCAGGAGCGACACAAAAAACGTAAGCCCGGCGCCCAACAGCATTCCATCCACAAACACCCTGCCCCTCCTCTTGGCCCACCAACCTCCTAGCAACCCAAGCAACAAGGAGGCAATTGCCAAAGCCAATAAAAGCAGCCCCACGCGTTCTTCGTTGAGGAAATCGAAAAATGCTCCAAGGTTCCCCAGCGTGGACAGCCGGCCGGACAACAAGAGCGCGCCAATAGCGATCATGACTACGCCCATGATCTTTTCAACGATCAAGCTCAACTTTCCATACCGCTGCAGCAAGAACGTAACCCAGGAAATTTGAGTGGCCGCCAGTAGAAACGGGATCGCCAATCCCACCGAATAGGCGCTCAGCAACAATCCTCCCTGGAGCACGGAGCCACCATTGATCGCCAGTGTCAGGATCAATCCCAGCACCGGGCCAATGCAGGGGGACCAACCCGCGGAGAAGAAAACCCCCATCAGGGCAGACGAAAGATAGCCGCGCTGCCGCTGCGGGGAACTCTGCGGCCGCAGGTCGTAATCCAGGAATGGGATGCGGATCAGGCCTGTGAGGTGCAGGCCAAATACGATCACCAGCGCGCCGCCAATACGGGCCAGGATCAATTGGAAGTCGTACAAAAGCGCTCCCAACGCCGATGACAGCAGCCCCAGGAGGATGAACACAATACTGAAGCCTAAGACGAAGGCCAGGCCATGGCTCACCGTAACCCAGGTGGTGCTTCGACCATGATCGTGCGCCACGGCCGCTGAGCGACCGCCAAGGTAGCCGACGTACGCAGGCACCAGGGCGAACACGCAGGGCGAGAGAAATGAGGCCAGCCCTGCGAGAAAGGCCAAACCGAGACTGGGAGCGGCAATATTCATGTCAGTTTCAAGACCAATTTAAGCTTCAACTGTGCGCACACGGGTACCAGCAACGCCTTCCATTATCCCGGGGTTGTAAGGCACGTCAGGAGAAGTCCAGCGATATATCCACTTTGCATCCTCTGGACGGGCATTCACACAACCCGCAGAAGTGCGTTCCCCAAAATTGTTGTGCCAATAAGTGGAATGAATGGCTATGCCGCCAGTAATTATGAATGTAGTCCAGCCAATGCCGCTTAGGTCATAACCTCCTCCAGCCCGGCCGCCTTCCATATGCAAGGATGCATACTTCCTATGGACCTGCCCGTTATCGGTAATTGGGGTTATGCGGCCCTCAGGATCCCGAATCCCATTCTCATCTTCAGTCCAATCAGGATTTCCGCCAGTGGATACGCGCGCGAAGAACACCTCGCGACCATCCTCATAGCAAGACAGCGTTTGCCGGGCGATGTTTATGACGATCTCCTTGTTCTCAACCTCGGGCGAGATAGGAGCGATTTCTTCCGGATAAACGGGTTTGAAGGCCTCAGCCGCTGCCCAAAATTCATCTCCCCGGCTGCCATACAGTTCGCGAACATGGTATTCGGGGCCATTCTCGCCGGTGCGTATGCCGTCGACCCAAAACGTCTGACCATAATAGAAGTGGATGGGGTAACCATTATTTACAAGAAATGCAATGCGGAAGGGTGACTTGGGAGGTGGGTCTGCCAGCTGTGCTTCGACATAAGGTACAGTAACCTCCATCCACATGCCGGGAAAGTCGCCAAAAGAGGGGATGGAGTCGAGCGGGGTATTTAGATTGTTTCTGACCGGCTGGAGGAATGGGGCCCAGACATATCCCTCCGGGGTCTCCACCCATCGCTGATTCCGATAACCTGGTGCATACCCCACAACTTCGTGATGCCATTCGACAACCGTGTCACCAGGCAGGCGCCCGATTTCTGTGGCCTCTGTGCTTGGGCCTGAACGTAAACGAACAGGCTCTTCATCAATTCCCACTGTAACCCGGCCTAGGCGCTCAGTCTGCGGAAATTCAGTTTGCCAGAGCCCCAGCCGCTCAAACGCACGCAAATCAGGCCGCAACGCCAATGCCCCCAGACTCAAGCCGCTTAGCTTCAGAAATTCTCTACGAGAAAACCAAGGTTTTTTAGCCATGCATTGGTTCGCACGATTCTACATTATGGAGATGAAAACCAGTAGAGATATCTTACTTGCGCTGTCTAAAACCACGCAGTCTTAGGCTATTTCCAATCACGAACACATCGCTCATTGCCATCGCTCCTGCAGAAAGCATAGGGCTTAGGAAGCCAAGTGCCGCCGATGGAATCAGCAGGATATTGTAGATGAAGGCCCAGAACAGATTCTGCTTGATGGTGCGCAAGGTTTTACGTGCCAGCGAAATCGCTCGTGGCACGCCGCGCAGGTCACCAGTGATCAGCACCACAGGAGCGGCGGCCATGGCCACATCGGTACCTGTGCCAATGGCAATGCCCAGGTCAGCCTGGGCCAGCGCTGGGGCGTCATTGATGCCGTCGCCCACCATAGCCACCACTTCGCCCTGCTCCTGCAGCCGTTTTACTTCCGCCACTTTCTGATCTGGAAGGACTTCGGCAACCACGTGGTCTAAACCCAACTGCTTGGCCATGGCCGCGGCCACAACCCGGTTGTCGCCAGTGATCATGCCGACCTTCAATCCCATCTTATGCAGTTCCGCTACGGCCTCCACGGAGTGCTCTTTGAGCGTATCCGCCACCCCAAACAATCCGCGCATCTCTCCATCCACAGAAACTAAAATGGCCGTCTTACCTGCCGCTTCTAGGCGATCCACATCGTCTCCAAGCCCGTTCAGTCCCAAGCCCCGTTCCCTCATCAAACGCGTGTTTCCCACCAACACCTCGTGTCCTTCTACCTGGGCGGAGACACCGCGCCCGGCTTCAGCTGTAAAAACATCTGGACGGGTTAGTGGAATCTTCCGATGGTTGGCCTCCGCCACTACGGCCTCACCCAAAGGATGTTCACTGGCATCCTCAACGCTGGCCGCAATCCGCAACAACTCAGTTTCATTGATCGATCCATTTCCCAGAACGACGTCGGTTACCGCGGGTTGGCCGCGTGTTACCGTGCCAGTCTTGTCCAGCAGCACCATGCTGATGCCTGAGGCGCGTTCCAGCGCCTCGCCGGATTTGACCAGCACGCCCATTTCGGCGCCCCGTCCAGTTCCCACCATGACGGCGGTCGGCGTGGCCAACCCCATGGCGCAAGGGCATGCAATGAGCAAAACCGCGGCGGCGTTGATCAGGCCGCGGGTAAAGGCTGCATCACCCATCGCCGTACTTGCAGACGGAACCAAAAGCCACCAAACAACGAAAGTCACCGCTGCGATCAATATCACGGAAGGCACAAAAACCGCTGAGACCCGATCGCCAAGTTTCTGAATAGGCGCGCGGCTGGCCTGTGCTTCTTCAACTAGGCGAATGATTTGTGCCAGCGCGGTATCTTTGCCTACTTTTGTTGCTTCGAATATCAGACGACCTTGTTTATTAAGTGTGGCTCCAATGACAGTATCACCTACGCTTTTTTCCACAGGCAGGGATTCACCTGTGATCATTGATTCGTCCGCCGAGCTGCGCCCCTCGACAACGACGCCATCGACCGGGAAATTCTCCCCCGGGCGGACCACTACCATATCGCCAACTTGCACGTCGGTGCTTGGGAGATCCAACTCCTGGCCATTTCGCAACACCCGCGCTTGCTTAGGACGCAAGCCCATCAGTTTGCGGATCGATTCACCCGTACGGCCTTTGGCGCCGGCCTCCAGATACTTTCCGACGCGGATCAGCGTAATGATGACAGCCGCGGTTTCAAAATAACCGTGCCCGGGGAACAAACCCAGCAATGCAGCCAGTGAATAGAAGTAGGCCGCGGAAGACCCCATTGCAACTAGCACATCCATATTGGCACTACCGTTGCGCAGCGACTTATATCCATTGACGTAATAACTAAGACCGACATAGAACTGGACGGGCGTGGCCAATGCGAAGAACAGCCACTCCATCCAAGGTGCCATAGCCAAAGACATGGGAAGCAACCCCAGATCGCGGGACATCGAGAGCAGCAGCAACGGTATACTCAGTGCCACGCCTAACCACATCAACTTGCGCTGTTTACGGATTTCTACCTGACGAGCGACGCGTTCAGCGTCTTGCGTTTCACCGGCCTGCTCCAGAAGATTGAAGCCTGCTTCTTTGGCCGCGTGACGCAAATCGGCCTGGTTGACCAAGGTTGGAATGTAACGCACACGGGCGCGCTCACTGGTGACATTCGCATTGACTTCCAGTACCCCATCTAAAGCGTCCAGTGCCTTTTCGAGCCGCTTTACATCGTTGACATCGTCCAAATTGGTGAATGCCAAATCGGCTTCGCCAGTGGCCACGTTGTAACCCGCGCGGCGGATACGTTCCAACATAGATCCTAGATTTGCCTGCGCAGGATCGAAATCTACCGCGGCGCGCTCGCTGGACAAATTCACCTGCGCTGAGCGTACTCCTGGCACTTTCTTAAGGTTGCGCTCAACGGTTGATACGCAGTTGGCGCAGGTCATGCCTGTGATGGGAAGGCTGTATTGTTTGGTTGCAGTCTCAGTCATTTATCTCCATTTGTTTTAGGGGCGTGCTGTTCCACAGGAACAGAACACGCAACCATCGCCTGATTTAGTCTCAACATCGCATTGCGATTGGAAAAAATATTGGCGGTCATCCATCGGCATCTGCTCTTTGTGTTGAAATTCACAGTTGGTACAAGTAATAAAGAAATGTCTCCACCTTTGGACCAGTCACGTCTGCCCGTTGATCTTCGCCGGATCGGCCACCACGCGCCCGCCGCGCACCGTTGCGCCAATCACTAATCCAGCGCTCACCAGCACGATGTTTTTGATAATGTACTGGCCTTCGAGCGTTGGCGCATAAGGGAAGACCGAGAATACCTCTCCCGGAAAGAACAAAATCGGTGTAATGGTCCCCAACATTTGGACCCAAAGCAGGAGCAAGGTAGCTCGCATAAATAAATTGAAGATCAATCCAATGCCGATCAGGCTTTCCCAAACCGCCAAAATGAATACGGCGGTTTGAGGAGCCAGCACACCGAAGGTGATTTGCGAAATCGTGCGCGCCGCCAGGTTCTCGGCGGGGCTCAGGCCCGGGAAGAATTTCAACGCGCCGAACCACATAAACACGATCCCCAGGCTGAGCCTAAGAAGCACAATGCCGTACTTTGCCATCAGGCCAGTGAGGAATGCATCTAGGCGATCGAATAATTTGCCCACCCCTAGACTCCCAACTTCACGCCACGCAGCAACTGCGCGTTGATGGCAACGATTACCGTGCTGGCAGACATAAGCAACGCCCCAAGCGCGGGCGACAACAGAATGCCTAGGGAGGTCAGAATGCCTGCTGCCAGCGGGATGGCGAACAAGTTGTATCCCGTTGCCCAAACCAGGTTTTGGATCATCTTCTGGTAAGTAGCCCGGCTCAACTCGAAGACTTTAAGCACGTCAACGGGGTTACTGTTAACTAAGATAATCCCGGCAGATTCCACAGCCACATCTGTTCCGCTGCCGATGGCAATGCCTACATCGGCGCGGGCAATGGCCGGGGCATCGTTCACACCATCCCCTACCATGGCTACCCGCTTGCCTTGATTCTTCAATTCGGTGATCTTCTGATCCTTGTTCTCAGGCAGCACCTGGGCAAAATAGCGATCGATCTTCAACTCTGTGGCCACCGCTTTCGCAACGTCTTCGCTGTCTCCAGTGATCATGGCCACTTCTTTCCCCAGGTCCTGCAATCGCTTCACCACCTCAGCGCTTTCTGGGCGAATTACATCAGCCAGTGCAATCGCACCCTCGATGCTCTTCTCGGAAATAAGGTAAACCACAGTTTGAGCTTTGCCTCCGGCGGTTCGAGCGAATTGCTCGACCTCTTCTTCTGGTTTGATTTGCAAGCGTTCCAGCAGCCGCGGTCCACCCAGGTACACATCCTTGCCATCACTCCTGGCATGGACACCGTGACCCTTGATGGCTTCGAAGTCGCTGACATTGGGTGGGTTAAGCTGCTGCTTGGCGGCAGCTTGCCGTACCGCCAGGGCCAATGGGTGCTCGGAATCACCCTCGACGGCCGCTGCCAGGGCCAATATCTGTTCTTCCTTCCACCCTTTGAACGGTTGGATAGCGACCACGCCCTGCTCTCCTGTAGTAAGAGTGCCTGTCTTATCAAAAACAACTACATCGATTTCTCGCGCTTCCTCCAGAGCCAACCGATTCTTAATGAGCAAGCCGTTCTTAGCAGCCTGGGTCGTGCTAATAGCCACGACAAGGGGCACCGCCAACCCAAGCGCGTGAGGGCAAGCAATCACCAACACCGTAACCACGCGCTCCAAGGCGAATAGATCGAATCCCTGCACTACGGCCCAGGCGAAACCCGTTACCACCGAGGCAGCCAACGCCACATAGAAGAGCCACCCCGCGGCGCGATCTGCCAGGATCTGGGTGCGCGACTTACTTTGTTGCGCCTCTTTCACCAAGCGCATGATTCCCGCCATGGCGGTACTTTCACCCGTGGCAGTTACCCGCACACGCAGACTGCCATCGCCGTTCAGCGCACCGGCGATCACTTTGTCGCCGTTAGCCTTGTCAACCGGTTTGGATTCCCCAGTGATCAAGGCTTCATTTACCGACGATTTGCCCTCCACCACTTCACCGTCGACAGGAATGCTTGCACCCGGCCTAACCAGGACGATCTCGCCTTCTTTCAGTGAGGTCACTGGCACTGTTTCTGCACTGCCGTCATCGCGCAGTCGCTCCGCCTCATCCGGCATCAGCTTGGCTAATTCATCCAGACTACTTGAGGCCTGGCGCACGCTGCGCATTTCGATCCAATGACCCAGCAGCATAACGTCGATCAGTGTAACCAGCTCCCAGTAGAAGCCTTCGCCCAGCCCAAATAGAAACGCTGCCAGACTGTAGATGAGAGCCACAGAAATTGCCAGGCTGATCAATAGCATCATGCCCGGCTGTTTCTTGCGAATTTCCGGGATGGCCATTTCCAGGAAGGGAAAACCGCCATAGACAAACACAATGCCTGCAAATATCGGGGCAACCCAGGCATCCCCAGGGAATACGGGCATTCTAAAACCCGCCCACTCTTGGATCATTTCGCTGAACAAGAGAACGGGAACAGAGAGAAGGGTTGAAATCCAAAAACGCTTGCGGAAGGTTTCTTCGTGGCCGGAGTGATCTACATGGTCATGACCGACATGATTGGCTTTCACAGGTATATGCTGGGCGTGCTCGTCATGAGCGGCGCGCGCGGGCATTTGCATGGCATGCTCATGATGCATGTACCCACCGTGTTCACGGTCTATATGCCGATCCTGATCATGCGTCGCGTGATCCATATGTTCGTGCTTATCGCCGCCGGTGTTCTTTTCGTGTTTGTGTTCCATGCCGATTCTCTTTTTCCTAACTACCTGGCGAGATGCTTGAGCCCCGCTTGGCGACAAACGAGGGCCTGGGTTCCGTGCCTAACTTCCGATATCCTTCTTCATTTGATCATATTCCTTGCGCGTGATCTCGCCACGCGCATAGCGCTGGTCCAAAATTTCCCTAGCAGTGGACGAACCTCCGCTTCCGCTTGGACTAGCGCCTATAAAAGCGCGAACCACCCAAACGATCAGCAGGATAAAGCCAATCCAGAACAGGGCCATGGTCAACATGCCCCAGCCACCCATCATTCCCCAGCCATAGTTTCCAAACATTGGATTCCTTTCTTCCGCTAGGCGGCCGCAGGATAATCGATCTCAGCCAGCACGGATTTGATCTGGTCCTCGTTGGCCGGTTCGCCAAAGCGAACCATCACTTTCTTATCGCCGAGACTGGCCTTCACTGCCTCGACACCTTGCAGGTCCGCCAGCTCAGTTTCGATCGTGTGCAGGCAGTGCTCGCAATGGATTTTGGGAATGCTGTAAACGACGGTATCCATTTTTCTCCTTTTTTTCGTACTAACAGTTATCACTAATAGTGTCTTATACTTTCATGGCCGCTTCATAGACCTCGGCAATCTCGCTGAGCACACGTTCACGCTCATTAGCATCTTCTCCACGCACGGCTGTAATTACGCATTCATGCATATGCTGTTCAAGAACCAGCTGACTCACCTTATTAAGCGCTGATTGGGTAGCCTGAATTTGGCGGATGATGTCGATGCAATACTCTCCGTTATCCACCATCTTCTGGATGCCCCGTATATGACCTTCGATTGTCCTGAGCCTTTTCGCAGCCTCTTCCGCGTGCTTCATTACATCCTCCAGCATACCCCCCCCATGGGGGTAGGGATACCAGAAAGGATAGCCCTGAACTCCCTATTTGTCAAGGAAAACAAAAAATCCCGGGACATTTGACCGGGATTTTTACGGGACTTTGGGCTGAAACACTAATCGATGGCTTCCACTAAAGCCGTTTGCAACACAGAACCATCAACGTAACCACGCCATTCCCCCAAAACCTGGCCGTCGGGGTCCAGCAAAAAGAAATGCGGCTGATAGATATAACCTAGTTGTTCCTGCAAAGGCAAGGTTGCCGGATCGTCGCGGTCCAAAAAAATGAAACCCACCTGCTCGCGGTACATATTTTCCAATCCATGGACGGTTGGCGCCATAGCCTTGCACACCGAGCACCAGTAGGCGAAGAATTCAATGAATTGCACTCGACCGGAAGCCAACACCACAGTGGCCGGGTCGGTCGCATGGAAATCCGATCGGCCTGGCACGATAGCAGGCAGTTCACCATCCCCGCTGGCCCCAGCGGAATCGCTGGGCAGAGTGGTTGGCAATTCGCCATTCTCACTGGCCTCCTCGGAATTCTCTGCAGGGATGGCTGGCGATTCTCCATCCTCGCTGGCTTCAGCAGAACCATAACCGACCTGCAGATCGGCAAGCGGGGTTTGCGGGTCTGGTGCTTGCGAGCAGGCAGCCAAGAATAGCAACGAAAGGATCGGCAATGTCCGTCGAACCGTTGCTTGGGAGAACATGGTAAATACGGGTCTGGGATTGCTCATGAACTCGAAAATAATAACCCGCTTAGCGTTGCAATTGCACGCGCAGACAAAACCCTCTCACTCAACCTTAATAAAACCGAACCACAGTAGAATAATGCAATGCAGCTCAAGGGTAAGAATGTATTGATTACCGGGGCCGCCGTCAGAGTCGGCCGCGCTATGGCGAAGGCGGTGGCGGCAGCTGGGGCCGTTACACTCATTCACTATTCCACCTCCATTTCTGAAGCCAAGTCGTTGCAGTCAGAGCTGGCAGAGGCTAATCGCCAGACTCATTTGCTCCAAGCAGATTTGTCCAAACCAGACGCGGTGAACGCCGTTATCGACCGCGCCCTGGAATTCGGTCCGTTGTTCGGATTGGTCAACAGCGCCGCTATCTTCGAGGACCGCACCCTTGCCAATACGGATATGGACAGCTGGCGCCGGCACCTGGATATCAACCTTACGGCGCCGTTTTTACTTAGCCAGGCTTTTTGGTCCGCCTGTAAAAAGACAGGCGCCGAAGGCCGCATCGTTAACATCCTAGATTGGCGCGCGCTTCATCCCGGCCCTGACCATCTACCTTACACAATAAGCAAGGCCGCGCTGGCTGCCCTCACTCAATCACTGGCCGCCGCTATGGCACCTCAAATCACAGTAAACGGGATCGCGTTCGGGGCTATTCTTCCTCCCAAAAATAACGACGATATTTCAGGAATCATCAAGAAAGTTCCCGCCGGGCGCTGGGCCACACTGCAGGAAGTCGGCGAGACGCTTATTTTCCTTCTCGCCGGACCCAGTTTCATCACGGGGGAAATTATCTACATGGACGGAGGCCGACATCTCGTGTAGCAAACGATGGACAAGATACTGATTAAAGACTTGTTGGTGCGCGGCATTATCGGTGTCAACGATTGGGAGCGCGAAAATCTACAGGATATTCTGATCAATATCGAGATTGAAGCCGACCTGAGTCAGGCTGGCGCGAGTGACCAGCTCGAAGAAAGCATCAATTACCGCACCGTGACAAAAAGGGTGATTGAGCACACTGAAACCGCCAAGCGGCTCACGGTCGAAGCGCTTGCCGCGGATCTGGCCGCGATCTGCCTTAAGGAACGCGGCGCCCAAAAGGTTCGCGTGCGGGTGGAGAAACCCGGGGCTGTTCGGTTTGCCAGGTCTGTGGGTATAGAGATTGAGCGCAGCAGCGAAAGTTAAGCCAGCCAAACATGTTGTCTACATCGGCCTCGGGTCAAACATCGAACCCGAAAACAATCTGCCGCGTGCTGTGGCCGCCCTCAGCCAGCATGTCAGCGTTTATTGCATTTCCACAATCTGGCAGGCTCCTGCTCTGGGAACCCAAGGACCAGATTTCCTAAACGCGGTCATTAAGGTCGAAACGGGCTATTCTGCAGAGGATTTAAAAAATCGAGTACTGCGTCCGATTGAGGCCAGCCTGGGCCGCGAACGCGGCGCTGACAAGAATACTCCGCGGACTATCGATCTGGACATTCTGATATTCGACGGCCTAATCGACGATCCTCATATATGGGATTACGCCCATCTGGCCGTGCCTCTGGCGGACTGCCATCCCGAACTCGTCAATCCCGTTACTGGACAAATGATATCTCAGGTCGCCTCCGAGTTAAAAAAGGCCATTAACATTTCGAGGACGCCTCTGAACTTGGGCAACTTAAACAAATAACCGGCGAATGCCGGTTATTTGCAGTCAACTGGGCAGTGCTCTAGATTTGGTTGATCACGTTTTGATAGATTCCTTCAACAATTCCAGTGCCCAGGATGTTGAGCGCGACAATTAGAACAATAGCGACAAATAAAATGATCAGGGCGTATTCATACAGCCCTTGGGCGCGCTCTCCATCTAGGAGAAGGTGCGGTTTCATTGGACCTCCATGGTCGACCCGCTAACGACACCTCATATTACTATGGGCCGGTCCCCAGTTTCAATGGGAAGATAGGGGGAGTTAAAAATGAAGGGGCTCTGCTCCTCGGGATATGCTGTCCAGGAACTCTTGCCGGGTAGCCGGGTTGCTCCTGAAGCTGCCTACCATTGTTGAAGTAGTCATCCGGGCATCATGCTTCTTCACGCCCCGCATCATAGAACACATGTGCAACGCTTCGACCACGACCCCTGCTCCAAGGGGATTGATCGCGCTGCACAGGAAATCGGAAATTTGGCGGGTCATCCGCTCTTGAACCTGCAGACGCCGGGAAAACAGGTCAACAATGCGGGGGATCTTGGAAAGACCAACGACTTTACTCTGGGGAATATAGGCAATATGAGCCCGACCCATAAAAGGCAGCATATGATGCTCGCAAAGGCTGAAAAATTCTATGTCCCGGACCAGAACCATATCGTCGTAATCCACATCGAAGAGGGCGTCATTAAGCAGTTCGAGCGGGTCCATGCGGTAACCCGCCAGCAGTTCGTCATACGAGCGAGCAATCCGTTCGGGTGTGTTTCGCAACCCTTCCCTGGTCGGATCTTCGCCCACCGCGCGTAGAATTTGGCTCACCGCCTCCTCGACCCCGGCGTGGTCAATTTCTGTCCCTAACAGTTCAGCAGCTTCGTACACTTTTACTTTATCGGTCATCGGAGCGACCTCCCATCTCATCTAGGCAACTTCAGTATCGATCAGCCCAAACGTTCCATCACCGCGCTGGTACATTACGCTCACGCAGTTGGCATCCATGTTGTAGAAGACAAAGAAATTGTCGTGCCCTAGCAGCTTCATCTGCTCAATAGCTTCACCTTCGTCCATGGGGTGCAGCAAGAAGCGTTTTCGCCTGGCAATGAGGGGAGCGGGCTCTGCCTGGAATGCCGCAATTACCTCTTCCATGGCCATGTCGTTCTTCGCTGCGGCACTGGCTTTACCCCGATAGTGTTTCCCTTTGTACCTTTCGATTTGACGTTGCATCTTGTCCAAGGCGGCGTCGAATGCCGAATGAATCTGGTCCGTCCGTTCCTCAGAGCGCAATGTGAACCTCTTACCTTTCAATGTGATCTGGGCCTTGTAGCGATCCTCGGCCGCCCGTCTCGCTTTTCTAAAAGTGAGATCGACTCTTGCTTCTTCAACCCCATCGATATACCTGTCCAGTTTGGAGGCTTTTTTTGTCACATAATCTTCCAAGGTCGGATCTACCTGCATTTCCCGCCCGAAGATTTGAACTGGGATCACGGTCAACCTCCTTTTCTACAATAGATCGAAAAACAATCTTACCAAGGTTCATTCTCCTCCAACAACGTCTTGGCAAGGGTCAACGCGTAGACGCGCTTTGCGCCGGACTTCTTTAAAGCAAGGGCGGCAGCATTCAAGGTAGCCCCCGTAGTCATAATGTCGTCAACCAGCAATATATTGGCGCTCTGTAATTCTATGCCTTGAGCCTGGAACGCGCCTAACAGATTTTCCCAGCGCTGGGAAGCATGCAATTCAAATTGCTTAACTGTCTCATGGCTGCGGGAAAGAATATTATCGGCATAGCGCAAGCCGCTGGCGGCCGCCAATGGTCGGGCAAGTAGATCTGCCTGATTGTACCCTCGCTGAGCAAAACGCTGAGGAGCCAACGGCACCGGAACGAGAAAATCTATTTTCCAGGGCTGAGCAGCCAGCACTGTACCCATGCATTCGGCTAACGCAAACCCAAGCTGCACATTATGTCGGCTTTTTAAACTCAGAATCGCCTTACGCAACACATCCAAATACTGCCCCCAGGCGCGTGCCGCGTCAAAGTTGTAATCCCAGGTGGTGCAATTGACACAGGGCGTCGTGCGAGGTTTGGGGCTACCGCATAACTCACAATAGGGCTCACGGATTACCTTTATGTGGCTTCGACAAGATTGGCACCAGAATTCTCCAAGCCGACCGCATCCAGCGCAGCGCGGCGGGAAGAGCCAGTCCAGGGAATTGCCAAGGATGCTTTTTGCTGATTTTGAAATTGACCCCATGAAGATCACGCAGGGTGAATTGTCTAGAAGATTCCAGATCTCATGATCTGTAGCACGGCCGGGCCAAGCAAGATCATCATAATCGTCGGAAAGATCAGGAAAGCCATTGGTAACAGCATCTTGATCGGAGCACGTTGCGCGTTTTCTTCAGCCCTTTGCCTGCGTTTAATCCGCATGGCATCAGCCTGCACCCGTAAGACCTTGGCCATGCTGACGCCCATTTGCTCACTTTGGATTACCGCGGCGACAAAGCTTTCCAGTTCAACGACGCCCAGGCGGTCCGCCATATCCCGCAGCGCCTCCCGCCGCAACTTGCCCAATTGGATCTCCTGCAAGACTCGGGAAAAGGCAGCCGATAAGGCGTTGTCCCATTTTTCAACCACTTTCTTTACGGCCGCGTCGAAGCCAAGTCCAGCTTCTACACAGATGGTCAACAAGTCCAAAGCGTCAGGCAAGGAGTTGACTACTGAACGCTGCCTGCGCTGGATGTTTCGATTAAGCAGCAACGTTGGAAGGAAAAAGCCAAACAAGGCAGCGGCGGCGATGATCAAGATGGAGTTGAGCGAAAACAAAGTGAAGGTCGGTGATAAGGAAAAGGCAAACACCAATAATGCGGCCAATCCAATACCAAAAACAACTCGTGAACCCAAGAACAGGGTGGGCTCCAGCCAGCGCGGCGCGCCAGCGGTATCAAGTTTCTTACGGGTCTCGACAATGGCATTTTGCGGAGTGAACCGCTGTGCCAGGTCGCCAAACTTTTTGGCGGCTGGGTAGACCACGCGCTCCATGAAGGGTTGGGACAGCTCAATTTCCTCCAGGCTGGCTACTTCGCCCCGGCTGGCATATTCGGCCAGCCGCTTGGCCAAAGGATCCGCGCCCTCGCGCTCGCGCAAGCCGATAACCACCAGCGCTGCTGCAATGCCAAGAAAGACGAATAAAAAGAGACCGACGACCCAAACCATTGGATGCCTTACCGTTTTTTAGATCTCAATTTTTCCTAATCGATTTAAGGTGAAGTACCCAAAGACCAGCATGACCCCTGCCAAACCCAAAATGCTCAGGCCGCAGGTGAGAGGTGGCTCAAAGAATTGCATCATGTAATCACGATTCAAGCCCCAAAGGATTAACGCCAGGAAAATCGGCATTAATGAAAGGAACCGTCCCGAAAGGGCTACTTGAGCCGTGATGGCGCTTACCTCCCCTTTTATTCGTACGCGCTCACGTATCGTATAAGAAATCGTTTCCAGGATTTCGGCGAGATTCCCACCCACTTCGCGCTGGATATTGATCGCAGTGACTGCCAAGTCTAAGTCGTCACTCGCAATGCGTCGCTGCAGATTGTCCAACGCGCCCTCCATGGGCACTCCTAATTGCATCTCTTGTACGACACGGCGAAATTCGTCACTAATTGGCGCAGGCAACTCCCTGCTTACGGCCTCCATGGCCTGCAGGGCGGAAAACCCGGTGCGCAAGCCGTTGACCATAAGATTCAGCATGTCTGGCAACTGGTCATTAAACTTACGCAGGCGGACGGCTTGTTGGCGCTTCACAAAAAAACGAGGAATAAAGGGCCCCAGTACCAAACCGATAAAGGCGAACAACAACGATTGGCCACCAAAGAAATAGCCGAAAAACGCGGTTAAACCACTTGAGATAATGATCAGCGCTACATATTCACCTGTCTTCAGTTTTAGGTCCGCCCGGGCCAATTCGCGGGCGATTTTATCCCCATAGTCTGTACGCTCTACCTGTCGCGTAATCCAGGAAGTGAGTAAAGCCTCTCTGGCTTGTTTAACTTCTCCTTCAGTGACAGCTTCCCCCGCCTTCTCCTGCTGCAAGTAGGCTTCGAGCCGCTGGTCAACCAGCGACCGCTGGCCGGTGAGCGTGACAAACAGCCCCACCACCAACAAAACAACTGCCGAGATGATGCCTATCCAAAGAATTAACGGCATCGAGCTCCTTAGAAGCGCGGGCGCGTCCCTATACCAAATGTGGATGGAGGCACTTGGACGCCTGCAGCTTCTATTCGATCCATAAATCCAGGGCGCAGACCTGTAGAGCGCAAGCCTCCGACAATTCTCCCATTGTCGTAACCTGTCTGTTCAAATTGAAACAGATCGGTCAAGGTGATGATCTCACCTTCCATTCCGGCAACTTCCGTTAAGTTGACCACTTTTCGCGTGCCGTCGCGCATGCGGTCCACGTGAACAATTAGGTCAAGTGCTGAAGAAATTTGTTCTCGAATAGCGCGAATCGGCAGGTCGTAACCAGCCATAAGTGTCATCGTCTCAATACGGGAAAGTACATCGCGGGGACTATTGGCATGGGCAGTGGTCATTGAGCCTTCGTGACCCGTATTCATGGCCTGCAACATATCCAAGGCCTCCCCGGCGCGGATCTCGCCCACGATAATGCGATCGGGCCGCATACGGAGCGAGTTCACCACCAATTGCTGGGCTGTGATCTCTCCTTTGCCCTCAATGTTCGGCGGCCGGGTTTCCAAGGTAACCACATGTTCCTGGCGCAATTGAAGTTCCGCCGCATTTTCAATCGTGACAATTCGTTGATCGCCTGGAATGAAACCAGAAAGCACGTTTAGCAAGGTGGTCTTGCCTGAACCAGTGCCGCCAGAAATGATGATATTCATATTGGCCTGCACACAGGCCTTTAGGAAGAGTATGGCTTCCTGGCTCAGCGTTCCCCATTCAATCATCTGTTCCACCGTAATTGGATCCTTGGAAAACATACGAATGGTCAGCACAGGACCCACCAGGGAAATCGGCGGAATGACCGCGTTTACGCGCGAGCCATCGGCTAGGCGGGCGTCAACATAGGGACTGGCTTCGTCAACGCGCCTGCCTAGCGGCGCAACGATGCGGTCGATAATTCGCATGACATGCTCATCATTTTCGAATTTCACCGGAGCGCGATAGATCTTGCCGCTGCGTTCGACGTACACATCCTCGGCGCCATTGACCATGATTTCAGTCACACCGCGGTCTTCCAGCAAAGGCTGTAATGGGCCTAAGCCAAGGATCTCATCGGTGATGGCTTCTAGTAAGCGTTGGCGCTCTGGCCGAGTTAAAACGATATTTTCTTCAACCAGAACTTGCTCAAATAAATTATTGATTGTCTGGCGCACTTCGTCCAGTTTACTAAGATCCATGGCTGGATCTAATTCCTGCAACAGGCGGTTCTGGACACGGGTCTTCAGCTCCATATAGGAACTTCGCACGGCCGCAGAAGGAGGAGCCCCTCTCCTTGTGGAGAGACCCGACGATTTTCCACCTAAATCATCTGTGTCGATTTTCTTTTCAAGGGATGGTCGTGCGGGTTTCTCTTCCGCAGCTTGACCACGTTCTAACCTTCGCATCAGTGACATTATTGGAGTACCTTAATACCTCATCTTGCTTCAACTTGGGCAGGAATCGCTGCTTTCAGTTTCGTAATCACTAACTCAGCCAAATCCGATATCGCTTTGGCGGTAGGACTCGCGCTGTTTCTCAACAGGAAAGGTTCCCCGCGGTCCATTGCCGGCACCACCAGCTTTTCATCTAGGGGGATGATAGCATCGATGTCTTTTTTGAAATTATCTTTGACTCTTTCGGGGGTGATGCTCCGGCGTTTATCGTAACGGTTCATAACCAGCATGATCTGATTGCGCGAAATCCCTAACCCGTCAGCCAAATCGAGGAAAAGCCGCGCGTTTTTAATCGAAGGGATATCCTGGGTCATCATCAAGATCACCAGGTCCGCGACGTCAAGTGCCGCCAAGGTCAGATCGTTAAGCAGCGACCCTGTGTCCACCAGCACATAAGGAAACATACGACTGATATAACGCACAACATCAGCAAACTGCTCACCGCTGACAGAATCTGCGTATTCGGGGCGCATGGGTGCCGCAAGTATATGCACACCTGAGCCTTCATGGCGGATCATTACTTCGGAAACCACCTCGCGATCCAACTCTTGGGCACGAGTGGCCAGATCCGCCACACTGTTTTTTGCTTGCTGATTGAAGAAGAATGACAGATCGCCGAATTGAAGGTTGCCGTCTAACGCCGCTACCGCGTTACCCAACTTTCGAATTGCTACCGCCAGGTTGGCGGTGAGCGAGGTCTTCCCCGTGCCGCCCTTGGGACTGAAAATGGTGACCACATGACCTTGGTCACCTGGGAGTAAGGTTCCGCTGCCTGGCCTTCCTCCCCCAGCCGTCGCAAATACCGTTGTGGAAAGTTTCTCTTTCTCATTGCTTGCCACACGGCCGGCGCGCTTAATCGCCGCGCTCAGTTCATCCACGTCGATGGGTTTGGTCAGGAAATCTCGGGCGCCAGCCAGCATGGCCCGGCGCATATAGTTCGGATCCCCCTGGACCGAGAGGATAATGATCTGAGTGAAAGGCACTTTCTTCCGGATCGATTCGGTTGCGCTGATGCCGTCCATATCGGGCATATTGATATCCATCAAAACCACATCGGGCTGGGATTCAATAGCTAGCTCCACAGCTTCAGCGCCTGTCCGCGCAGCCCCCACCACCTCGACTTGAGCGTCGAACTGAAGTAACTTGCGAATGTTTTCGCGGGTTTCCGCTACATCATCCACTATGAGTACGTGAATCTTGTCGTCTTGGGCCATCCTAAATTTTTCTCACGCCGGTCAGCAGTTACTGCGTCGGCGGCAGGAACTCCTGTTGCTCCGGCGACTGTAACGAATTTACTCTTGGTTCTAAGCCAAAAGGCAGCTGGATTGGCACGGGTATGTCGTATGTGTCAAGCAGATATTCTAACGTCACTGCTTCCGTATCCACAATAGAGTCGTCACCGCTGGGTCGCAACGCCATGGTGAGTTTTGCCCCTGAGTAGATTAAGTAGTTCAGCGTGATAGCATCTTGAGGAGTAACGATCAATGTGATGATGTCCGGCGGCTCTTTTACTTGTTGAATAACCTCCCCTTCAGCCGTGGTAATGGTTGTTGAGTAAGCATTTTCAACAACGTTCCCTTTCTCGTCAGTGTAAAGATAATTTCCTACGTGAAGCACAACGATATTCTGCAATACGGTTTGGCTAACCAACCGGGCGCGTTGTACTTCGGAGGGGATAATAAAGTATGGTGTATTCGTAACGGGTTCAATTTGCAGTGGTGATGCATCTCCGCCAGGGATGATTAGCACGGTGGGCTGACCCGTATCGCTAAACGATAACAAGGCTGCATCATTGGGCAGCCGGGTCTGGAGTTCCTGCTCCAAATCAATCAACATGAGTGAGGTGATCAAATTGACGTGGTCACCGGCGCGCAGGCCATAAGCCAGACTCGAGAACCGATCGATTGGAATAGGAAAAGCCACCATGCCCGAGGGAATTTGCAGGGCGGCGTCCGAACCGGTTTCAGACAACCCGTCGGCATCGGATACCACCATCCCACTGGTTAATGGAATTCCTGGTTCTAGATCAAACCGTGCGATTTGGCCCGCGACCTGATTAATATCGGTGAACATGCTCGAAATCGTTTGCTCGGTTGGATAGGCCAGAAAGCCAAGAGCTTCAGGGCTGATCACCGCGCCGCGCGAGATTGGCTGAACCACAATCACAATATCGGTGGTGGCTGGAAGCGCCTGTTCCTGCGGTGTGCCGCCAAGATTCTGGAAGGTGAAAATAACAAGCACAGCCAGAATAAGGATTAGGGCAAAAATAATTAAAAGTCTTCCCAGTCGCATGGTTTCCCTTTCTTTGGTCTCAGGCGCAAGAATTCAAAGCCCTCAAATCATACGCTGGCAACCTTGAATGTCAAGCGCACCGCAGTACTGGTCTGATTTGCCTAGTCTACCTGATAACCGACCGCTTCGCCATTTTCTAGGCGGCTGTTCCCATTTAAACCACGCAGCCCCGAAACCATCGGGGCTGCAAAGGATCGGTATAGAAGATTAATCTAGATGGCTTGAACGATTCGCTGGAAAACGTTTGTAATGGAGGTTCCGAGCAAGGCAAGTACGACAATAACCACAATAGCTACTAAAACGAGGATTAACGCGTATTCAACAAGCCCTTGCCCTTTCTCTTTCGCAAACAACATGGCTAGATTCCTCCTTTCACCGAATCTACCCGCCGGTTGGCGGATGCAAGCAAATTATAAGAACACTCTGTCATTTGATGCAATAGAATTTAGGTACTAATCAAACAAAACTGTTAGGTATTTACAGTTTTGCCTTCGGCAGGATGGTGAACGTTATCCGGGAGCCTTGGCCCTACCACGCTGTCCACTTCGAACGTTCCCCCTAACCACTCCATTCGCTCGCGAATGGCTTTGACGGTTAACTGGGCTTCATCCGGAATAGCCTGCGAGTCGAATCCTCGGCCGTTATCTTCCACACTGGCTCGCACCTGCCGATCGCCCAGATCAAGTTGCACTTTTATCAGATTGGCTTGATTGTGTAATGCTGTGTTACTCAATAATTCCTGCAGGGCTCGGAAGACAATTACCTCAAGGTAATGCTCTAACTGGCGTTCTGAACCGCTGACGTTTACATTGACTTCGATTCCGGTCTTTTCGGCTAAGTAAGAGGCATAGCGCTTAATCGTCGGGACTAATCCCAGATCGTCGAGCATCATCGGCCGCAGGTCGAATATAAAGTCGCGTACTTTTTGGAATGTTGACAGGGCCGCGGCTTTCAAGCTGTTCAACTCATTGCGTGCCTGTTCTTGATCAATTTGGAAAAGGCGCAATGCGATCTCGGTTTGCAGGATGAAGTTGGATAGAGCCTGGGCCGGACCATCGTGCATTTGACGCGAAAGCTTTTGGCGTTCGGCTTCCTGAGCCTGGGTCATGATCTCAACCGAGATATTGGGGCCCCGCTTAACCTGTTCTTCGGATTCACGGTTTAGGATTTCTCCGCGCACCTTTTCCAACAACTCACGCGTGCGCCTCAGATGTTCGCGTTGGTTCTGCAACTTCTCCATTTGGCCGCGCATCACCGCCAAACGCTGCTGGGCATCCAGGGCCGCATCATAGGCAACTCGAATATCTTTGGCAGGAATCCGGTCTATTTGCGCCTGGACTTGCTGCAGATGCGCGTTGATGGTGGCATTTCTTTGAGTGAGCTTTTCGACTTCCCCCTCACTCTGCTTGAATAAAAGATCGATTTCTTTTGCTTCCGCCTGAGTGCCAGCCAAATCCTTGTCAATCTCTTCTAAAATGGCCGCGGACTTGTTATCCGATGTCGAGATCCTATTTGGCTTTGTGGTGGCCAATGGTTACTCCTGCACTTCTTGCTGGTCTTCGTATAACCGTACCCAGCCGCGGCGCAATGCGTAAACGGCCGCCTGGGTGCGATCTTCCACGTTGAGTTTGCGAAGGATGGCCGTTACGTGGTTCTTGACAGTCTGGTGACTGATGGCCAGAGACTTGGCAATTTCCTTGTTGCTCATACCGCGCGTCACGCACTCCAGGACTTCCATCTCGCGGCCTGATAGCGGTTCGAACGGTTCGCCGGGATCGCTATAAGCGCGCGAAGATGAAACAGTGTGCTCAGTAAGCCAGCGTTGCAAACCGGATAAATCCAATTCCGTTTCGGAGACAACGTATTTGCCTTGAGATACGGCTCTAACAATTTGAACTAGCTTCTGCGGATCTATATCTTTCACACAGTAGGCAGCCGCGCCAGCAGCCATGGAATGGACCACCTGTGAGTAATCATCGTAACCTGTAAGAAGCACTACCCGCGTGGGGATCTTGGCTTCGCGCAAGTGGCGGGTTAGCTGTTGACCATTGAGGTTGGGTAAATTCACGTCAACTACCGCAATGTTCGGTTTAAGCTCCTTGATCAGGGACAGGCCCTCGTTGCCACTGGCAGCTTGGCCCAGGACTTTCAGATCTTTTTCAACCGAAAATGCATCCACCACTCCTTGGCGGAAAAGTGGATGATCGTCCACAACGACAACAGTGATTTTTGCCACCATGGCCTCAGGCTACGCGGAGTATAGCATAGGCGCAGGTCCCCTACCTGCTATGTTCCAACACGATTTTGAGGAAAATCAACGTTGCGCCGTTGCCCACATGTTCAGTCCCATCTCAAAGTAACCAAAGCGCACGCGACGCATTTCGAATCCAGCTCGCCCAAAGTACCACCCCAACAAGGGCAGGGTATAGGCAAATACATGTTCATTGATTTCTTCGGCGCTCACCAAGTTGAGCCGCGCCATTAGGCGCAGCAAACCGTCTGACCATGAGGAAGGGGTTGTGATAATGATCAAGCCGCCAGGTCTCAAAACTCGGTGGGCCTCTTTCAATAGGTGCTCGAGGCCTGCAGGATCCAGGTGTTCTGCAACCGCCAGCATTGTTATCACATCTAAATACCCTGACTCGAATGGCAGCTTCGCATGTTCATTCAAATTAAGAACATGCCAGTGAATCTCGGTCCCCACTACCGAAGGGGGAAGCTGATCAATGGCAAATTTCTCTCGGAACGACGTGTGCGCAAGAAAATACGGATAAGACCCGCAACCGATGTCTAGTATTCGTCCCGACCGCAATTCAGCAGAGATCAGGGTATCGGCTCGAGCAGCACGCTTCCGGGCCAAAAAAGGCTCAAGCAATCCCTTGCCGCGGGTGGCTTTTATGCTTTGGCTTTCAGCGCTCATAAAGTACTGAGTACTCGTCTTGATATAAAAGTTGCCAGCCTTCGTTCGGCAGGATTTTAGCCAAAGGCCACGTCGGTTCGATCAAAACCAATCGCATATCCCATTTTCTAAGCGCATTATCCCAGCCAGCGTTCCCACTCACAATGTTCAGCCACTCATCCAGTAAACCGTCATTGTAGAGATCGGTTCGCCCATCAATGTAAACCGGGTAACTGCGCAGGTTCCAGATCAAGTAACCACCCCAATTATACGAATTGAAAATTCGTCCGATTGGTTGTTGCTCCTTTATGAATTCCACAGCACCTACGGGTGCATCATCTACGTAATCAGTCTTGTTGACCTCCTCAGGAAAGACGACCCAAGCACGAGCGAAAACGACCGCGGTCAAAACAACCAGGATCGCCCAATTGAGTGCTCCCCTCCATCCGTTAGTTTTGCCCAACGACTTATCTCTCCAATTCAGATACTTTCGCGCCTCAGCGATTACAGGAACCGCATATCGTGTAAGGACTATCGGCGCAACTAACGCGAACAGCGGCAAATTGCGTCCGGCCAGCAAGCTCAAATAAACGCTTACAGCAAGTAGCAAAAAATCGCTCAGGGCGATGCGCTTGCGTCCAGCTCCGATCGCGGCGATGGTTAGCAGCAGAAGCCAAATGAATGGCTGCGCCGCCAAATCGTGAAAATTGGGTGATTGCCATTCTTCGATGTATTCGCGCAATACGCCAATTGAAACTGTTTCAAACGGAAAGCCAAAGATTGCCGGCCCCGATGGATTGAGGTTGGCAGCCGCCAACATGCCGAGAATAACCAGCAAGAATGCTCCAACCCTGCCGCGAACCGCGGCCTTTATTAATGAACGCTGCGGCGGCCAGTTAGTTGTCAGCCAACGCAATAACTCATGCACCAAGTAAACGCCCACCAGCATGAAACCCAGGGCGAAGCCAGCGTGGCTATTGACCCACAGCGCCATCAAGACTGGCAACCAGAGCAAGCGATTTTTCCTTTCCCAACGGAATTCTTCCAGTATCCATAGAAAGATTGCACTGAGCAAGAAAGTTGCCATGTATGGCCGCGCCGCCCAATAAACCCCAGAAACAGAGGCAGCCAAAACGAGGACAAAAGCACGCAGGAATCCCCCGCCCGACATCGCCATATAAATGAATACAAAAGCCAGGGTAATAATCCCTGCTATCAAAACATTGAGGCCGCCCGGGCCAAACCATACGTAGATGAAGTAAAGGTTCAGCTCCATCAACCAGGCCGTACTTGGATAGTGCCAGGGCTGACCCGTTCTCGTGAATGAAAATGAATCCATGGTGGGGATTGCACGCCGCTCTGCGATAAGCTCACCGGTGCGCAAGTGCCACCAGGTATCAGCGTCGATCGCTGGACGAAGGCCCATCGCAAAGATCGCTAGAAACGTAATCGCTAAGATAAGGGAGCGGAAACTCATTAAAGCAATGCTAGCATAAATTGTGGCAAGGACGCCCTCTAGGTGCCTGAACCACCACTACGTTGCGCGACTTGACAAGCAGTCTGGGCTAACCAGCAAAAAGGCGAAAACTAACGTATCGACACCGTATTGTAAAAAGCGAACATATCCCCATAGCTGGTCATTCCCACTTGAATGAAACGCGGCATAAAGGCGCCCTCGATATTTTCTTCCCGCCAATCAAAGAAGAAAATTCCCTCCTTTTCCCTTGACTCATAACGCAGTGAGTTTTCGACCGAAGCAAACCCGGGAATAACGCCTTGGACGAATTGCCTAACCTTCTCCTCCAACTGGGTTTTGCTTTGTGTAAAGCCATCAGATTGGTGAGCTATTCCTAATAGACTGCGAGCATCCATTTCAACAACAATATTGGTAATAGGTTCAACATAGAATTGTCGCCCTTCTTCATCACGATAAAGATCCACTCTCAAATCTCCGCTTGGAGAATTGATCATTGTAGTTGTTTCGACAAACGTCAAATCAGATCTGGTAAGCCCGGCCAATAATCTGACGCGGTCAATGGCCTCGATAGGAGGACTTGATTGAGAGTCCTGATTTGAACAGGCGAGTAAAAGGAGGGCCAGACAAGGAAATACCCACAATTTCGATTTCACTTTGTGATTTTATCCTCAAAAAAAACAGGACGCCGTCTGGCGTCCTGTAAACTCGTTATGCTTCCCCGAGGTACTCTTTCAATTTCTTGGCCACCACTGGGTGACGCAAACGGCTGAGAGCCTGAGCCTCGATCTGGCGCACACGCTCGCGGGTTACGCCCATCTTGGACCCCACCTCTTCGAGCGTATAAGCCTGCCCGTCGAGCAACCCATAACGCAGCTGCAAAATACGGACTTCGCGTGGCGGCAGGCCATCCAACACCTCGCCTAGATGTTCGCGGAGCAGATTGTATGTTGCCGAATCATCCGGTGCCGGTGCTTCGTAGTCCTGAATGAAATCTCCCAGCACCGAATCTTCTTCGTCATCGGTGGGCGTTTCAAGTGACAAGGGTCGACGAGCCACCTGGATCATGTTCTCGACCTTTTTGGGATGCACGTCTAAAGCAACGGCCAATTCTTCCACTGAGGGATCCCGGCCTAGCCGCTGCGTTAGCTGATGTTGAATACGCAATAGCTTATTGATCTGATCGCCCATGTGAACAGGAACCCGAATGGTTCGCCCCTGGTCGGCAATGGCTCGAGTAACCGCCTGGCGGATCCACCAAGTGGCATAAGTGCTGAATTTGTGCCCGCGACGGTAATCGAACTTTTTGGCCGCACGGATTAATCCGATGTTGCCCTCTTGGATCAAATCCTGAAAAGGCACACCGCGACCCATATACTTTTTCGCCACACTGATGACCAACCGCGAATTGGCCGTAATCAAGTGCTCGCGGGCGGCCCAGCCGTCCTCGACATTGCGACGGTGCTTGGGCCTGGCGTGCTCCTCAAAGCGCCCTGAGGCCAACACCTGCCGGGCAACCCGACCGCGTTCAATACGCTTAGCCAAGTGAACTTCTTCGGAGGCCGTAAGTAACGGTACCCGCCCCACCTCCTTAAGATACAAGCCAATCATGTCATCCGTATCGATATTGGCCAAATAATTGTCATCCGAAACTTGTGGGTGGCGTGGTTCCTTTTCCTCTTCCTCGAGGTCATCTTCCCCGCTGAGGTCGGCATCATCGGGCTGAACCACCTCGGCGTCATCCACATAGGGGATGCCGGCGCTCAATAGTGCCGCAAAAGTTTCTTCCAGTTTATCAACGTCCCGTTCCGCATCGGGGAAGAAGTTCAGGATGTCATCAATCGTGACATAACCCTGTTTACGCCCCAGTTCGATCAGGCGGGCAACAGCCGGATGGTCCCGGTCGTGTTCCTCGCTATCTCGACCTGCAATATCGTCCAATAGTTTTTCGTTCAGCACAACCGCTCTCTTTTGGATAGATTTCTGTAGATCACTTAGCCTTATGCGCAAAAAGCCCAGCAACCACTTGCTCGTTGCTGGCTTTTGGCTCGTCGTGTTTGACACTATACAGCAAATCAAATTGCGGAGTCAATAAGCAACTTCTTGACGTTAGAAAGTACCAGAATTGCATGCTTTGTGCCAAAGAATACCCTTTCTTACGTCCTCTTGAGATTAGAAACTCCGCTTATCAAGTAGCTAGACAAGGGCTCTCATCCTGCTGCTTTTTGCATAAGCTGTGTATTATTAGCTGTGAACCTTCCTATATGACCAGAGATATGTGTTCCCAGGTCTTCGATGGCCAGTCAAGTAAGGTCGACCCAGACCCGCGACAACGGCTAATACTGGCAAGTATGGTTCCCTTCTAAGCCCCCTAAAGGCATGTCCTGGCGAGGCGAAACGGGTCGCAACATGCTCAGCTGTATCGCCCCTCCCGCTTCGCGGAATAATTACTCAACTTGACGCGCCGGCTTGCCAAAACGGATCAAGTTCCCATGAAATAAGTCGTCTAGACTGCTAATACTTGACACAGCCCCGAGCCCCAATTACAATGCCATGTGCTTTTAATGAAGCGCCCGCCCAATCGGCCGGCGCTTTTTAGGCAAAAATCCTTCATCTAACCACAGGAGTTTCCATGCAGCAATTGGGTCTTTCATTATTTGAAACTATCGCCATTTGGAGCGTGTTCGGCGTGGCCATTTTGGGCCTCCTCTACGCTATGTTCCTGCGCAACCAAATCTTGCGCGAGGACATGGGCTCCGACAAGATGGTTCAGGTCTGGAGCGCAATTCGGGATGGCGCCGATGCCTACCTTGGGCGTCAGTTACGCTCTATCCTGCCCCTGATCGTTATTCTCACCATCGCAATGTACCTCTCGGTTGCGATTGTGCCTCCAAGTCCGGAGGCTCTTGAGCGTTTCGGGGAAACCATGACTTCGGACCAGGTAAGTAATGTGATTGGCATCGGGAGGGCCATCGGCTTCGTGATGGGTGCGACGTTCTCCCTGCTAGTTGGCCAGATCGGCATGCGTATGGCCGTGCAAGGGAACGTCCGTGTAGCCGCTGAAGCGCGAAACAGCTTTGGTGGCGCCCTCCGCATTGCCTACCGCACTGGCACCATCACGGGTATGCTAACCGATGGTCTCGGCCTGCTAGGGGGAACGGTCATATTCATTTACTTTGGGCTCGCCGCCCCAGATGCCCTGCTGGGGTTCGGCTTCGGCGGCACGTTGTTGGCGCTGTTCATGCGCGTAGGCGGCGGCATTTACACCAAAGCGGCCGATGTAGGAGCTGACCTTGTGGGTAAGGTGGAGGCTGGCATCCCGGAAGATGACCCGCGCAACCCCGCAGTAGTGGCCGATTTGGTCGGCGACAACGTGGGCGACTGTGCCGGCATGGCAGCAGACATCTTCGAATCCTACGAAGTCACCATCGTCTCCGGCCTGATCCTTGGTGTGGCCTTGTTCAATATCACAGGCCATATCGAATGGATCTTATTCCCGCTTATCGTTCGCGGCATAGGCGTGCTTTCTTCCATTATTGGCACTTACGTGGTCAAAGGCGGAAAAACCGGAGGCTCGCATCAGGCGATCAATGCCATTTTCCGCGGTTTCTTGTCATCTGCAGGCATTTCGGCGGTGCTTTTCTTCATCGCCGGCTTCTTCTATCTAAGCGACCCGACTTTGCCAGGCGGTTGGTGGCGCACTCCGCTGGCGGTGGGCTTCGGCGTGCTTCTGGCGATTTTAATTGATCGGCTTACCGAATATTTCACTGGCACTGAGCAGAAGCCCGTAAAGGAAATCAAGAAGGCCGCGGACACAGGTCCCGCAACGCTGATCTTGCAAGGCCTGGCGAGCGGATACGAGTCTTCCGTATGGTCGGTATTGGTCATCGGCGCCACCATCTTTACCTCCATCATCATTTTTAATGGTGTGGGAGCCCCGGGGTTTGAACAAGTCACTTACATTCTATACGGCGTGGCCATGACCGGCATCGGTATGCTGACGCTGACGGGAAACAACGTGGCCATGGATTCGTTTGGTCCCATTGCTGACAACGCCAATGGCATCGGCGAGATGTCCTGGAGCGGCACCCGCGACAAGAAGCTGCTCAAAGCGCAGCAGATCATGGCTGACTTGGACGCGGTAGGCAATACTACCAAGGCCATCACCAAAGGCGTAGCTATTGGTTCCGCGGTGATCGCCGCTGTCTCCCTGTTC